>OIDD01001343.1_pt1 | contig 10470 bp, 10 predicted proteins | sample 1606751 | NCBI WGS metagenome assembly OIDD01 (sample SAMEA3882544, study PRJEB24775) | human gut metagenome | biome: human-associated habitat; feature: intestine environment; material: feces | place: Netherlands | collected 2009/2010
ATTTGAAAACAAGAACCTCGCTTAGGCCTGTGTCCATATTACGTGGGTAGGATCACGCAGGGGTCGGCCCATTTGAGCTTCAGATAGGAACGTTTGAATTCCTTTCACAAAATACATCACATACTGAACGTGAACATTCCCACTTTGATCTTAAGGCCAAAAAGTATGCAGGACTAATGATTTTTAGGGATAGCTTGAGAGTATTACCTTATGGTCGAGTAGATAATGATTTCTTCCAGATAGAAGAAAGACGTTCATGGAATGCAGGGCGATATTATTGGTCTAATAGAAGGATTTTTGGTTATATTGGAATTACTCAATCCAGTAATAAAGAGCTGAAAGATAAGTCGGGGAGAGAGGGATTCATAAGAAACCAGGCTGCAAGAGAACTGAAAACTATTATATCTAATTTGTTAACTGAACTTGCTGATAGATTTTTTGGTTCACGTTCTGATGACCGTAAAGAGCTTTTAGAACAAGTTAAGCGTGAAAAAGAGTTAAGAAAATCTGCTCAACAACAAGCTCGAAAATCAACACAAAAAAGTTTTTCAGAAGCTTTGAAGAATCAGACACCAGTTCTTGATGCTTCCTTGGAGGCTGTTAAAAGGCTGAAAACTAAGCTTGATAAAACTGATGGTTCGTTAGATTTAAACTATCTTAAAATTATAGACAGTGATCTTACAAACTTAGATGCGTTGCGCAGTGAAATTAAAACGCCTATCAAACCTCCAAAACTTGGAATGTATGAAGAGAAATATAGAGACTACAGAGATAAATTTAATGAGTTCTCTGCGTATATTCTACAAATGAAGTTAGCAATTAATAAACTTGATTCTGAATTAAATAAACTTGAGCCTTCATTGTCAGCGAAAAATCACCTTGAAAAAAATCAAGGTATTATTAATTCTAAACTAACTAAGTTTAATAACACGATAGAGGAGAAGATACATTCTCTTTTAAAAAAATGGGCCGATGAAATAAAGGTTGATCGAAGTGATTATTATGCTAAAACTATATCAGTTGTTGATTCAATAGATAATGATTCACAAATTGAAAATGTGTTTAATTTGCTCGATAGTTTATATGTTGAGTCAGTTGATACCCTAACTTTCAAATATCAATCAATAATAAAAGGTCTCGATAGATTATTTGAAGGTATAAACTTAGATTCAGCATTCTCATTATCTGAAGAAGAACGCTCATATTTTGAAGAAAAAGCTAAAAGTTTAAACGCGCTTGCACAGTTAGGTATTAGTGTTGAGATAATATCTCATGAACTTGAAGAAATGGATTCTATGGTAACCAGAGGACTAAACTCTCTTCCTACTTCTGTAAAAGAACACCCTGGTTTTTCATTGGCGTTAAATGCTCACAGATCGCTTACTCAACAAATACGTTTCTTATCACCTTTGAAAATATCAGGTTATCAATCCAGGCAGAGAATAACTGGAAAAAATATCATGGATTATGTCCTGAAGTTCTTTGGGGAGCGTTTCGAACGGCAACGAATAACTATTGAATTTAGTGAAGAGTTTAAGCAAATCGCAATAACAGATATACCATCAAGGATCTATCCTGTTTTTACTAATATTATCAACAATGCAATGTATTGGGTCAGTCTGTCAAATAATAGGCTCATAAAGATTGGTTTTGTGAATTCTTTGGTTATCATAGCAAATTCTGGTCCGGCAATTGATACCGATGATATCCCGCGACTATTTGAACTATTTTATAGCAAAAGAGCAAATGGACATGGGGTAGGTCTGTATCTATGTCGAGAAAACCTTGCTGTTGCACATCATAAAATATGGTATTCAGAACCTGATGAAGGCGATAACTATTTAATAAAAGATGGCGCTAATTTTGTGATCCAGTTCAATGGAGTGGAGTTCTAATATGACAGTGGCAAATTATAATTCTCTTGTCCAGAAAACTTTCTGCGAAAATGCAATTCGTTCCGTTGTCATGATTGATGACGATTTTCTGACGTATTCTGAATCAATCAGGGCGTTGAATAACGAAGTTGATTTAGACTACAACAAAATTGACTCATCTAAACGAGCCGCTACTCTTGAGAGCTTTTTTCAATCTAAAAATATGTTTTTGATGTTGACAATGGTTCTGTTAATTTCGATGTGGATCGGATTAGAAAATCAGATCTTATTATTGTAGATTATCATCTTGATAATAATGCACCTGATAAAACACTTAAACTATTACAAGATTTGAAAGACTCCGATCATTTAAATATGATTGTAATATATACTAGAGAGAATTTAGAAACGGTTTGGATGCAGATATCATCGACTCTCAAAGGTGCTCTGGATATCAACAGCTTGATCATTGACTACGATAATGAAGATGTCCAAAGTTATTGGGAAGACGTTGTATTACCGAACTTAAATGATAATGGTAATAAAGCTCTCACAAGAGATGAAACAATAGCCTATATTAAAGACAGTAAGCCTTGTAGAAGAATTAAAAGATTAATACATGATGATGCTGTGTTGGAGGATCAAAAGGATAAAAACTTCATTGCAAAAATGATTGCAGAATATGCTGTGTCTAGAAATGCAATTATTTCTAGCAACACATCTGGCAATGTCATTCGGGGTGATGAAAGCGGAGTAAAATGGATTCAATGTGGTAATATCTTTGTCTCCCTATTTCATAAGGTTCAAGATGATCATGAAAACGATGGAGATAGGATTTGGCAAACTCTCAATGATTCTCTCATTGAATGGAAACCATCTTATTATCAGTTAATAAAATCTGAAATTCAGAATGCAATCGAAGCTGAGGCTTTATCTTTTGTAAATCATTTGGCTAACGATCATTACGGTCAAGCTGCGTGGTTAAATGAGATATTAAAATCAGACTCGCCTGATATTAGATGTAGAAATATTGACTTTGTATTTGGTAATTTATCAGAAGAGCTTTATCAAAGACTTAAAAATAATAATACGCTGGATGAATTTATCAAAAGTGTTTTTGATAGCTATTCAAATGAATACGCTAACAGCGGAGTTGCTGCATTGCTCCAATATTGCTCTTCAAAAATGGATCTGCCATCAAATAATGATACTTATCACGAAATGTATCATGCTTTAAATATGAATTTGTCTTCAAAGAATTTTGAAGATGGTCATATTTCTACTGGCACTATTTTCTTTGATACAGAGTCGAACAAATGGTATTTATGTGTATCTGCGGCATGTGATTTGGTTCCTACTCAGGGTAACGACCCTCACCATGTAAGATTAAGTCCGCACAGGCTCATTAAAGTTCTGGAGCTTTTTAACGCCAGTCAGAGTAAAGCATTGCCATTTGCTGAACATTCGAAATATATATATGTAATGCATAAAAATCAAAGAAAATATCTCTCTATTTTCGAAGGGGATAAAACGCTTCCTATTGTTGATTATATGGTGGTGTTGAATCATGGAACAACAGTTGATGGCGAAGAAAAAAATATTATTTCTGCCGTGTTTTTAAGTAATATGGATGGCAACGTGCAAAATGTTCCTGTCCGACTCAAACTTAAATCTCAACTGAGAACTGGTTATGCAGAAAGATATCAGGCTATAGCGTCTCAGTATAGCTCAAGGATTGGTGTGGATTATGTATCAATGATGCTACCATAATTATTATATTTTAGGCGTGGTGATTTTTTTTCGCCATGCCTATTTTATATTTATCATCACAATGATGTTGTTTATTTTTGTTTAAGTCTTCTAAGCTTCATGCATTCTAATGAGAATAATAATAGAGTTGTGCTGTATATAAAGCCAGAGTTAGTTAATAACTTTAAATTTAATGCTTCAGGATTTTCACTGAGAAAGTGAAAGGCATAAACTAAGTATACAGCTAAAGTAGCCGTTCCAATTGTTGGTCCAATATCGCCTTGATCATGAGGTTCAAGGTTTACATTGAACTTGAAGATTAGCCATTCAAATCCCCAAGTAAAAAAAACAACTAATATCATGGCTGCGAATAATTTCGCGATGTTATCTGCTGATGGATTCATCAGAACAGATTGTTTCTGAAAAAATTCACAAAGTGAGAGTCCGAAAAAAATAAAAAAAAGTGGTCTGGAACTAAATTTTTCAAAAACTTTGAATAGGGTTTCCATTTTCTTTACCTTCAGGATTATATTAGCTATTCTGATACTTAGGCTACCAGAGCATTTGATCTTTGAGCTTGAACGTAATCACTCCACCATTGCATCAAACTCTGTCGCTCTATCAGATATTCTGCACGATTGTATGCTGCGATAATTTCATCTTTTTTCGAGTGGGCAAGCGCTGCCTCAAGAACTTCAGCTCTGAATTTACCAGACTCCTCTGCCGCTGTTCGTGCAATAGAACGCATACCGTGAGCTACAAGCTCGCCTCCGAACCCCATTCGGATGATAGCTGCGTTGGCTGTTTGTTCATGCATATGATTAAGAGGCGCTTTTATGCTGGGGAAAACCCATTCTCTATGCCCACTTATTGATTTCATTAATTCAAGGATGCGCAAAGCTTCTTTACTCAAAGGAACTTTGTGAAGCTTTTTCATTTTCATGAAATCAGCAGGAATGTTCCAAATGCTGTTGGTTGTATCAATATCAGACCACCTTGCGCGAACGGCTTCACCCGGACGAACCCATGTCAACAATTGCCATTCAATTAGCATACGTGTTTCCAACCGGATTGACGCATTCGTCAAAGATTCCATAAACCTTGGCAATTCGCTTGGGGGAAGGGCAGGCATATTTTGCTTTTTTGGTTTACTGAATCTTTGACCAAGGTTGTCAGCCGGGTTGAACTCAATAAGTTCTTCAGTAGCTGCCCACCGGAAGATTTCATTCAGACGTGAAATGATACGGCGTAGAGTTTCCAATACGCCTCGTTGCTCAATAGGATCAAGGTGTTGTTTTAAGAGCTTAGGTCGGATCTCATTGATAGGGACATTACCCAGACCGGGAAAGACATTTCTCTCTAAGCTGCGCCAGATGTCTGCTGCATGGTCTTGTGAGATACCTGATGTCTTTACCTTCTCATCTAACCATTTCCGCGCTACGGCTTGGAGAGTGTGCTCAGTAGCACTCTTTAATGCCTTCGCCTTATCGTTGTTATGGATTTGGGGATCAACACCATTTGCCAGAAAGGAGAGATATTCATCACGTAAGGCTCTGGCTCTTGCAAGGGTAAGGTGAGGATATGTCCCAAGGCTCATTTTGGTTCTTTTCTTGCTCACTGGTACTGCATACCTGAAATACCAATTTTTCTTGCCTCCTTTCGCCAAAGGAGCGATTCGTAGAATCAGACCATCACCGTCAAACAAGTTGATTTCTTTATCGGCTGGCTTGGTGCTTTTGATTTCAGTGTCAGTGAGCTTCTTAGCGATTTTTGCCATTTTGGGACCCTCGGTTTTTGGACCCTTCTTAGTGGGTCCCATTCAGGGTGCCATAACTCGTAGTTCTCAGCAATTCTCACTGGACGACAATAGACGTAAAAAAGCCCGCAGAGCTTGTGCTGTGTGGGCTTAGTAGACTTCATTGAACTTCAAACAACTAAAAAGTGGTGGAGCTGGCGGGAGTTGAACCCGCGTCCGAAATTCCTACATCCTCGGTACTACATGCTTAGTCAGTCTTTACATTCGCTTGCCAGCTGCGGACGGACACGCCACTAACAAACTAGCCTGATTAAGTTTTAACGCTTCAACCCCAGGCAGGGCTTCCACGCGATCTCTTTTGGGTTTGACCTCTCTTGATCCCCGTCCTAAGAGCGGAGGCTAGGGAGAGAGGGCTCTAAGCAGGTTATTAAGCTGCTAAAGCGTAGTTTTCGTCGTTTGCGACTATTTTTTGCGGCTTTTTACGAGGCCAACCGCCCCTCGGCATGCACCTTGGGTTTCGCAAATCCCGTCGAATCCAGAATCAGCCCCAATGTGTAAAGGTAAGTATACCAGATTTATGAGCGCCATGACCAGCCTCAATGGCGTTATCGTTAAAGATTTAGCACCCATGTAGCCTGATTTTTATTCGATTAAGCAATGGGATGGCAACATTTGTGTCGGATGTGATAGCCAATAAGATGTTCATTCGCGCCGCCGGAGAGGGAGGCGCGGTGAGGAACTGGTCAATAATTGGAGTGCAGGTTTAACGGTGGGCGTTTTTCATGATACGTGCTTTATCCACCTGCCATTCGCGTTCTTTGATATCTGAACGTTTATCGTGCTGTTTTTTACCTTTGGCGACGCCGATTTTCACTTTGCACCAGGCATTTTTCCAGTACAGGGAGAGCGCCACTACGGTATAGCCTTCTCGATTGACGCGACCGTACAATGAGTCCAGTTCGCGCTGGTTGAGAAGTAACTTGCGGGTACGGGTAGGATCGCACACCACATGCGTGGAGGCCACGGCCATTGGCGTGATGTTAGCGCCAAACAGAAATGCCTCTCCGTCACGCAGAAGGACGTAGCTGTCGCTGATATTGGCTTTTCCTGCGCGCAGGGATTTAACCTCCCAGCCTTGCAGGGCAAGTCCCGCTTCGAACTCTTCTTCGATAAAGTATTCGTGACGGGCGCGCTTGTTAAGCGCGATGGTCGCTGAACCAGGTTTATGTGCTTTTTTCTTCGTCATAAGCGTCGTGAATCATCGGTAATCTGAAATCGAAAACACCCCATATCAATCCTGCGGGGGACAAGGCTCTATCTTAGCATGAACCCGATGTTACCCAGCGCCGGGATAGCGTTTTTTTTACAGCAGGATAAATGATATTATTTGTTGGATTTTTGTTGATGGAAATTGTTATGCCTCAGATTAGCCGGACCGCACTGGTACCCTACAGCGCGGAGCAAATGTATCAGTTAGTGAATGACGTTCAGTCTTATCCTCAGTTTTTGCCGGGTTGTACCGGAAGTCGGATTCTGGAGTCCACTCCTGGGCAGATGACTGCGGCGGTAGATGTCTCTAAGGCTGGGATCAGCAAAACGTTTACTACCCGCAACCAGTTGACCAGTAACCAAAGTATTCTTATGAATCTGGTGGATGGGCCGTTCAAGAAATTGATTGGTGGATGGAAGTTTACGCCGCTGAGCCAGGAGGCGTGTCGTATCGAGTTTCATCTCGACTTTGAGTTTACCAATAAGTTGATTGAACTCGCCTTTGGTCGCGTGTTTAAAGAGCTGGCGTCTAATATGGTCCAGGCTTTTACGGTTCGTGCGAAAGAGGTTTACAGTGCCAGGTAAAATTGCCGTTGAGGTGGCTTATGCGCTACCTGAGAAGCAGTACCTGCAGCGCGTGACGCTGCAGGAGGGCGCGACGGTTGAAGAAGCTATTCGCGCCAGTGGCTTGCTGGAATTGCGTACCGATATCGATTTAACTAAAAACAAAGTCGGCATTTACAGCCGTCCGGCAAAACTAAGCGATAGTGTGCATGATGGCGATCGGGTGGAGATTTATCGCCCTCTCATTGCCGATCCGAAAGAGCTTCGCAGGCAACGAGCAGAAAAATCAGCGAATAAATAACAGACAGAAAAAAGGTGCTCATTGAGCACCTTTTTTAACGTCTTTGAGAGCAACTTTATTATTAGTTACCACTCAGCGCAGGTTTGTTATCAATATTGGTCAACACACCGCTACTGTTAAAGGTCAGCGTCAGCGTTTGCTGCGTTACACCTTCATGACCTGGTTGCTGGCGGAAGACATAGAACCAGGTATTCGTACCAAATGGATCGGACATCAGCGGTGTACCCAATGCGTACGCAACTTGTTGTTGCGTCATGCCAACACGTATTTTGGATACGTCGTTAGCGGTCAGATAGTTCCCCTGGTTGATGTCAGGACGGTAAACCACTCGCTCCAGAGTGGAACAGCCTGCGGTCAACATCAATAGTACTGCTGCTGCAGCAGTCAGCGTTTTACAGCGCATAGTGATTTGATTCCTTTTCGGGCCCGAGCAGTACGTGGCTCATCTGTAATATGCCGATGATAATAGACCTTTCATCACTTTAAAACCTTTTGCTTTCCGGTCTTACGGCGTTTTGCTGTTTACTCTGACCGTGAAGCAGGAAAAAAGTTTACGCTGCAAGCAGTTCTTTCGCATTCGCCAGTGTATTACGTGTGACTTCACTGCCACCAAGCAGGCGCGCCAGCTCTTGTAACCGCGCTTTTTTATTCAGGGATTGCATATGCGTTTCTGTCATCGCACCATCGGTTTCTTTGCTGACAAAATAGTGTTGATGACCACATCCCGCGACTTGTGGCAGGTGGGTAACACACATCACCTGAGTTGATTCGCCGAGTTGACGCAGCAGTTTGCCGACAACTGCCGCTGTTGGACCGCTAATCCCTACATCCACTTCATCAAAAATCAGTGCCGGGGTTTCCATTTTACGCGCCGTGATGACCTGGATTGCCAGTGCGATGCGGGACAATTCACCACCGGATGCGACTTTGGCAATAGGCTGCATTGGCTGACCTGGGTTGGTGGTTACCCGAAACTCAATACGATCGGCACCGTCAGCGCCCAGGTGATGCTCGTCAAATTTAACATCGATCGTAAACTGCCCATGCGGCATTGAGAGCGCATGCATACTGTCGGTGATCAGCTGTGCAAGTTCTTCTGCATATTGCTGGCGTTGTTGGTGTAATGCGCGCGCGATTTCCAGTGCCTGCTGATGATGTTTCGTTACCGCCAGCGCAAGCGTTTCTTGTGAGTCGGCCTGATCGTCCAGTTGCTGCTGTTCTTCCAGTAGCGACTGGTAATACTGTGGCAATGCCTCAGGGCTGACGTGATGTTTACGTGCCAGCGAAATCTGTTTTGAGATGCGCTGTTCAAGTTCAAATAGTCGGTTGGGATCGAGATCCAGACGATCGCAGTAGTGGCGCAGTTCATCGCTGGCTTCAGCAATCTGGATGGTAGCTTCTTCCAGCATATCAAGTACGCCGGACAGTTTGCTGTCCATGCCAATCAATTCGCTCACCAGTTGTTTAGCCGTGTAAAGCTGACTTTGCAGGTTTGCGTCTTCACCGTCGGCCATTAATGCCAATGCATTCTGGCTGGTGGTCAGCAATTGACCGCTGTTCGCCAGACGTTTGTACTCTTCGTCGATTTGTTCAAACTCTCCGGGCTGCGGATTAAATTCGTTAAGTTCTTTTAATTGGTATTGCAGCAGTTCCGCACGGGCAGCGCGTTCCTGACTTAACTGTTGATGATGCGCGAGGTCACGGCAGCTTTGATGCCACAACTGATAACGTGCTGTCATTTCCTGGAGTAGAGAGGTTTCATTGGCATAGCCATCAAGCAGGAACTTTTGGTGCTCGGGTTTGGTGAGTAACTGATGAGCGTGCTGACCATGGATCTGAATCAGCAACTGACCCAGTTCGCGCAGTTGTGACAGAGGAACAGCTGTACCGTTGATGAAACCACGGGAGCGACCATCGCTGCTGATCACGCGACGAAGCAAACATTCATGCCCGTCTTCAAGCTGGTTTTCTTCCAGCCAGCGCAGAGCCGCTGGCGTATCTTTCAGAGAAAAACGGGCGCACAGGTCAGCGCGAGCAGCGCCGGTACGCACCATGTCGGCTTCAGCGCGACCACCGAGACAAAGACCGAGGGCATCTATTGCAATAGATTTACCCGCGCCGGTCTCGCCAGTTATTACGGTCATGCCGCTATGAAAATCAATCTCAAGCTCACGAACGATAGCAAAGTTGCTGATGGTCAGTTGTGCCAACATAGTCGTTTTCCTGTATGAAAAACCATTACTGTTATTGTGTACAGTATAAACTGGTTTTATATACAGTAAAGAGGCTGGCGTAAAATTAGAATAATTTTTTTGACCAGCCGAGCTTGGTGCTTAATGTGTTGAAATAACTGTAATCTTTCGGATGAATCAGATTCAGATGGTAATCACAGCGACGAATCAGGACATCTTCACCTTCCTGAATCGGCAGTGCTATCTGGCTGTCGCAACTGATTTCCAGGTCGTTACGGCGATGCGAAAAACGCAGACGGATCGTGCTGCTGCTGTTTATGACCAGTGGTCGTGCTGACAACGTATGCGGGAACATGGGCACCAGGGTAATCGCATCCAGAGAGGGGGTCAGAATAGGACCGCCTGCAGAGAGGGAATAGGCGGTGGAGCCTGTTGGCGTCGAAATAATTAGTCCATCAGATCGCTGAGAAAACGCAAAGATCTCGTCGATATACACTTCGAACTCAATCATATGCGCCACTTTGCCTGGATGAAGCACCACTTCATTTATCGCGGTGCTGATGCGTTTCTGGCAATCTTGCTGACAGACTTGCGCTTCCAGCAAAAAACGTTTCTCGCTGATGTAGTGGCCTTCCAGCACATCGGCTAACTGTTGCTGGGCGTTATCGGGGTCAAGGTCAGTCAAGAAACCCAGGTTGCCACGGTTGATTCCAATAACTTTAATATCGTAACGGGCGAGTGTGCGCGCCGCGCCCAGCATATTAC
>OIDD01001373.1_pt1 | contig 10354 bp, 8 predicted proteins | sample 1606751 | NCBI WGS metagenome assembly OIDD01 (sample SAMEA3882544, study PRJEB24775) | human gut metagenome | biome: human-associated habitat; feature: intestine environment; material: feces | place: Netherlands | collected 2009/2010
CCGGCTTGGTAAAATCCACCCGCGTATTCGCATCGGAAGAGATACTGTCCAAAGAGGCGAAACCCGTTGTCGGGAAACGGAGTATATCCGCACACGCAGCCGAATCGGCCATCAAGGTAGCTCCCTCTGTCACTTTCAAGGATTTTATCTTCAAACGGGAGAGATCCACCGAGTCGTTCACGAATAGGGTCACCGTGCGGGCCTTCGCATCGATCGTAGCCTCCACGCTCTGTCCCTCCTCACCGGCACGCTGCCCCTCCACCGTCATCGAAAGGATGGCTCCCTCCAACAACGGATAAGGGATATCATCTTCAATCACGCAAGCGGTCAATGATAACAGACATATTATATAACAGATTATATTTCGATTCCTCATCTTCATTCCTTACAGATAAAACGTCATACCAATATTGATCGAGAAGAGATTGATCTTGAAATTTCCGGAAGAGACCCGCTGCCGTCCCTCCTCTACTTTGTTTGTTTCTTGATCGATCCACTTGAAGTCGAAGCCCATCACACCAACCGACACCTCTACCGCCGACCAATCCGTGATAAACGCCGTCATACCCGGGGCGAAACCGATCTGCATATTCTGTACTGTTTGATACGAGCCGTCATACTCCGCACCGGAACCGGTAGAGTTCTTTCCCGTGCCATACCCATACGTCAAGCGAGCCTCGTTGAAAAGACCGAAGATCTTGCTTTTGCCGATCGGCATATACGTCCGGATAAAGCAAGAGGCCTCATACTTATGCTCCAGATAATACAAATTCTTTAAACTGATATTGAAATCCTCGCCCAAGTTCAAGTCGAAATTACCCAGATCCAAGTAATTCCGCTTATAGGCGAAACGTGCGCCCATAGAGATATTATCGCGAAAGAAATAACCGAAATAAGGGCTTACGCTAAAGTCGTATCCCTTCCCCTCGATATCCTTGAGGACGAGGAAATTCAAGTTACTCTCGTTATGCTCCGAATAAGATACCGTACCACCAGCCATCCATGTTCCTTTAGGAATAAAGACTGTCTTCTGTATCTCGCGGTCGATACGTTGCATACGCCGTTGAGCCTGTGCCTCACCGACACCACCCAACAACAAAAAAAATACACCCAATAGGGGAACTATCAAAGTCTTATACATTATTCACCTTCTATTTAAATTCAAATATCTCCGGACGAACCTCGCTGACCTTCCACACGCCTAATTCCCCGAGCCTAAGAGCTTGGGGGAATCACCATAGATGAGTTCGAGGTCATCGAGGTACAAAACACTCGAATCACAACCCACAAAATAATCGCCATACTTACTCGAAGAGAAGACGATGATGATATGGGTAGGCTTTTCCACCAAATTGCGATAAGTCAAGTCGATCGAGAACTGCTTCCACTCCGAAGAAGTAACGCATTCCGCATCAGGCAATACACCATAAGCGATCACGTCGAAACCGCTGGCATCCTTACCGGTTCTTAAGATAGAAGCGAAATCTTTCGAAGTTCCTGTCATATCCGTGTTGTCCAACCGATACGTTCCGTTCGTGAGAACGATATAAGCAGACCAAAGATCCGGATCATCTTTTGCTACAGGAGTCCCTGGAATAGAGGTAATGCCTGAAACTCTATTTATATTACCTCCTTTATATTGGAACCATCCTTTTAGTTGAGTAGGACGAGAAGTGAAGGGACGACCGAAATCAATCTTGGCACCTTTTGTACCCACCAAACTAACAAATTGTCCGACATATAAACTAGCTGCCGCAAACTTGAGTACAGCCCATTTAGATGCCAATTGCGCTGACATACCTCCTGTATGGACTGTTTCCGTATCACCGAAAGTATTGCTTCCTATATAAGTTGCTCCTCCTGGATTGCTGGAGTCCCAGAAATCTTTTACTGCGCCTAGATAACTTATCTTGCCATCCGCAACCCACGTTTCCATATCACCATAAGGTAGAGGAGTAGCACTTTCTGTTTTAAACATCACCTCATCGCTCGCATACTGATCACTCCCCTTACTATAAACAAGACGATACATATATGCCGTTTCCGGTTGCAAGCCCGTCAGAATAGCTTTATAATTCTCCCCCTCTTGCGTGGAAGCTAAAGTATTCCAATTCGCATCGTCCTTCTTTTTCCACTCAAATCTCATCGCACTCGGATCCAGCACGAAAGATTCCGACTTAGACAAAATACTTCCTTCCAAATGGGCGAACCGGCTCCATAACACAGCCGGAGTCTCTGCGCCCAGTTGCGTGGAAGCGACCGTAGGTACCTCGAAGGTATAGGTATATTCCTTTTCCGAGTCATCTGCTTCCACGGTAATCCCGCCATTGCCGGAATCCCCCAACTTGCAATTCAAGATATAATGATCGCGCGCCTTTACACCCGTAATCGGTTTCTCCAACGCTGGGAAAGTAGTCCCTGCCATATTGGTCACAGCGGTTCTCACGGTCAAATCCCCCACCGGGAAATAAACCACCCGCTCAGTCGGAGAGCAAGTAGCCGACTGCGGAAGCACCCCTGAGACAGAGGAAACGACCTCCATCGCCAAGCTCTTAAACACACTCAACACGGAGGTATCGAAACGGAATGTCACTTTCACGTTTGCCAACCGGCAAACAATCGAGGCCGACACCGAACTGCCATCCGCAGGAATGGTCACCGTTGTGGAACCCATATAATAAGGGATACCCTCACCCGAGGCATTCCCGTCAAAACCGTTTGAGGAAGCGGCTATCGTATAATTCCCCGGGGACAGCATCATTTCTTTCCCTTTCCACTCCAGATCAAAATTGTCTGTGCGTTTCACGATGTTCCCACTGGCATCCTCGATCTCCACATGCAGTTGCTTCGGATTATAATTCTCCGGGACAGCCGATTTGGTATTCGTACTTGACACCGCAGCCACATCCAATCGCAAATAGCCCATCTTGCCCTGCAAAGAGGTATCTTCCTCTTGACAGGCCATCAAAAGACATAAACTAAACAATAGCACATATAATCTTTTCATCATTATTCTTCTATTGTTATGGTTAAGACTCCTGAAGTTGTATTGCCGGATTGATCTTTCAAGGTAATCTCAAATTTATGTTCACCTGCCATACCTATCATAAATGGGAAAAATCCACCTACCGGGAAAGTATAAGAAAGTGCTCCCTTTTGAGGCGATTTCAAATCCTTCCCAAGTTCTTTAAACAAAGCCTCAACAGCTGTATTCCCCACAAGTTCTTCACCTGTCAGGAAATCGATAGGGCCACCATCATCAACACTTCTATTCTTAAGTTCCATCAACGCTTCCGTAAAAAAATCTCCATCAGGAATAATTTTTACAGTCATACTCTCAATGCCATTCTTTGCGTCAATCAACGCATCCGCTTTTTCCGGAGCATTTGAAATATCCGCCTTCATAGTTATATCCTCCGGCAAATTCAGCACCAAGTCTCCATCCCCACCCGGAGTCGGGTCTGGATCCGGCTTCGGATCCGGAGTCTGATTCTTATCATTCACCTCGATCTTCACCTCCGTATCCGAGTTGGCGAAAAGAACATTCACCGTAACGTCGATACCGATCGTACCACTCGTCGGCGCATCCGGAGCTTTAGGATCCAAGGTGATAATCAGCGCATCGCCTCCCTTGAAATTAGGGTCATCCTCCTCCTCATAGCCCGTCTCCGCATCCGCCTTGTAATAAGGCTGGGAAAAAGTAATCGTATTCCCCGTAACGGTAGTCGCACGGATATTCAGCGTGACATATTCAGCCCCGTTCTCCTCGAAAGCATAGTAACCGACTTTGGGAGTCGTTCCTATCGTATTGTCGTGCTCAACCTTATACGCTATGCCAGAGCCATCGTCCAACGTAATCGTCCACGATTGAAACGCCGCCAGGAATTCCACTGAATAGTTCAATTGGATCCGGCTGTTTCGCATCTTACACTGCACGTTGGCCTGCGTATCCTTGTTCTTCTCGATCAGCAGATCCTTGTCGCCCAAATAATAAGGGTGATCCATCCGCTTCTTCAAATCTCCCGGCGTATGCGAGACCACATTATACGTACCCACCGGCAACTCGATAGAAGCGGGCAAGTCACTCACCCGATCGAAATCTTTCGTATAATCCTTCACCTCATCGCTTACCCCCACGATACTCACCGCGAAGTTATCCGTAACGACCGCAGACTTCGTCTGTACCTTCGGAGCGATTGCCTCCACCGACAAGCTTAGCAAACCCGAACCTTGCGATTCCTTCTTACCCAAGATCTCTTCCCGCATCTCGCAAGAAGCCAAGCCCACCAATAGGCAAAGGGCCATTCCTATCTGATTCAATGCTTTCATTTCCTTTTCTTATTTATTTCCAAGTTGGAGGGATTACAATATCGATCGGCTTGTCCTCCGTTGTCTCATCTATCGTGATCTCCAAGCCCAGCTGACCGTGGTTATAATTAGGTTTCACCTTCAATGTCCAGCCTTGGTTCGGACTTAACGTTTTTGTCTGGACAACTGAGGCCTCCTTGGTCTCATACTCCGCCTTTGGCGTCAAGGTGATCGTCGCCTTGACCGTCTCACCTGCCTTATCAACCTTCAGGTACCAAGGTTCCGTATCACCTTTCGCCCACGTAGCCGTAGTAGATCCGTTCAACGCCTTGGTATCATATACCACCTTATAATCGCTGAAATAGGTCGCCATCGTCGCGTCAAAATCCACTTGCACCTTGGCACAAGTAGGCACACATTCCACGGAGACCGATTTGTCCTGGTCGCCACCTTTCACGCCAAACGCTTTCTCTCCATACACGTAAAACTCATTTCGGGAAACTACTTGTTCCTTGCCATAAAAAGCCTTCAGCTTATACGCACCCTCCTCCAGCTCTATCGAGGCAGGCCGATCCTTAAACAAGAACTCATCTTTAATATTATCACCAGAAAGGATCTGCAACGTATATCCATTCTTATCTTTATACGCAGCCTCATCCACCGCCTTCGTCTTGGAACCGGAGGCGAATCCCGGCTGCGCGTTCAGTTCGAGCGTGATCGTCCCCGTCCCTTTCGCCACGGGCACTCCACCCAGTTCCTCCTGTTGGCAAGAGGCCAGCGACAAGCATCCACCCAGCAGACAAGCCATCCCCCAACTCATAAATCTCATTTTTCTCATATTAATATCTTTAATATACTCACTCCTCAACAATAAGGATATTCAAACCCAAATTCAACTGCAAAAGAACAACATCCCAACAACACGCACAAGGTCTGTTTATATGATTACCTATTCTCTTTTTTAGATTTCACTTCTCACTCCCACACATACAGAAGTGTTTAAGAAAACAATTATGTCCGATTTTTGTAAGCCTCTGTTCTCTTTTTCAAATAGCACAAAGCAACAAGCCATCGCCTTGACCGTGGAAGAAAGATCGTTACAAAATGACAATTTGTAATCTTAACTCCCGAAGAATCGATTATTCCGGGTAAAAGTACGTGCCGTTCCCAAATTTTTACAAAAAAAACCACAATCCACTGTTTAATAGTTCTATATCCCAAAACGGCCTTTTATTCTAGCGAAAACAATTCATGCTAATTCATATTCGAAGCGTAAAAAAGGGAGATCCGGGGGGCAAGAATCGGGTTATACCAGTATACGAATGCCCATTCGCGACTACTCACGATCCAGTTCTCGACTACTTACGATGCCCAACGGCAGTATCGGCGTTGCCCAACGACACCTATCGTGCGTACTTTCACCGCCTAAAAGGTATCCAAAACACGGTTTTCTCACAAAAAAGGCCGATTATTACCTGTGTACTCCCGCTATTTTTGGAAGCATGGAAAACAGTCTTGTCACGATATGCGGATCCTTTTGATCAAAACGTCACAAAAGAAAGAATTCCGATAACAAATCTGCTTTCCGGCAAAAGCGGAGCTCAATCCTACCAAGCACAAGAAATATTCCGCAAAAAGACACGACAAGTCTTTGAAAATATCTACTTTTGCCAAGTATTCATGCTTAAGGAATGATAAGAGAGACATGGAAAAAGACATCCCTAAAATAGACCTGCCCCAAGATTGGGTCATCGGGAAGCTCACGGCCGGAGATATTGGATTGCTGAACCTCTACGCCAATTATCCCTGCCGGCTGAAAGCGGGGATCTTCGTGTTCTGCCTGAGTGGAGAGGTGGAGGCCTCCATCAACCTGACGCAGTTCAAGGTTGAACCGGGAAGTTTTATCTCGATCTTGCCAGGCAGTATTTTCCAGATTCATAAGATAGGCGGAGACCTGCAAATCTATTTCATAGGATTCTCATCCGATTTCCTCGAAAAGGCAAACGCAAGTAAATCGGTCATAGATATGCACTATATCGTGAAAGAAAATCCGATCTACAAACCGAAAGAGAAAGCCCTGCCCCTGTTGAAAGATTATTTCGAGTTGCTGATCAAGACTTACGAGCTGTGTGGCTCCCAACTGAGCAGGAGTGTTATCAATCACCTGTTTACCGGCATCTTGATGGGGGTAAGCACCATGTATAAAGATCAAACGGCAGATAAACAAAATCTCTCCAAAGCAGAGCAAACCAGCAAGAACTTCACTCAATTAGTAATGCAAAACTACACCATGCAACGATCCGTTGCATGGTATGCCAAGCGGCTTGGCATCACACAAGCGCATCTAAGCAGCATTATCAAACAAACCACCGGAAAAACTTGCGTGGAGATCATCACCTCCATGGTAATCATGGACGCAAAGGCTCAGCTGAAATCAACAAACCTTTCCATACACGACATAGCCTATGCGCTTAATTTCACGAATATGTCTTTTTTCGGGAAATACTTCAAGCGCCACGTGGGTATGAGCCCGCAGGAATATCGGAATAGTTAAGTTGATACTCACATCCCCCAATTCTCCCGATCCAAGCTCCTGTACTGAATCGCCTCCGCGATCCGCTCGGAAGCGTCCAAGTCCGCTATCGTGCGGGAGACTTTCAGGATACGGTCATAGGCACGGGCGGAGAGGCAGAGACGTTGCATGGCGGTTTTGAGGATGGAGAGGCCGGAAGCGTCGGGAACGGCGTACTGATGGAGTAGCTTGGAGTTCATCTGGGCATTACAATAAATACCCTCATAAGCGGCAAAACGCCTTTCCTGGATCGCACGGGCTTTTATGACCCGCTCACGGATAGCGATACTAGGCTCTGAGGGCTGTTGCTCGGAAATCTTCTCGAAAGGGACAGGGACAATCTCTATCTGGATATCGATACGATCGAGTAATGGGCCGGAAATGCGGTTCATATATTTCTGGACGGCTCCGGGAGAACAGAGACAAGGACGGTCCGGATGGTTGTAGTAGCCGCAGGGACAAGGATTCATGGAGGCCACAAGCATAAAGCCGGCTGGATATTCCACCGTGAAACGGGCACGGGAGATATTGATCACTCGATCTTCCAATGGCTGTCGCATGACTTCCAAGACACTCCTGTTAAATTCCGGCAACTCATCCAAAAAAAGGACACCATTGTGAGCCAAGCTGATCTCTCCCGGCTGCGGGAAAGTGCCACCTCCTACCATGGCGACATTAGAGATCGTATGATGGGGAGAGCGAAAAGGACGTTGTACCATCAAGGAGGTGCCACCTCCTATCTTACCGGCTACGGAATGGATTTTAGTTGTTTCCAAGGACTCATGCAAGGTAAAAGGGGGCAAGATCGTGGGGAGACGTTTCGCCAACATGGACTTGCCACTTCCGGGAGGACCTACCATGATCAGATTATGTCCGCCGGCGGCGGCCACCTCCATCGCACGCTTCACGTTCTCTTGTCCCCGGACATCGGAGAAATCGCAATCAAACAATTGCTGGCGGTCGTAAAACTCCTTACGGGTATCAATGACCGTAGGCCGCAATGTCGGTTTCCCCTCCATAAACTCCAGCACCTCTTTGATATTCGAAGCTCCATACACTTCCAGATCGTTCACTACCGCAGCCTCACAAGCGTTTTGCTTGGGTAAGATAAAGCCCTTAAAGCCTTCTTCCCTAGCCTTAATAGCGATAGGCAATGCCCCTTTTATCGGTTGGAGGCTCCCATCCATAGAAAGCTCGCCCATCAATACGAATTTGGATAAGTTGGATGAATCTATCTGCTCTGCCGCCGCCAGAATACCGATCGCCAAAGGCAGATCATAAGAAGACCCTTCCTTACGGATATCTGCGGGGGCCATATTAATAACGATACGATTGCGGGGGAATTTATAACCACATACTTGAAGAGCCGAGATAATGCGTTCATGGCTCTCACGAACGGCCACGTCCGGAAGACCGACTAAAAAGAATTGGATACCTTTGGAACAGTTCACTTCTACGGTAACGACCGTAGCGGAAATCCCCTGCACGGCAGCGGCATAAGATTTTACTAACATAGTTAAGAATTTTGAGTTACTAATTACAAATTAAAACCGGAACCTCCTGTTTTCAATCGCTCAGTCTTCGAACAAGTTTTCCAGTGTTTGCTTGATCTCGATTCCATTCTCTGTTTTCATCAAGATCTTATGATCCTCATCTATCAAGAAACAGCGTGGCAATACGCTTACGTTATACAGATCTATCAACATAGCCGCTTGTCCAGCCGAATCTGTTACCAGGTTCCACGCTATACTATCCTTCTTCAGTACATCCCGGACATTATCCGGATTATCGTCCAAGCTAACCAAAAGAATATCCAACTGATCTTTCGGATATTTCATCGCTACCTTATCCAGATATAGATCCTCTGTCTGGCACATATCACACCAAGGAGCAGTAAATGTCAGCAATAAATATTTCTGCGGGAAAGAATCCAAACTTACCGTATTCCCATAAATATTCCTTACGGAGAAATCTGGGGCTTCCGCACCCAAAGCCGTACGTTTCGCACGGGCGCTATATTGCTCCAGCTCCTTCACCAGATAAAAGTCTTTCAACCTTGGATTCAATAACGCCAACAACTCATCAATTTTACGAGTATCATCGGGATCTGAGAAAAAAGATTGAATCAAGACAACGGATACCTCTTCATCCGGGTTCTCTTTTACGTACCGGATCGCTTCCTCGCTCAATTGCATATTAACATTCGCCAAACGAGCGGCGATATCCGTCTCCTCGATCGTATCGTTCAAATCCTTGCTATTTAAAGAATTTGATAAATTTGTCAATTCCGTCAATAAAGGAGCGATTTTTTTCTTAAAAGCGGTCAACTTATCATTTGTCCGTCCCCCCTTTACCTGCAATAGCAATGGAGAGTTAGCGTCGCCCGTGATTTTCACGGTTTCTCCCGGTTCCAGATAAGCCGTAACCCAATGCTCTTTATCCGCAAAGAAGATAGTCACACAATGGAAACCCGCTTCATGTTGATCGATCTGGAACTGCCCGGGTTTCGTACAAGCCACTGTATCAACCACTTTATAATTATCCTTCTCAAATACAGCATATACGGTTTGATCTTCCAGATTAGAAAGTTCCCCTTCAATCCGATAGACATAATCCTTGCCACAAGATGACAAACAAATTATAAAGCCAATAATAAGTGCCAGTTTTTTTATCATTACTCCTTTTTAAGCTCTTCTTATAACAGATAATCCGGTCTAAAGGTAGGAATATTTTTTAAAACTACTTCACATTTATAATAAAATTAACGCAGTTATCATAAAAAAAGCGCAGAATTAGTAATTCCACGCTTTTTTATAAAGATATTTTTAAACCTTGACCTTTTCTGATCAAGGTTTTTTAAGCAATTATAACTGAGGACCAGCAGCAACCAAAGCCTTACCAGCTTCGTTGCCCGTGAACTTAGCGAAGTTCTTCTGGAAGCGAGCAGCCAAATCCTTCGCTTTCTCATCCCATTGAGCAGGATCAGCATAGGTATCGCGAGGATCTAAGATCTTCGGATCTACGCCCGGTAATGCAGTCGGAACCTCGAAGTCGAAATACGGGATCTTCTTTGTCGGAGCCTCGTTGATAGAACCATCAAGGATAGCGTCGATGATACCTCTTGTATCTTTGATAGAGATACGTTTGCCGCTACCGTTCCAACCTGTGTTCACCAAGTAAGCCTTTGCGCCAGTCATTTCCATCTTCTTAACCAACTCTTCGCCGTATTTTGTCGGGTGCAATGACAAGAAAGCAGCACCGAAACAAGCGGAGAATGTAGGAGTCGGTTCCGTGATACCACGCTCTGTACCTGCTAATTTAGCGGTAAATCCAGACAAGAAGTAGTATTGAGTTTGCTCCGGAGTCAAGATAGATACTGGAGGCAATACACCGAATGCGTCAGCAGACAAGAAGATAACTTGTTTTGCGTGCGGGCCTTTAGAAACCGGCTTAACGATGTTATCGATGTGATAG
>OIDD01001386.1_pt1 | contig 10277 bp, 8 predicted proteins | sample 1606751 | NCBI WGS metagenome assembly OIDD01 (sample SAMEA3882544, study PRJEB24775) | human gut metagenome | biome: human-associated habitat; feature: intestine environment; material: feces | place: Netherlands | collected 2009/2010
TCTGTTCTTTTAACATCTCTACAGACGAGAATCTCTGTTCCGGACGTATAAAAGAATAAAAGCTGACCTTTAGTTCATATCCGTACAGATCACCGGAAAAATCCAATATATGCGTCTCCACATTTACTTTATTGGAATGATTGACGGTCGGTTTGCATCCGACATTTGTCACACCTGTGTAATATTTTCCACCAATCTCTACCGCAGTTGCATATACACCTTTCGGCGGAAGAAGTTTTTCGGCCACAAGTTCCATATTGATCGTCGGGATTCCGAGCGTTCTTCCAAGCTGCCTTCCATGAATCACTTCACTCTTTACAAAAAACGGATACCCAAGCAGATCATTTGCCTTTTCCATATTGCCTTTTATGATCTGTTCCCGCACAAACGTACTGCTGATGTCCCGTCCCTCATACTGGATCTTGTCTACCACCCTAAGGGTATAGCCATATGTCGCGGACAATTTTTCCAGCAGAATATGATCCCCTTTCCGGTTATGGCCAAACCGGAAATCCGATCCGACTACCATGCTCTTTACATGCAGACTTTTTACAATCCATGCAACAAAAGCCTCCGGCTCCATGCACATGACTTCTTTGGTAAACGGACATTCCAACAGGTAATCAATTCCACGCTCTTTGAGAATTTCCTGCTTTTCTTTATTGGTCGAAAGGACACGGTAATTATTATTCTCCGTAAGTTTTTTCGGTGGAATATCAAACGTAAAAACAACGGCCTTTAACCCTTCTTTCTTCTTTTCCAGAAGGTGTTCAATCAGTGCTTCGTGTCCACGGTGTACTCCGTCAAATTTTCCCAGCGACAATGCCGTTGGTTCTTCTATATGAAAATCTTCTATCTTATTCCAGCAAATCATATTTATGCACCAAACATTTTCCGGACTTTATAGTCCTTTGTTTCTCTCTCATACTGATATACAGCGTAAAAATGTCCCATCGGATCATAAACCAGTACCTGCTCACCATCCGCAATTTTTTCCGGAACATCCGTAAAATTTCCATCGTTTAAACGGTTTCCATTCTGAAGGAAACGAAACGCTTCCGGTACAACCGTCAGTTTCGTCTTTCCCTCAAACACGCGGTCCACCGGAAGAATCAGTTCTTCCAGCGTTCCTTCATCCCTTATCTTTTCAATTTCTGCCAACGTGTGTGCCTCTTCCAGAGGAAAAACACTCACTCTTGTCCGGACCAGGGATTCCATACACGCGCCTACGCCAAGAACCTCTCCGATATCCGCACACAGCGTACGGATATAAGTTCCCTTGGAACAGTGCACCTGCATCGTCACATAAGGAAGATTGATTTTTTCAATTTCTATGGAAAAAATTTTAACCGTGCGGGCTTTCCGCTCTACCTCAATTCCGGCGCGGGCCAGATCACATAACTTCTTTCCATTGACTTTGAGTGCCGAGTACATTGGCGGAATCTGCTCATAATCTCCAACGAACTGCAAAATAGCCGCTTCCACGGTCTGTTCTTTCAGCAATGCAGCCTCTCTGGAACGATCTTCTTTCACCGTTCCGGTCATATCCTGTGTATCGGTTGTAATGCCAAGATGCATCACCGTACGATACACTTTATCCTTATCCGTCAGAAGTTCACATACCTTTGTTGCATTTCCGATGCATACGGGAAGTACCCCGGTCGCTTCCGGATCGAGCGTTCCGGTATGTCCGATTTTACGCTCATGTAAAATGCCGCGGAGCTTTGCCACCACGTCAAAGGAAGTAAAGCCCCGCTCTTTATAAACATTTATAATTCCGTTTATCATATTATAATCTCTTCTCAACCTCGGCAAGAATACGCTCGATTGCCTCTTCTGCCGGTCCTTCCACGGTACATCCGGCAGCCTTGACATGTCCGCCGCCGCCAAAATGCATCGCAAGCGATGCCGCATCAAACGCACCGTTTACACGAAAACTTACTTTAAACGTATGATCCTCATTCTCATAAAGGAATACTGCAAGTTCCACATCTTTGGTATTGCGCATCTGCTCCACGATTCCTTCCATATGTTTCGGAAGAACTTCGAGTGCATGCATCTCTTCGAGCGTCAGAAAAGAAGTCACTACTCTGCCACCCAGACGAAGTCTGCTGGAAAGCAGTGCCTGTCCCATGGCACGATTCTGGTTGTATGTTTTCTGATTAAAAGCTTCATCCACAATTTTTGTGAAATCAATTCCTTTATCCATCAGCATGCCCGCCATATTCATCGTGGAGGAAGACGTGCAGGAATACTGAAACACTCCGGTATCGGTAACCATTCCGGTATACAGACATTCCGCGATTTCTTTTGTGATCTTCTCCGTATCTAACAGTTCACAGATCAGCTCACAAGTGGAACTTGCATCCGGGAAAATATAATTTTCCTCTGCAAAACTCTGGTTACTGACATGGTGGTCAATACAGGCTGTATGCTTTGCTTCCTGAAAATAACGTGCAGCATTCCCCAGACGTTTCTCATCTCCGCAGTCCATGGCGATAAACAGATCAAACACCACGGATTCCTCATAGTCACTGCGGATTTCCGATGAAAAATTCAGGAATTTAAAGATATTGGGAATCGGCTCAAGATACAATCGCACATCCACATCCGGATAATATTTCCGGATATAGTTGTAAACTCCGAGTGTGGAGCCCACACAATCCCCATCCGGGCGTACATGTCCGGCAAGACCTACCGATTTTTTCCCTGCAAGAATCTCATCAAGCTTCTTCATCCGGTTTCTCCTTTATATCTTTGGTCACTTCATCAATCATTTTTGACATATGGATTCCATATTCAATCGACTGATCCAATACAAATTTGATCTCCGGTGTGTTGCGCAGATTTACGGACTTTGCCAGGCTTCTGCGAATAAATCCTTCCGCAGAGCGAAGACCTGCAATCGTATCCTGCTGTGACTTTTCATCCCCCAGCACACTGATATAGGCTTTTGCCGTTTTCAGATCCGGAGCAACTTCCACTGCAACCACGCTGGTCATCGGATTGATCCGCGGGTCTTTGATTTCCCCGCGGATAATATTGGAAAGTTCACGCATCACTTCCTCATTGATCCGAATATTTTTAATACTGTTTTTTCTCATATTCTATCCTATCTTGGTACTTCTACCATCTTATAAGCTTCTACCTGATCAAGTTCCTGAATGTCATTAAAGCCGTCGAATACAAGACCACACTCAAATCCTGCCTTAACTTCCTTGACATCATCCTTGAAACGTTTCAGGGATCCTAAATCTCCTTCGAAGATCTGCTCGCCTTCTCTGGAAATACGAACTTTACATCCACGTTCCATCACGCCGTCAAGTACATAAGAACCGGCAATATTACCGACACCGGATGCCTTAAAGATCTGACGGATTTCTGCATGACCGATAACTTTCTCCTCAAATACAGGATCAAGCATACCCTTCATGGCAGCTTCTACATCTTCGATTGCCTGATAAATAACTCTATACAGACGAAGATCTACACCTTCCTGCTCAGCAAGCTGTTTTGCGGTTGCATCCGGACGGACATTAAAGCCGATAATGATCGCATTTGATGTAGCCGCAAGACTTACGTCAGACTCATTGATCGCACCAACACCGCCATGGATCACCTTTACAACCACTTCTTCGTTGGAAAGTTTGGTCAGACTCTGTTTTACAGCTTCCACAGATCCCTGTACATCTGCTTTGACAATGAGCGGAAGTTCCTTCAGATCGCTTGCCTGAATCTGATCAAAGAGATTATCCAGAGATAATTTGCCCTTAGTCTCCTCAAGAAGACGGTTCTTGTTCTCAGATACAAATGCACCTGCAAAGTTCTTGGCTTCCTTATCACTGTCAAATGCAAGAAGAATTTCACCTGCATTCGGCACATCACCAAGTCCCAGGATTTCTACAGGAGTAGAAGGACCTGCTTCTTTAATCCTGCGTCCCTTATCATCCATCATGGCACGAACCTTACCATTGCATGCTCCTGCTGCAATAAAGTCTCCCACATGAAGAGTACCTTTCTGGACAAGGATCGTGGCAACCGGACCTTTACCTTTATCAAGCTGAGCCTCGATTACAAGACCTCTTGCGGAACGGTTCGGGTTTGCCTTTAATTCACATACCTCAGCTGTAAGAAGGATCATCTCAAGAAGAGTATCGATTCCCTCTCCTGTATGTGCGGATACAGGAACAAAAATCGTACTTCCGCCCCAGTCTTCCGGGATCAGTTCATATTCAGAAAGTTCCTGTTTTACACGCTCAATATTAGCACTTGGCTTATCAATCTTGTTGATTGCAACTATGATCTCAACGCCTGCCGCCTTCGCATGGCTGATAGCCTCTACTGTCTGAGGCATCACACCATCATCAGCTGCTACAACCAGAACTGCGATATCTGTGGAGTTTGCACCACGCATACGCATAGCTGTGAAAGCTTCATGTCCAGGTGTATCCAGGAATGTGATCTTCTGTCCGTTAACCTCTACTACAGAAGCACCGATGTGCTGTGTGATACCGCCTGCCTCTCCACGTGTTACATTTGTCTTACGGATTGCATCCAGAAGGGATGTTTTACCATGGTCAACGTGGCCCATAACACAGACTACAGGTGGTCTTGAAACCATATCTTTTTCGTCTTCTTCATCCTCTTTGAGGAGTTCTTCGATAACGTCTACCTTCTCTTCCGGTTCTGCAATGATATCGTATTCCAGAGCAATCTCCTGAGCTTTCTCAAAATCGATTTCATGGTTTACGGTAACCATCATACCCTGCATAAAGAGCTTCTTCACAATTACTGACGGCTGCATTTTCATAGCTTCTGCCAGTTCGCGGATCGTCATCTTCTCCGGAAGTGTGATTTCCTTAACCTCAGGTTTCTTCTCTTCCTGTTTTGGCTGCGGAGCCGGTTTCTGCAGAGCTTTCGGGATTCTGGAATTCTTATTGAATCCACCCTGATTTGGTCTGCGTCCGCCACTCTGTGTCTTATCAAAATCTTTTTTCTTGTTTTTGTTCTCTCTGTCTCTTTCTCTCTTGCTGTCTTTGGAAGTCTTTGTCAGTTCCGGTGCAAATGCCATATCGTCATTCTTTCTTGTATTCTGGCGCTGTCCCTGACGTCCCTGACTGCCGCCGAAGCGTCCGTCACGTCCTTCACTTCTGTTTCCGTCCGGACGACCCTGGCCATTGCCCTGCGGTCTTCCTCCCTGACGGTTTCCATCTCCCTGTGGTCTTCCCTGTCCGAAACGTCCTCCCTGACGATTTCCATCGCCCTGGAATCTTCCGCCCGGACGGCCCTGACCATCGCCCTGGGATCTTCCCTGTCCGAAACGTCCTCCCTGGCGGTTATCTCCCTGGGATCTTCCCTCGCCCTGAGGTCTTCCCTGACGGTTTCCTTCGCCCTGGTTTCTTCCCTGGCCAAAACGTCCTCCCTGGGATCTTCCTTCACCCTGAGGTCTTCCCTGACGGTTCTGTCCGTCCGGTCTTCTGTTGCCTGTACCTGGGCGGTCATTATTATTTCTTCTTGGTCTGTCACCGTCTGTTCTTGAACTGTCGGAATTTCTTCCTTCTGCATTTCTTGGTGAACCTGTTCTCTCGCCTTCAGCTTTCACAGGTTTCTTTCTTGTTTTTCCTCCGTCACTTGCATTCTGTGCATGAAAAACGCGGATAATATTTTTTTTCTTTTTAGGTGTTTCAGTTTTATCTCCTTCTGATTTTGCTGTTACAACCTTTTCTTCTGTCTTGGGAGTCTCCAATTTCGCAATATGCTCCTTTCCCCTGTTATTATTGTCTTTTCTGAATCTATTCTTTACTTCCGAAACCGCAGGCTCATCCACCATACTCATATGGCTTCTCACATCAACGCCTTTTGATTTCAGAAACTCGATCACTTCTCTGTTCTGTCGTCCAAGCTCTCTGGCCAGCTCATGTACTCTTAATTTTGACAATCGCTATACCTCCTTCATGATTGCTTTCGCAAAGTTCTCATCCTGGACAGCCAGACAGGCGCGGTACTCCTTTCCCATTGCTCTGCCTAAGCTCTCTTTATCTGAGAAGAAGAAAATCGGAACTTCATAAAAACTGCACATATTCCTGAATTTCTTCTTTGTATTCTCGGAGGCATCCTCAGCAACGATCACAAGCAGTCCTTTTCCGGTCTTTACAGATTTCTCTGTGGAAAATTCTCCGCTTACGGTCTTGCCTGCTTTGGTAGCCAGCCCTATCAGCGACAGTACTCTGTTATTTTTCAATATCTTCCAGCTCCTTCTTAAGTCGTTCGTATACCTCATCCGGAACCGCAGTTTTCAGTGAACGCTCAAGTCCATGATTTTTAATCGCTTTATCCAGACATTCTCTGGAAAGACACAGATATGCGCCTCTGCCGTTTTTCTTACCGGTAGTATCAAGCACGATCTCATCTTCTGTAGTCTTAAGAACTCTGAGCATCTCTTTCTTGCTTTTCATTTCCCTGCAGCCGGTACACTGGCGCATGGGAATCTTATTCTTCGTCTTCATTCTCTCCTGCTTCCTGAGCCTGTGGCTCTTCTTCTACAGGAACTTCCTCTGAAACTTCTTCTGCTTCGGTTTCTTCTGTCAGGGAATCTTCTGCTGAAGTTTCCTCTGCTGATGCCTCAGCTGCATCTTCTGCAGTCTCGTCATCATCATAATCATAGAAATCTCCGGCTTCTTTTGCCTGAGTCTCACTCTTGATGTCAATCTTAAATCCTGTAAGTCTTGCAGCAAGACGTGCATTCTGACCTTCTTTACCGATTGCAAGGGACAGCTGATAATCAGGAACAACTACCAGAGCTGTCTTCTCATCAGGATCTGCCATAACTGCGATAACCTTTGCAGGGCTCAATGCATTCTCGATCAGGATTGCAGGATTCTCATCCCAGTTGATGATATCGATCTTCTCACCGCGAAGTTCCTCAACTACTGCATTGACACGTGCACCGTTCATACCTACGCATGCACCAACTGCATCTACATCCGGATCGTTGCTCCATACAGCGATCTTTGTACGGGAACCGGCCTCACGTGCGATGCTCTTGATCTCAACAGTTCCGTCTTTTACTTCTGCAACTTCTGACTCAAAGAGACGTTTCACAAGTCCCGGATGAGTTCTGGATACCAGAATACGAGGTCCCTTCGGGGTATCCTTGACTTCAAGAATATACACCTTTATTCTCTCTGTCGGCTGGAAGGTTTCCCCTTTCACCTGTTCATTCTCACTTAATACTGCATCTGCCTTACCAAGATTGATGCTTACATTCTTGCCCATCACACGCTGTACAATACCGGTTACTACTTCTTTCTCTTTTCCATAATATTCATCATACAGCACTTTACGTTCTTCCTCGCGGATTTTCTGCAGGATAACGTTCTTTGCATTCTGTGTCGCAATACGTCCGAATTCCTTAGACTGGATTGGAACCTGTATCATGCCTCCGATCTCAGCTCTTGATGTGATCTTCAAAGCATCTGCCAGAGAAATCTCCATTGCAGGATCCTCTACGTATTCTACGATACTTCTGTCTGCACACACTGAAAAATCGCAGGTTTCCGGATCAATAGTTACATGTACATTGTCAGCTTTTCCAAAATGGTTCTTGCAGGCCTGGATCAGAGACTGCTCAATTGCCTCAAGCAGAGTATCTTTGCTGATACTCTTTTCCTTTTCAAGGATATCCAGTGCCTCCTTTAACTCTCTGCTCATTTTTTTCTTATCCTCCCGAATTAACTAAAACTCTATTGCGAGGCGTATCAGGGCTGTGTCTTTCTTATCAAAAACACGCTCGGTTCCATCCTCATCGATTGTCACACTGTTACTATCATATGCGGTCAAAATCCCGCAGAACTCTTTTTGCTTCTCGATTGGCCGGTAGGTACGGATTTCCACCAGTTTTCCCATGTTTCTCTCAAAGTCTTTGTCTTTCTTCAGCGGTCTGTCCAGTCCCGGCGAACTGATCTCCATGATATAACTGTCTTCGATAAAATCATTCTCATCCAGTTTGTCACTGAATGCTCTGCTGACTGTCTCGCAGTCATTTACTGTAATTCCGCCTGGTTTGTCAATGTATCCTCTCAGATACCAGTTACCTGCTTCCTTCACATATTCTACATCAACCAGTTCAAAGCCGTTAAGTTCTACGATCGGTGCCAGAAGTTCCTCTGCGCGCTTTTCATACTCTTCCCGTCTGCTCATTTTCCCACCTGCCTTTCCATGCAACAAATAAGAGTGGGCTCACGCCCACTCCTTTGTCAACAAGTTCTAATTTAGATGTATTGTAACACCAATTTCCGGCAATTGCAAGGCTTTTCCTGCAAAAACCTTGATTTTAGCGGATTTGTTGGTTTTATATACGTGGTTTTATTCCTTTACTGTCCCGTTTGGACAGTTTTATCCTGTTGAGAACATAGGGTTTATCATGGTAAGTAATGGTATATTCCTGACGGCTTTCCAGAAGATATGCATGATCCAGCTTATCTCCTTCTGCCAGTTTCATTCCACGCACCCCGATAGATGTTTTCTTCATAGCAGAAATATCCTGTTTCTGAAATCTTAAGAAATATCCGCCTTCACTCTGGAATACCACCTGTTCCATTTCATCCGCAGAACCCACAAAAATCAGGGAATCCTCTTCAGCAAGTTTCGTAGACACGATCGTTCTCTTCGCCACATCAAACTCTGCACCACTCACCAGCTTGCACATGGATGCAGCAGTGACAAACAGAAGTGTATTTTCTTTTACAGATGCCAGTGGTGCTACATAGAGCATACGTTCCTGTGCACTGTCATAATTGCTCAGATTATCTGCCGGTGTCCCCTTATCCCTGAAACGAACCAGCGGAATATCTGCCACCTTGATACTGTGCATCTTTCCATTATCTGTAAAGATACAGATCTTATCTGTATTCATACAATTAAACACATATTTGTTCTCTGCATTGGCAGCTTCTTTATTTCTCTCATATGCAGACGTATCAATGGTCCGCATATATCCGAAGCGGTCCATAAGGAATGTGACTTCCATTTCTTCCATCTTCTTTTCCTCATAGACAACTTCTTCTGCATTCTCGATCACTGTGCGGCGTTTCGTACCGTATTCTTTCTTAATCTGATCCAGTTCTTTCATGATCACTTCTGCCATGGAATCATAATTATTCAGGATATCTTCATAAATGGCAATGTTCTTCATTGTTTCTGCATAGTCTGCCTGAAGTGCCTCGATCTCCAGACCGATCAGTTTGTACAGACGCATATCCAGGATCGCAGCTGCCTGTTTTTCTGAGAAATGCAGCTTCTGCGCAGCTTTCTCGCTTGATTTGCTCTTGAACCTGATTCCTTCTGTCACACCGTCAACCAGGCATTTCTTTACCTGTTCTCTGTTCTTGCTTCCTCGCAGGATCTCGATGATCAGGTCGATCACATCACATGCCTTGATCAGACCTTCCTGGATTTCTTTCTTCTCCTGCTCTTTATTCAGAAGTGTGGTGTACTTTCTGGTCGTGACATCGAATACGAAATCTACGTGATGCTCGATCACCTGCTTCAGACTCAGAGTCTCCGGTCTGCCATCCGCAACTGCCAGCATATTCACGCCAAAAGTATCTTCCAGCTTTGTCTTCTTATAGAGCATATTTGTAAGATTCTCTACATCTGCGTCACGCTTCAGGTCAAGAACAATACGGATTCCCTCTTTGGAAGACTGGTTGGAAATATCCACGATATCTGTTGTCTTCTTGTTTTCCACAAGAGACGCAATATCATTCAGGAATTTTCCGATATTTGCACCGATCATCGTATACGGAATCTCGGTAATTACCAGGCGTTCCTTTCCGCCTTTGACCTGCTCAACCTCCACTTTTCCGCGGATCTTGATCTTCCCCACGCCTGTGGAGTAGATGGCTGTCAACTCGTCCTTGTTGGCGATCACACCGCCGGTCGGAAAATCCGGTCCCGGGATATACTGCATCATCTGCTCGGTGTTGATGTCCGGATTCTTCATATAGGCAATCACACCGTCAATGACCTCGCCGAAATTGTGCGTCGGAATGCTCGTCGTCATGCCAACCGCAATTCCCTCCGCACCGTTGATCAGAAGATTCGGCACCTTTACCGGCAGAACCTCCGGCTCTTTCTCCGTCTCGTCAAAGTTCGGCACAAAATCCACGACATCCTTGTCAAGGTCTGCTAAGAACGCCTCCTGCGTCAGCTTCTGAAGTCTCGCCTCCGTGTAACGCATGGCAGCCGCTCCGTCTCCCTCGATGGAGCCGAAGTTG
>OIDD01001391.1_pt1 | contig 10258 bp, 8 predicted proteins | sample 1606751 | NCBI WGS metagenome assembly OIDD01 (sample SAMEA3882544, study PRJEB24775) | human gut metagenome | biome: human-associated habitat; feature: intestine environment; material: feces | place: Netherlands | collected 2009/2010
TTTTTTGTGGGGTGCATATCACTTTACGATGAACCGCCGAAGCTTTTCCGGGGTAAAAAACAAATAACAGCCGCGTAGTTTGATGCATAATTGCAACAAGCCATTTTCGGCTGTTTTTCGCGATACGAATTTTCATTTATATTTCTTTGTTTTTTTATTTTTATTAATAATAAATGAGCATAATCCTTTGATGCAAATGTGAAACAAGTTGCGAAAATGAAACACCATTTTCCTTTTTGATATACATCGCCTCCGGAAAGGCCCCGTCCCCTGCCTAAATGAATCCCACTGTTTTTCCATACTACAAGTCCAAAGCCGGTATGGCCTTCCCATCGAAAGACATTAAAAGCACAAGTCAGTTTGCACGGCAAAAACAGCACACACCCACTTTGAACTTTGTAGCCGATTGCAAAGCATATGTATTGGGTCGCTCCGCTAAAGCTACCCGGAACAAAAGAGCAGCCCTCAATTGCGAGAACTGCTCTATCTGTGTTTTATTCCGTATAATACTGCGCCTGTGCGTTCCAAAGAGCGTAGTATTTGCCGCCCCGATCGGCGAGCAATTCGTCATGGCTGCCCTGCTGGATGATCTCTCCTTCGTGAAACACGGCAATCTCGTCACAGAATTTACAGGAGGACAGCCGGTGGGAGATATAGATCGCGGTCTTATCGCCTGCGATCTCATCGAACTTACTGTAAATCTCCGCTTCGGCGATGGGGTCAAGCGCCGCGGTCGGCTCATCGAGAATGATGAACGGCGCATCCTTGTAGAGCGCACGGGCAATGGCGATCTTTTGTGCTTCGCCGCCGGAAACCTCTACACCGTCATCGGATAGGTTTTTGTAAAGCATGGTGTCCAATCCCTTTTCCAACGTTGCCAGTCGCTCCCCGAAGCCTGCATCGATCAGCGCATCTTTTGCCCGTTCGCGGTCATAGACCAAGCTGCCTGCTACATTGTTGCCCAAGGGCTGGCAGATGAGCTGAAAATCCTGAAAGACTACGGAGAAAATGCGCATGTAATCATCGTAGCGGTACTTACGGATTTCAATGCCGTTGAGCAGGATCTGCCCCTCCTGCGGGTCGTACAGACGGCACAGCAGCTTGATGAAGGTGGTTTTGCCGCTGCCGTTTTCGCCCACGATGGCAAGGCGTCTGCCGACCTTGAACTTCATATTCACATGGCGCAGCGCCCAGAGATCGGAGCCGGGATAACGGAAGGAAACATCCTTAAACTCCACATCATAGCGCCGGTCGGAGCGCTTCTCGGTGGTAAGGCTGCCCTGGTACATTGTGTTGGGGATGTCCAGAAATGCAAAGGTCTTTTCCAGATACGATGTATTGGCTTTCAGAACGCCGATCATATCGGTGAGTGCAAACACATTAGCGACCATCGCCGTGGCTGCACCGATATACTGGGTGCAGCTTCCCACATCAAATGCGCCGCCCAGCGCTTTTAAGCAGGTGAACAGGTAGATCATACCGGTCGTGAGCGTTGTGATGCTGACGCCGAGGCTTGCATAGACACCCATTTTCCCCCTTGCAAGCTTTGCAAAAACACCGTGGGCGCCGAAAACGGAGTCGCCGCTCCAGTAGGCGCGTACCAACCGCTGCTGGTCGTTCATGCGAATATCGATCGCGCGCCCCTTATCCTGACCTATAAATCCGAAATGGCTGAACTTCCGGTTTGCGAAGGTCGCTTCCTCCGAAAAATCCCCCCAACACTGCACCGCACCGGCGCTGAGCCGACCGGCAAGGACGCTGATGATCAGAATCCCGAAAGCCAGAACAAGAACAAAAATTGGATTATTCAGCACGACCAGCCAGCCGGCGCTGCTTGGCACGGGGGCGGTAAACAGGCTAACAGTCAGTGCCGCACCGCTGAATAAACCAAGAATACCGGTCACTGTGCCGGAATAGATCTCATGAACGCGCATGAGCCCCCAGCCCGACCAATTCTCATTTTGCTTGATCTGCTCACGCAGGTCGTGGTTTTCCTGCTTGTCCAGCTCCGAATAATCCAGACGGAACATCTTATTGACAAACAGCATATCCTTGCGCCCGTATAGGTCCTCCAGCAGCGTATTATAGCGCCGATAGAGAAGCGCTTTTCCGATCGCCGCAAGTCCCACGCACAGCACCCCCGCCAGCACCCACCGCCAAAGGATCTCCGCACGGCGAAGCATTGCCAGCTCCGTCAGAATCCTTGCCGAGAAGAAAACGGTCACATACGGCGTGATTGCACCGAACAGGCAGTACAGGGTCAAAACCGGGAAAAACCGCGGCGTTACACTATGCAGTTCCTTGATGCCGCGCAGATGCATTGCAGCAGCCTTGCGCATCGTTACTTTTTCCTTCATATTCAGAACGCCTTCCCTTCCTGATAATAGCGGCTTTGGACTTCAAAAAGCTTTGCATACGCCCCGCCCCGTGCCAACAGGCTCTCATGGGTGCCCTCCTCTGCAATATTCCCATCTGCAATAAAGATGATGCGGTCACAGAAGCGGGTGGAGGCCAGCCGGTGGGAGATAAACACAGAGGTCTTGCCCGCGGTCATATCGTTATATTTCATATAGATGTCATTCTCGGCGATGGGATCAAGTGCTGCCGTAGGTTCGTCCAGCAGCAGGATCGGCCCGTTTTTATACAGCGCCCGCGCCAGCATCAGCCGCTGCATCTGGCCGCCGGAAAACAGCACGCCGTCCAGATAGACTTCCCGCCCCATGTGTGTCTGCAAGCCATCGGGCAACTTCTCTATCATGGAGGTCAATCCGGCCTTCTCCACGCAATCGTCGATCCGCTTGTAGTCGATGTTATCCCTACTTTGGGCGATCTGCTCCGCAATGGTCACATCCAGCACGGAGAACTCCTGAAAGACGGCGCTGAACAGCGCATAATACTTTCTGCGGTCAAACTCTCGGATATCCCTTCCGTTCAGCAGCACCGCGCCCTGCGTGGGGTCCAACAGCCCGCACAGCAGCTTCACCAGCGTCGTCTTGCCGGCGCCGTTCAGACCCACGATCGCGAGCTTTTCTCCCGGATGCACAGTCAGGTTTATCTCGTGTATGGTATCGGCATCTGCACCCGGATAACGGAAGGAAGCATTTTTCAGCTTCAGCTCATAGCCCGCCGCTTTCGGTATCTCTTCCCCGTTTTCAAATTTGAAAGGCTCCGGATAGTCCAAAAACTCACGGATGCGGGAAATATCAAGGCTTTCCTTCTGCAAAGTACTCATCTCCCGCAGAATACCCATGACCCACTCGGTAAATGTGGTGACCGCCGTGAAGTACAGCAGAAACTCGGAAACGCGCAGGCCGTCATTGAGCGCCATTCGGATCAGATATAAATAGGCGATGCCGTTGCGGGCCATGGTCAGCACGGCCTCCGTAATATCCGCCAGCACCGCCACCCGCTCATACCGCAGGCTGAAATCCAGATATAGATTATGAACCTGATCCAATAATTCCGAAAGCCAGTTTTGGAGACCGAAAATGCGGATATCTTTTGCTGCACCAAAGTTGTTTGCGGCCCTGGAAACAAGGAAGCCGGCCACGCAGGTCGCAATGACCACCAGCAGAAGCACCGTGTCGATGCGGGAAAGAATCGTCAGGTACACCAGCAGACCGCCCACATTCTTGAGAAGCATCGTCAGCGTTTCCCAAATGTGCTCTGCGGCCTGATCGTTTCCGCTGCAGGAGGAGTGTGCTTTTTCACGGAGCTTTACAAAGTTCTCCTCCAGTGTGTTGGGATACGAGGTGCAGATGGACTTATTCGCAATCTTCCCGACAATCGCGGAGCGGACATCTATACGTGGGGACAGCGAATTTTGCTTGATATACTTCTTAAAGCCCTGAATCAGGAACAATGCGGCAGTGAATATTCCGATGGTCACCAACAGCTCCCGTACAGACACCCGCTGCTCCACCTTGGCAAGAACCTCCGGCGCAATGTACAGCTGCACCAGATTCAAAAGAACCTCCAGCGCAGCGGTCAGCAAGCAGAACAGGAGTGTTCGTTTTCCGTTCTTCCATGCGATATTTACCATCCACCCGACATTTTGAAGGGTGTTATATTTGGGCTTTTCTTTGGTCTTCATTTTGCCTCACCTCACGTGCATAGCATAGCAGAAAAAATCGTCCCCGGTTAATTTCGGGGACGAATCGCTGTTTCCGGGTGATGAATTGCAATCTTCATACCTGCGGAAGCAGTATCTCGGTGGTGAACGCCCCATCCTCGCTGTTCCGGCTGATGTATCCGTCCAGCCGCTCCACGATGGCGTCGATGCGTACAAGGCCGAAGCCATGGCCCTCGCCCTTTGTACTGCGGAACAGCTTGCGCTTGTCCTCCGGCAGCTTCATGCTGGCCTCGATGGCATTATCAAAAAGGTTGCCGATAATGCAGCAAAGATCGATTTCCGAGGACTTCAGCTTGATGGGAATATGCGCATCAGCCACGACCTCAATACCCTTCGCCTTTGCAAGCGAGATTTTGGAATTGAGGATGGCATCAGTCATGGGGTTGCCGGTCTTGATGACCGTATCCACGGTTTGAAGGTCGGTGTCCAGCAGGTCGAGATAGTTTTTGACGGCGTCCCAGTCCTGCGCAGCGGCATAGGCCTTCATGGTCTGGATATGGTTGCGGTAGTCGTGCCGCCAGCCGCGGATCTGGCGGTACATATTGTCTACCTCACGGTAATGTGTTTCGATCAGCTCCTGCTGATAGGAGGCAATCTGCTTTTCGATCTTCCTTGAAAACAAGCCCATACGCTTTACCTCATGTTGATAATCGCCCGGTTGACGCCCTCATATGCGCCCCGCGGCAGCGGGATAGCTGTTCCGTCGTTCAGCCGGATCTCTGCCCTGGTCACACGGCTGATCTGCGTCAGGTTTACAAGCGCAGAACGCCCCACACGGTAAAATCGCTCATCAAGCTGCTTTTCAAGCTCGCCCAATGTCATCTTTGCCGTCACATCCGTCTGCGCATGAACGGTCACATAGTTGCCAAGCACGTCTGCGTAACGGATCTGATAAATCGGCACACGCACCATTTCGCCGCTGACCTCAAAGTTCAAAACCCGTTCGTTCTTCGCCAGCTTCTCTGCGGCACGGTCCAGCACCAAGCAGAGCTTTTCTTCATTTACCGGCTTCATCAGATAGTGGAGCGCTGCCACCTCGTAGCCCTCCGAAATGTAATCGGAATAGCCGGTGATAAATATGATCTGCACCGTATCGTTGCTTTTGCGAAGCTCCTTTGCCATCGTAACGCCGTCCATGGCGCCCATTTCAATATCCAGCAGGAGAATGTCATAGTCACTTTCCCCGGCATAGCGGAACAGGAAGCTCTCGGCGGAGGGAAAACCATCGATTTGCACCTCATGACCGGCGGCCGATGCCCAAGAGCGCACCATATTCATAATATACCGTCTGTCCGCATCGGAGTCATCGCAGATCGCAACTTTGTACTTCATGTTCTCACCAACTTTCAATCGTATGCAAAATCATTATATCACAACAGCGCAAGCGGTTCCACGCCGTTCTTTCATGGGGAAGCATATACAAACGGCTCAACCCTATCGTGGCCGAGAAATCCTCCTTCTTCCGGCGATTGCTCCTCATCCCGTTTTTTAGTATTCGCAATTTTGTTGGTCACGCAGGAATTGCAGCCATTATCTCGGGAAACCGATGGAGCTGTAATAGATAAAAATGAGCCCTCCGGTCGAGTGATCGGAGGGCGAAATAATAAGGGGGTATTCTATCTTGCGCAGGGATAATTATGGCTTATTTCCCATACACGCTGAATTGGCGGAAGTGCGTCAACCGGTTCAGATCCTGATCCGTCCAGTAAAAGCCCACGTGGTCAAGGGTGATGGCCTGCCACCTACCGGTTACTGTTTCCTCCATCAAATACCCGTACTCCATCGCCTGATATGTCCCTTCGGAAACAGTAGTTGTGGTGGTATCCCCGCCGTTCTTTTCAATGCGGAAAACCTCATACCGGCCATCGGTATATAGCTGTGCGTTGTAATAAATGTCGGCGCCCACTGCCGTATCGGACTGATAGACGCCCGCAATGTGGGAAAGCGGCAGCTGTTTCGCCTGTTGGCCGTTCAGCGACAGCATAACAGCCAGGAGTGCAACAATAAGGACAAGCCAAACAGTCCCCGGAATACCATCGCGAAGTGTCAGATACAGCTTTTTCAGGGTCTTCATGTGTGCATTCCTCCCGCAATAAAATAGTAATCGATATCTTCCTCCCATCGGTCTACACTAATATTAACGAATAATAGCACAAATTTGCAACAAAGAGAGAGTAAAATCTGCGTTCTGCACAAATATGGGTGGCTGTATTTATCGGGAATGACAATACCACCACCTACTGTACCGCACACAAGACCCGGAACGGCAGAAAGGCACTCTTTATGGGGTTGCGCTTATCACCCTAGGCATCGCCGGCAGCGCCCTGTCGGGAACCGTCGGAGGTGCGGATATGCAGGTTTTTATTACAGGTATTCCGATGGGCTTGTCCGTTGTGGAAACCCCGGCAGGTGTCCGGATCATCAAAGCAAATCCTTTGCGGATAACCTCTGGCCCCCTTTACAGCCGCCCCAAATGAAAGAACCCTGCCGGATGGCAGGGCTTTTTCTGTTTACTCCTTACAGGTGGAAATGCTTTTGCAGGGCTTTATACTCTCCCAAAACCTTCAGCGTCATTTGGTCTGTTAAAATCATTTCGGGCGATATGGTATAGCTTGTTATATCGTTCTGCTTTATCGCCAGCACATTGATCCCGTATTTTCGGCGGATCTCCAGCTCACCGATGCTTTTCCCCTGCCATTCCGGCGGCACCTCCACCTCCACTATGGCATATCGGCTGTCCAGTTCTATATACCCGAACAGGTGATTTGCCGTATAGCGAATCGCGGCCCACCGTGCAAACTGTTTCTCCGGATAGGCTACATCGTCGGCGCCGTTTCGCAGCAGGAATTTCGCCTGCACATCCCGTTCCGCACGGGATACCACATATTTTGCTCCCAGCTCCTTCAAAAGCGACGTCGTTTCCAGCGAGTTCTGAAAGTCCCCTCCGATGGCAACATAGCAAACATCATAGTTCCCCACGCCCAGCGAGCGCAGGAATTCAACCCGGGTGCTGTCGCCGATTTGGGCATTGGTCAAAAAATCCATGCATTCGTTTACCCGTTCTTCGTTCCGGTCTACACCCATGACCTGGTGTCCCATCTGATTCAACTGCATTGCCAAATGCCGCCCGAATCTCCCCAGCCCGATCAACAATACATTCTTTTTCATGGTGGCTCCTCCTTATCCTACTGTTATTTTCTCCTTCGGATAGCGTGCAAAGGCGGTATCATTCCCGGAAAATGCTGCATAGATCATTGTTAAACCGCCCACGCGCCCGAAGAACATCAAAAGGATCAGTATCCCCTGCGAAAGCGCACCCAGTCCCGGCGTGATCCCGAGTGTCAAGCCTACCGTTCCCGCAGCAGAAGCCGTTTCATACAGGCAGGTGCCAAATGCCAGTCCCTCTATCTCGCTGATAATGGTGGCCCCCGCCAGCGGCAGCAGCAGGTACATCAGCAGAATGGCAGCGGCATTGTGTATCGCGGAATTTTCCAGCCTCCGCCCGAATAACTGCGGTTCCTTCCTGCGATGAAACACCGCAGCAGCATTGGCGATCAGCACCGAAAGGGTCGTTACCTTCATGCCGCCAGCCGTAGAACCCGGCGCACCGCCGATCAGCATCAGAAATACCGTAACGGCACGGGAGGTCTCGGTCATCGCCGTTAAATCCGTCGTATTATATCCCGCCGTTCTGGGCGTCACCGACTGAAACAACGATGCCAGCACCCGTTCGCCGACCGGCAGGGATGCATAATCGGTAAAATAAAGCAGCACCGCGGGCAGCAGAATAAGGGCTGCGCCCGTTGCAAGAATGACCTTGCTTTGCATCCGGTATCGACTGAAATGCAGCCGGTGTTTACAGATATCATTCCAGGTAAGAAAGCCGATGCCGCCGATGATAATAAGCAGCATAATGACGGTATTGACCAGCGGGTCAGCGGCATACGCCGTCAGGGACGGAAATTGCGCATCCACTCTGCCCAGAATATCAAAGCCCGCATTGCAAAAGGCGGAAATTGAATGAAAGACCGACATCCATATTCCCCGTATGCCGTAGTCCCGGCAAAAGGCCGGCGCCAGCAGCAGCGCCCCTGCCAGTTCAATAAAAAGCGTTCCTTTCAGGATAAAACGGGTAAGCCGCACGATACCGCCCACCGCAGGCGCCGAGATCGCATCCTGCATGGCGCTGCGCTCCTGCAGCGAGATATTTCTCCCGGAGAGCATAAGGAAGGTAACGGCAAAGGTGATAACGCCCAGCCCTCCGATTTGGATCAGCAGCAGAATAATCGTTTGGCCGAATATCGACCAGTAGCTTCCGGTATCCAAAACCACCAGTCCGGTAACGCAAACTGCGGAAGCGGAGGTAAACAGCGACTCGGAAAAAGGCGTCCACTGCCGTGCCGATGAAGAAACAGGCAGCATAAGCACCAGCGCCCCCAGCAAAATGACACCCGCAAACCCCAGGATCATCATCTGAAATGAGGTAAGATGACGCCTGATTTGAATCATTCTATCCTGCACGGCATAACACCCCCTTAAACGCATGTCCCTTTGGGCGCATTATAGCACCGCAGCAGCAGGTTGTCCATACCATGTTATGTAAAATATGTGCCAAGATTTTATCGGCTATTTCACCGCAGAAATCAATTCGGCTGCCATCTTTCTTCTTCATACAAATGCAAAATCGCCCTCCGGTCGTTTGATCGGAGGGCGACTAATCGAATTCCAGATTATCAGGTTTCCCATTACTGTAGTTTTTCGTTACCATTATACTTAAAATACGGCATTCTGCTGCCGTATCCCCTCACCCGTTTCGCGGCGCTTCATTCAGGAGGGCTCACGCTCTTTCTTCATTATCTCCTTTTCTATCCTCTCCAGGCTGCGATTGATACTTTCAATTTCTTTTATTGCACCATTGATGACCTCGGCAATCATCTCTTCAGTGATTCCAACCTCCTGCGGCGCTTTACTCCTTTCCGTGGTCTCTCGGATTTCTTCCTTCTCTATCATAGCCTATTTCCTCCGCTTCTGCTTTTGACTGAATACCCGCCATGTCTTTACGGCGGGTCCCTCTCATACTATATTAACAGGTGCCTTTTTGTCAAGCAGAACGGCCCTCATCATCGGCGGTTTCTTCCCGCAGGCGTTCTCATTATATCGGCAAAAATATGGAACATTCCTTAATGTACCCCCCAATTCATAGACAACCCGTCCCCCTTTGCGGTATAATAGGCAAAACGGCTATCGAAAAGAGGGATCCCCATGAAAAAAATACTGATGCTGGGCACCGGCGGTACCATTGCCTCGGAGATCACCGAAAGCGGGCTGTCTCCGCAGCTGACGACCGAACAGATCCTGCATTACTGCCCCGATATTTCCGCATTCTGCCGGGTGGACTGCCGCCAGCTCTGCAATCTGGACAGTACCAATATCGACCCGCAGCACTGGCAGATGATGGCAGATGCCATCCGGGCGGAATACGATCGGTATGACGGCTTTGTGCTGACACACGGCACCGATACCATGGCCTACACCGCCGCTGCGCTCTGCTATCTTATCCAGTACAGTAAAAAGCCCATCGTACTGACCGGCAGCCAAAAGCCCATCAATCTTGAAATCACCGACAGCAAAACCAATTTGGTGGATGCGTTCCACTATGCCGCCAGCGAAGACGCCCACGGGGTCAGCATCGTATTTAACGGCAGGGTCATTCTGGGCACCCGTGCCCGCAAAACCCATTCCAAGAGCTTTCAGGCGTTTTCCAGCATCAATTACCCCGAGCTTGCCGTCATACAGGATGGGCGGCTGCTTTCCTACATTGAGCAGGAATATTTAGACCATCCCATCTTCTGTGAACGGCTGGACCCGAATGTGGGGCTCATCAAGCTGGTGCCGGGACTGGAGGCCGATTTCCTTGAATTTATGCTGGAGCGAAAAGACGGTGTCGTTATCGAAAGCTTCGGTGTCGGCGGTATCCCCACCGCCGGGCCGAAAAGCTATTACGATGTAATCGGCAGCGCCGTTTCCGCCGGGAAAACGGTCGTAATGACCACGCAGGTCCCCAATGAAGGCAGCGACCTGCTGCTGTATCACGTGGGGAACCGCCTGAAAACCGGACTGGATGTA
>OIDD01001399.1_pt1 | contig 10225 bp, 8 predicted proteins | sample 1606751 | NCBI WGS metagenome assembly OIDD01 (sample SAMEA3882544, study PRJEB24775) | human gut metagenome | biome: human-associated habitat; feature: intestine environment; material: feces | place: Netherlands | collected 2009/2010
AAAAATCGGATCGCATCGACCTCTCCCGCGACCCGGCAGCTATGGGCCGGCTGAAAGAGGAAGCCGAAAAGGCAAAGAAGGAGCTTTCTGCAGCGCCGTCGGCACAGCTGAACCTGCCCTTTATCGCAGTGGGCAAGGACGGCCCTCACCACTTGGATATCTCGCTTTCCCGCCCGCAGTTCGAAATGATGACCGGCGACCTGCTGGCCCGCACAGTGGCTCCCGTGCAGAATGCGCTGCGGGACGCAGGCATTTCTGCCAGCCAGCTGGGCAAGGTGCTGCTGGTGGGCGGCAGCACCCGGATGCCTGCGGTGGAGCGTCAGGTGAAGGAGCTGCTGGGCTGCGAACCCAGCCACAGCCTGAACCCGGACGAGTGTGTTGCCATGGGTGCGGCTGTGCAGGGCGGTCTGCTGCAGGGCGGCGGCAAGCTGGCCGGTGCCACCGGCGCAGCGGCGCAGGGCCTTGTGCTGATGGATGTGACCCCGCTGACCCTCTCCATTGAGACGCTGGGCGGCGTGGCCACCCCGCTGATCACCCGCAACAGCATGATCCCCACCCGCAAGAGCCAGATCTTTACCACGGCACGCCCCATGCAGACCAGCGTGGAGATCCACGTGCTGCAGGGCGAGCGCCACTTTGCCCGCGACAACAAGAGTCTGGGCAAATTCAAGCTCACCGGCATCCGCTCCGGCTTCTCCTCCAAGCCCCAGATCGAGGTCACCTTTGACATCGATGTGAATGGCGTGGTCAAGGTGTCTGCAAAGGATCTGGGCACCGGGCGGGAGCAGAACATCACCATCACCGGCAGCACCAATCTTTCTGAGAACGAGATCCAGCGCGCCATGGCCGATGCTGCCGCCTACGAGGAGGAGGATACCCGCCGCAGGGAGCGGCTGGAGCTCCACAACCAGGCCGAGATGCTGGCTTACAAGGTGGATGAGGCCCTCTCCAAGTGCAAAAAAGAGCTGGACAAGGACGAGAAGAACCGAGTCAAGAACGACCTTGCCAGCCTGCGCCGCTGCCTGCGCAAGGATAAGCCCGAAAAGATGAACGAGACCGAGGAAGCGAACCTCCGTCAGGCAAAATCCCAGCTGGAAGCCAGTGCCAACCACCTGATGGTGCTGTACAGCACGGAGCAGGATGCCGGCCAGCAGTAAGCGGGCAATTCCCTACTGAAAAACTTCGTTGAAAGGGTTGACAAACCCGGAAGAGTGGGGTATTATGTATGCAATATCACAAAAATGGCTGTGAAGAGAAGAGTAGGTTTTCGCATTGATCCTTCCAGAGAGCCCGGGCGGTGGAAAAGGGCAGGAAACAGGGAACTGAAAATGGTCTCGGAGCCGCGGGGGCGAAGTGCAAGAGTGCTAAGCCTGCGACGGGAGCGCCCGTTACAGCGTCCGGTTGTCGCGTTGCAAAACGCCGCAGCAGTGAGGCTGTCTCTGTGAGGGGACAGTAAACCAAGGTGGTACCACGGAAGTTTTACGCTTTCGTCCTTGTGGGTGTATGCCCGCTGAGGACGGAAGCGTTTTTTATTTTGCTTCCGGTGCAAAGGGTGCGGATTGTGCCGCACCGCACAAAAACATTTTTGTAAAAGTAGAGAGGGAAAACAAAATGTCTAAGATCACTCGTCGTAATTTTCTGAAAGTTTCCGGCGTGGCCGCTGCTGCCGCTGCCCTGACCGCCTGCGGCGGCTCTTCCTCCACCGCAAGCTCCGCCGCTTCCGGCGCTGCATCCTCTGAGGCTGCCTCCACCGCTGCCAAGCTGGACAAGATCAAGGTCGCTGTTCCCAACGACACCACCAACGAGGCCCGCGCTCTGACCCTGCTGGAGAAGAACGGCTTCTTCAAGCTGAAGGCAGATGCAGGCCTGACCGCCACCAAGAACGATATCGAGGAGAACCCCCTGAACGTCAATGTGGACGAGGTCGAGGCTGCTCAGGTGCCCAACGTCCTGCAGGATGAGGACTACGCTGTCATCAACTCCAACTACGCCATCTCCGCCGGTCTGGACCCCATGACCGACGCTCTGGCCATGGAGGATGGCACCTCTGCCTACGTCAACGTTCTGGTCTGCAAGGAAGGCAACGAGGAGGAGCCCAAGATCAAGGCTCTGGTCGCTGCCCTGCAGAGCCAGCAGGTCAAGGACTTTATGACCGAGAGCTACGGCGGCGCTGTGGTCTCTGTTGTGGAGGACCCCACCGACGGCTATGATCCTTCCATCGATTATGACGCACTGAACGGTGAGACTGTCAGCTGCGCTGCCACCCCCGCTCCCCATTGCGAGATCCTGGAGGTCTGCAAGCAGATCCTGGCCGACAAGGGCATTACGCTGGACATCCAGGAGTACGATGACTATGTGATCCCCAACACCATCGTTGAGGATGGCCAGTGCGACACCAACTACTTCCAGCATCAGCCCTATCTGGACAACTTCAATGAGGAGAAGGGCACCCACCTGGTCTCCGTTGCCGGTATCCACGTTGAGCCCATGGGCATCTACGGCGGCAAGCAGAGCGACCTGAGCCCGATCGAGGGTTAAGCGAACTCCCCCAGTCACCTTGCGGTGACAGCCCCCTCAGGGAGGGGGCCTTTGCCTGACCGTTCTGTTTCAGGCTCCCTCTATGAGGGAGCTGGCAAATCCGTAAGGATTTGACTGAAGGAGCTTATTCAACAGCAAGGAGCAATTTCTGTGATCGAGATCAAACACCTTTCCAAGACCTTCCAGATGAAGGACAGCGCAGTGAATGCGCTGAAGGACATCAGCCTGACCATCCCGGATGGTTCGATTTACGGCATCATCGGCATGTCTGGCGCGGGCAAATCCACGCTGGTGCGCTGCATCAACCTGCTGGAGCGCCCCACCGAGGGCAGCGTGGTCATTGACGGCGTGGAGATGGAAAAGCTCACGCCTGCCCAGCTGCGCCAGCGCCGCCGGGAGATCACGATGATCTTCCAGCAGTTCAACCTGCTGATGCAGCGCAGCTGCCTGAAGAACATCTGCTTCCCCATGGAGCTGGCAGGTGTGAAGAAAGAGGAAGCCGAAAAGCGCGCCAAGGAACTGCTGGAAATGGTGGGCCTGCCCGATAAGGCCAACGCCTACCCGGCCCAGCTCTCCGGCGGCCAGAAGCAGCGCATTGCCATTGCCCGCGCACTGGCAACTGACCCCAAGGTCCTGCTCTGCGATGAGGCCACCAGCGCGCTGGACCCCAACACCACCCACTCCATCCTGACCCTGATCAAGGACATCAACCGGAAGCTGGGCATCACGGTGGTGGTCATCACCCATCAGATGAGCGTTGTGGAGGAGATCTGCGATCACGTTGCCATTCTGGACGGCGGCGTTGTGGTGGAACAGGGCGAGGTGAAGGAGATCTTCGCCAACCCCAAGACCGCCGCGGCAAAGCGTCTGGTGGCTCCCAACGGCGGCAGCGCAGCCCGTGACCTATCCAGCTTTGCGCCGGACGATCATGTGGTGCGTGTGACCTTCAACGGTTCTTCCGCCGCAAAACCGCTGGTGGCAAGCCTTGCCGCCGAAAAGGGTATTCTGGTGTCGGTGCTCAGCGCCGATACCCGCGACCTGAGCGGCCAGTGCTACGGCTCCATGCTGCTCAAGCTGCCCGCTGACCTGGATGAAGCAAAACAGGCTGCTGCCTACATGCGGGCGCAGCCCGGCATTACGGTGGAGGAGGTGACCGGAGAATGACCATTGCAGATTATGGCTTTGCCATCTGGGAGACCTTCTATGTGACGTTGCTCTCCACCGCGTTCTCTCTGGTCATCGGCCTGCCGCTGGGTGTGCTGCTGGTGGCCGGTGATAAGGACGGCATTCTGCCCCTGCCCGGCTGGCTGATGCACCTGCTGAATATCATCATCAACATCCTGCGCAGTGTGCCTTTCCTGATCTTGATGATCTGCGTTTTTCCGCTGACCCGTATCATCGTGGGCACCACCGTAGGCACCAAGGCCACCATCGTTCCGCTGGTGGTTGCGGCCTTCCCGTTTGTGGCGCGTCTGGTGGAGACCAGCCTGCGCGAGCTGGACGAAGGTGTGGTGGAAGCCGCCCAGAGCATGGGTGCGACCCCGTTCCAGATCATCACCAAGGTAATGATCCCCGAGTGCCTGCCCGGCCTGATCTCCAGCATGACCACGGCCCTGACCACCATTCTGGGCTACTCGGCCATGTCCGGTGTCATCGGCGGCGGCGGCCTGGGCAAGATCGCCCTTTCCTACGGCTACTACCGCTACCAGACCAACATTATGATCGTCTGTGTCATCCTGCTGGTGCTGCTGGTGCAGATCTTCCAGACCGTTGGCACCTTCTGGGCCACCAGAAGCGATAAGCGGCTGAGGAAGTAACTCCTTCAGTCGCACTTCGTGCGCCAGCTCCCTCGGAGAGGGAGCCTTAAAGCCTCCCTCTTTGAGGGAGGTGGCAAAGCCGAAAGGCTTTGACGGAAGGAGTTCTCTCCTCATTTCGTCCCGGACGGGAAGTAAAATTCAACGTTTCAATTCCCCGCCGGAGGCATGTGCTCCTGCGGGGAATTGTGCTATTCGGACAAACCCAGTAAAGGAGTATGTTGCAATGAACCGTGATACCATCTGTGTGCAGGGCGGTTATACGCCCGGCAATGGCGAGCCCCGCCAGATCCCCATCATCCAGTCCACCACCTTCAAATATGCCACCAGCGAGGATATGGGCAAGCTGTTCGACCTGGAAGCCGACGGCTACTTCTACTCCCGCCTGCAGAACCCCACCTGTGACCTTGTGGCCAAGAAGATCTGCGAGCTGGAGGGCGGCACCGCCGCCATGCTGACCTCCAGCGGTCAGGCAGCCAACTTCTTTGCCCTGTTCAACCTCTGCGAGGCTGGTGACCATATCGTGGCATCCAGCACCATCTACGGCGGCACCTTCAACCTCATCTCTGTCACCATGAAGAAGATGGGCATTGAGGCCACCTTTGTGGACCCGCTGTGCACCGAGGAGGAGTTGAACGCTGCCTTCCGGCCCAACACCAAGGTGGTGTTCGGCGAGACCATTGCCAACCCCGCCCTGACCGTGCTGGATATCGAGAAGTTTGCCAAGGCTGCTCACGCCCACGGCGTGCCGCTGATCGTGGACAACACCTTCCCCACGCCGGTCAACTGCCGCCCCTTTGAGTGGGGTGCGGATATCGTGACCCACTCCACCACCAAGTACATGGACGGCCACGGCGCAGTGCTGGGCGGTGCCATCGTGGACGGCGGCAAGTTCGACTGGATGGCCCATGCCGAGAAGTTCCCCGGCCTGTGCACCCCGGACGACAGCTACCACGGCATCACCTACGCCGAGCGTTTCGGCAAAGAGGGTGCCTTTATCACCAAGGCAACGGCTCAACTGATGCGGGACTTCGGCTCCATGCAGTCCCCGATGAATGCCTATATGCTGAACCTCGGCCTGGAAAGCCTGCATGTCCGGATGCAGCGCCACTGCGCCAACGGCATGGCCGTGGCAAAGTTTCTCGAAAGCCATCCCAAGGTGGCCTATGTGAATTACTGCGGCCTGGAGTCCAGCCCCTACCATGCACTGGCTGAAAAGTATCTGCCCAATGGCAGCTGCGGCGTGGTCAGCTTTGGTCTGGCCGGCGGCCGCGAAGCCGCCAGCACCTTTATGAAAGAGCTCAAGCTGGCCGCCATTGAGACCCATGTGGCCGATGCCCGCACCTGCTGCCTGAACCCGGCTTCCAGCACCCACCGCCAGATGAACGATGAGCAGCTGAAAGCCGCCGGTGTGCCCGCAGAGCTGGTGCGCATGAGCTGCGGTCTGGAAAGCGCTGAGGATCTGATCGCAGATATCGCACAGGCTTTGGATAAGATTTAAAAGGCAAACGGGCTCGCCCTCTCAGCTTCACTTCGTTCAGCAGCTCCCCCAAAGGGGGAGCCTCTGGCGAAAAATAAACTTTGTGGTTTTGCCAAGGCCTCCCACTTTGGGGGAGGTGGCACGGCGTAAGCCGTGACGGAGAGGGCGAGGCCGCTATCAATATCCGCACCAAAGGAGTAACCATCTATGCCCCTCATCATCCCGAAAACGCTCCCCGCCTACGATGCCCTGTACGAGGAAAACGTCTTTGTCATGCACCGGGAGCGTGCAGCGTCCCAGCATATCCGCCCGCTGGAGATCCTGATCCTGAACCTGATGCCCACCAAGATCGCCACCGAGACCCAGATTGCCCGGCTGCTGGCCAACACGCCGCTGCAGGTGCACATGACCCTGCTGCAGACGATGAGCCATGAGGCAACGCACGTTTCGGCGGCCCATCTGGAAGCCTTTTATAAGACCTTTGACGAGGTGAAGCATAACCGCTACGACGGCATGATCATCACCGGCGCTCCGGTGGAGACCATGGACTTTGAGCAGGTGGATTACTGGCCGGAGCTGTGCGAGATCATGGATTTCAGCGAGACGAACGTCTATTCCACCCTGCATGTCTGCTGGGGTGCGCAGGCGGGCCTGTACTACCACTACGGCATCCGCAAGGAGCTGCTGCCTGCCAAGATGTTCGGCGTGTTCGAGCACCGGGTCATCCGGCCCTCCAACCCGCTGGTGCGCGGCTTTGATGAGGTGTTCTACGCCCCTCACAGCCGCCACACCGCCATGAGTCGGGAGGATATTGACCACTGCGGTGCGCTGCGCATCCTTGCCGAGAGCGATGAGGCCGGGCCTTTCCTGATGAGCACCGAGAACGGCCGGCAGATCTTCGTCATCGGCCACCCGGAGTACGACAAATATACGCTGGATGCGGAGTACAAGCGGGATGTGGCCAAGGGCCTGCCCATTGCAGTGCCCAAAAACTACTACCCCAACGATGACCCCAGCCAGCCGCCGCTCTTCCGCTGGCGCGCGCACGCCCATCTGCTGTATGAAAACTGGCTGAACTACTACGTCTACCAGAACACCCCCTATGATCTGGGAGAGATGCAGCGCGTGAAGCACTCTGAGGGGTGAACCTGCTCAGCCGCCTGTTGTGGCAGTTCCCCCATGGGGATGCCAGGTTTACGCACGACTGTTTTTCTGCCTTTCGGATCAGGAGGGGCGGTATTGGAAAGCAATAACGGAGAGGTATTTATGGGAATCGATAAGAATGAATGGGGCTTCCGGGTGGGACATCTGCCCCACGGGGAGCGCAATAAGATCAGTGATGTGCCGGGCGTGACAGTGGGCCATTGCACACTGGCGGATGGCGACATCCAGACCGGTGTGACCGCGCTGCTGCCCCACCCCGGGGATGTGTTCCATGATAAGGTGCTGGCGGCCTGCCATGTCATCAACGGCTTCGGCAAGACCACCGGCCTTGTCCAAATCGATGAGCTGGGTACACTGGAGACCCCCATCCTGTTTACCAACACCCTGAGTGTGGGCACTGTGGAAACGGCGCTGGTCAAATATATGCTGGAGCGCAACCCCGATATCTGCGAGACCACTGGCAGTGTGAACCCGGTCGTCTGCGAGTGCAACGACAGCGGCCTGAACGATATCCGGGGCCTGCATGTCACCGAGGCGCATGTGGCTGCCGCTCTGGCAGACTGCAAAGCCGATTTCGCCGAGGGTGCAGTGGGTGCCGGACGCGGAATGCGCTGCCACGGGCTGAAAGGCGGCATCGGTTCTGCCTCCCGGCTGGTGGAGCTGGACGGTAAGTCCTACACCATCGGGGCACTGGTGCTCTCCAATCATGCCACCTTCGATGACCTCATCGTGGCGGGCACGCCCATCCACGAGCTGCTGGAAGCCCGCATCCCGCCCCATGAGGACAAGGGATCTATCATCACGGTGCTGGCAACAGATATCCCTCTGAGCGAGCGTCAGCTGCGGCGGCTCTGCCACCGGGCGCTGGTGGGGCTTTCCCGCACCGGCAGTGCCTGCGGCAACGGTTCGGGTGAGATCGTTCTGGCCTTTACCACGGCCAACCGGATGCCGCATTACTCGGACAAAGCCCTCCTGCCCATGGAGATGCTCCACGATGATGCCATCAACCCGCTGTTCCGGGCGGTGGCCGAGTGTGTGGAGGAAAGCGTCCTGAGCAGCCTGCTCCACGCCGAGACCGTCACCGGCTACCATGGCCGGACGGTGCAGTGCCTTTCCGACCTGTTGAAAAAGTAACAAAAAAATAAGCCTTTCCGTATGGTGCACCTTACAGTGCGACACCAGCGGAAAGGCTTGTTTTTTTATCGCTATCTTTATCTCTGCACCAGCGTGATGAATGCCTTCATCTGGGGGGTGAGCCATTTGTCCTTGTGGTAGAACAGCTGCCGCCGCATCTCCACGCGGCAGGCGGGGACATTCAGGCGGGCCAGCGTTCCGGCGGCGAGGGCATTCTGTACGATGTACTCGGGCAGGAAGGAAAGCCCCATGCCGTGTTCGACCATCTGGCAGAGCAGGGAAGCGCTGCCCAGCTCGAGGAAGGGCTTGATGGCCAGCCCATGCGCTGCCATGCACTGGTCGAGGGCATCACGGTAGCTCATGCCTCGCTCGGTCAGCAGGAACTCCTGCCCGGCCAGTTCCTGAAGCGTGACCTCTGCCTGCCCGGCCAATGGGTGCCCAGCGGGGGCCACCACGCAGATTGGTTCCGGTTCATCCACAGCCAGCACGAAGCTGGGCTGCAGCAGCGGCTTGTCCAGCGTGTATGCCATGTCAATCTGATTGGAGCCCAGCATCTGGAGCATCTCATCGTCGGTGGCGGTGCGGAGTACCAGCTCCACCTGCGGGCAGAGGGCGTGATACCGCTGCAGCAGGTCGGGCAGAAAAGTGCTGCAGACCGAATCTGCCAGTGCCACCCGCAGGGTACCGCTGACCTGCCGGGCAGGCTGCAGGGCCGCCTTGGCCTGCTCGGCAGTGGCCAGCAGGGAGCGGGCATAGGTCAGAAAGGTCTGCCCGGCATCGGTCAGGCGGACCGTTTTGCCCACCCGGTCGAAGAGCGGCGTTTCCAATTCGGCTTCCAGCTGGGCCACCTGTGCGGAGACCGCCGACTGGGAATACCCCAGCTCCCGTGCCGCGCGGGAAAAGCTGTGCAGCTCCGCAATATGCAAAAAGGTGTTGATGGTACGCAGTTCCACGGCGGCACCTCTCAGCGGCGGGTGATGCCGGTCACGGTCAGAACAGCACCATCTACGACAAAATGGACTTCCAATCCCGAAAATTCCATTCCGTATACCCGCTCCGGGTCGTGCTGGTAGGAGGGGCGGGGGTCGTTTTCCAGCACGCCCCGCAGGCCGTCCCGCTCGGCGGCGGGTACGGCCTCCCACAGCTCCGGCGGGCATTCGACCTGCAGCCTGTGCGTCTGGGTCTGTGCCGTGAAGCCTGCCGCCGCGTCCGGGTGACAGTCGGCGTAGGGGATGTAGGGCTTGATGTCGTAGATGGGGGTGCCATCCATCAGGTCGGCACCGCGCACGATGAGCACCGGGCCAATGTCCGGCCGGTGCTCGATGCCTTCCAGACGCACGCTGGAAAGGCCCAAAGGATTGGGGCGGAACGGCGACCGGGTGGCGAACACGCCCATGCGGGTGTTGCCGCCCAGACGCGGCGGGCGTACAGTGGGGGACCAGCTTTCCCGCACCGCGCCGGAGAACTGCCACACCAGCCAGATGTGACTAAAATCTTCCAGACCGCGCACGGCATCGGCATTGCGGTATTCGGGCGTAAAGATCACCTCGCCGCGCAGCTCGTCCACAAGGCCGCTCTGGCGCGGGATGCCGAACTTGGTGGGAAAGGCAGTGTGGATGTGGGCAATGACCTTCAGGGTCATGGCTTCGGGTGCCTGCTGCATGATGAACTCCTTGCTCAATAGATCTTTTCAATGGGGCAGTCGGCGGGGATGCCGTACCGGCTGCGGAAGGCCTGCAATTCCTGCGGGCTGCGGATCAGCTGTACCTCGGTAAAATGGCCAGTGTGCAGATCCTGAAACCCGGCCACCTGCTCCCCGGTGCAGATGCTGCACCGCAGTGCAGGCTGCTGGGTGGCGGGGTCGTAAGAACGGGCAGGCTTTTTGCGGGAGAAAAACATGAGAAGCCTCCTCCTTTTATGAAACGTGCCTGAAAGACTGCAGGCGGCTCACAGCCCCCGGCACAGGCCGACAGCGCGGCCCTCAATGTGCAGCTCTTCCAGCTGCAGGCCGGTAAAGATCATGGGTGGGCAGACGGCGGCATTGTCCGCAAGCAGCATCACAGCATCACCCTGCCGGTGGAAGTGCTTGAGGGTG
>OIDD01001401.1_pt1 | contig 10214 bp, 9 predicted proteins | sample 1606751 | NCBI WGS metagenome assembly OIDD01 (sample SAMEA3882544, study PRJEB24775) | human gut metagenome | biome: human-associated habitat; feature: intestine environment; material: feces | place: Netherlands | collected 2009/2010
TCCGGCACAGGGAATTTTTCAAGACGATCCTTAATGCCGATCTCGGTTTCCACATCGCGGATGTTATATTTTTTGAAGGCTTCCCACTTGTCCGGCGCATGGAAAGGGTGATTCCTCGTGCGACCGCCGTTTGCTTTCGTCGGAGCGCAGGGCACGGAGAAGTATTTGATCAGGTCTTTTCCCTCCGTGAGTTTCTGTTTTTCAAGACCGAGGACGGCACCGACGCCTTCCAGAGAAAGCGGCAGTCCCATTGTTGCCGCCCAGACCATAGAGCAGCGCCAGCTTTCCGGATTGAGATATCGGGCACACTCTGTGGAGAGTGGATGATTATCATGGAAGGGATCGAGGCTGATGCCCAGATTCTTTAAGTGCTGCGAAAGACAGATGCGTTCAAAGTTCGCGTTAAAGGCCCATTTGATGACGGCATCATCTGTCAGGGCTTCCATAATGTCCTCCGGTATCTTCTCGCCGCAGGCAAGGTCAATCACCTGCACCGGTCCGGAGTCCACGCTATATCCAAATAGCAGTATCTCAAAATCCGGCGCTTCCACATATCGGTAAACACCGGATTTTTGCAAGCTGATACTGCTGTAGGTCTCAATATCAACACTCAAAGTTTGCATATCATCACCATCCTTAAAAAGGGCTGGCAGCGAGGGTACGCCACCAGCCCACATGCGTTATTTCAGGGCTTCCATACGTTTTTCGTGGTATTCGTCGTCCTGCAGGGCCTTTTTTTCCTCGCGCTTTTCTCGCTTGAAGTCATTGATAACCGTCTGGATGGCGACCACGGCCCAAGAGAGGACCACGATGCAGAAGCACCCGATCAGGATGTTGCAGAGAAGAGATGAAATCATAACCGTGTTTTCCATGAGTTTACGCTCCTTTCCTTAGTTGAGAAAATCTTCGTCGGCATCGGTGGAGAAATCGGACTCAGCGCTTGCCTTACCGCCGAGAGGTTCACCGGCGCGGATCAGCTGCAGGTTATTGAGGCCGCAGGCGATGCCGCGATTGCCGTTCGAGTTGAATGCGTACAGCGTGATGCTGGCGCGGCCATAGACACCGGAATACACCTCCGAGCGGGTAAGCACAGGATTGAGATCTGCGTCCACAATGCCGGGTGCCGTAGCAGAGTTTGCATTGATGAAGTAGGCGTTGGCATAAGCCGGATCGTCCGGGCGCTCTACGTCACCGTCACGGAGAGGCGTTTTGATGGAAGTAAGGGGCGGTACGCTCTTGGAGTTGCCCTTGAGCTTGGACTCACCTTCGGCATATGCGGCTTCGATAGCAGCCTTGATCTTGGCGACGGTCTTGGTGTCAGACTTCGGGATGATGAGGCTGACGCTGTACTTCGGAGCGCCGCCGTTGATAGACTTCGGTTCCCAGACGTTGGCGTAGCTCCAACGGGTGTCTTCACCGGTGATGACCTTCATGGGATTTTTTACAGTAGTGTTCTTAGACATAATCTTGTCCTCCTTAATTTTCACTGAAATCAGATTTTGCATTGTTCATGGCCGGACGCTTGTCACTCTCCGGCACCAGAGTGGGTTTGCCCTGCGGCTTTTCGATAAGACCTGCAAGGACTTCCTCAAAGCGGGCTTTGCCGAGGAGCTTCTGCATGGCAGTGACGCCGAGGAGCTTCCGCTCATACGGATCAAAACCGGCATTGGTGACTGCCGCAGCAACGGCAGCGTCGTTTGTGTATTTCCTATTGGAGCGGCCCTCGACCAGCTTCCAGCCGGACCATTCCTTGCCGCTGATCGCCTGCTGGAGCGCGTATTCCTTAATGTCGGATGCCCATGTCACCAGATCGTCAACCTTGGAGAGAATGTCCTCCACGTCTTCGTCGGTGAGCAATGGCGGCAGCTTAAATTCATACTTCGCAAGCTCCAGATTGGCAGCGGCACGAGCGCGGCAGGCGTTCTTGGCCTTACAGAAACCACACCATTCTCCGCAGAGGAAGTTGCCGTCACCGGCAAAGGCGAGATCGGCAGCGGGCTTCAGAACATCTTCTGCCCAGCGGAACAGGTCCTCTTTGGAAAGTTCGTAGGTTGAAAGGTTATCCCGGCGCGGCTGGTAGATCGTCATACGGACGGTGCTGATGTCGTAGATGTCATCGAACAGCTCCAATGCGCCGAGCGCGTAGCACATCATCTGCGAGTTTTCTTCAGCAGAGACCAATACGCCGAGACCATATTTGAAATCGATGATCTGCAGGGTGCCGTCCGCGATAATGATGCAGTCGGCGGTTCCGAAGCCCTGTTCTACCCAGCGGGAGAAGTCGACGCGCTGCTCAATCAGTACGACAGGATCGTTGCAGGCGTCCTTAGCGGCTTCGACTTGCTCCAGTGCATAGGCCGCATAGCCTGTGGCACTGTCGTCCATTTCCTGATCGTAGTAAGTCAGGCCCTCGGTGGGATCGTCAGCCTCCATGCCAAGTGCGGTCTTCAATTTGAATTCGCACAGACTGTGGGCATCGGTACCTTCGGCAGCGTAGTCGCTTCCTTTATCCTCATAACTCTCGGAGAGCCTTGCGGACGGCGGGCAGTGAATCCAGCGTTCAGACGATGACGCGGAGAGTAATGCGTGTCTATTCGGCATGATCCAGTCCCTCCACATCTTTCAAGAGTGCGCCGTAGTTCGCCGGATCAACACCGGAGAGCTTGGCGGCACCGTACTTCTGAAGCAGGGCACGAATCTCAGCCGTGTGACCTTTGCGGGACATATCCGCCAATACAGCGCGGACATCCTCCAACTTCAGTTCCGGTTCCTTTGCGGGTGCCGGTTCAGCAACTGCGGGCTCACCGCTAAACTGACGGGAAAGCCAGTCGGCAGCATCGTTAATAGCGGCAGCAGCATTTCGGAGCTCTTCGATGGTCATGGCCATATCGCCCATTTTGCTCATAATGTTTTCCTCCTTCCTCGGATTTGCTTTGTGCAGCAAGGACTGTGAGCTTCCTTGCCAACCTTGCGGATACGTGACTGATCGCGGTTAATACCTCGATGACTTCTGCGTCCGCAGGGCTCTTGTTGCGTGCTTCGTACATGTCGTTCACCTCCGTTCCGGAGCTTGTGGTTTCGTGCTCCTTACACTTCCCACTGGAGGTGAGGCAGGCGGTTTGACGAAGGAAGGGAGAAAAAATAGAGAAAAACTCCGGCCACCATAACGGCAGCCGGAGCCATACATTATTTAGAAGCGATCCGGAAATTCTGAGGCGAGCTGCTCCTTTGCCTTTTTAAGACGCGACAGGAACGTGGTGCGCTTGATGCCGATAATCTTGGCAATCGCCTCATCGGACAGACCGTCCTGACGGAGTCTGCCGATTTCGACTGCTTCCGGCATCAGCTCATTCAGGCGGGCAAAGAGCTGATCGAGCTCGGCCTTGTCGCAGATGATCTCTTCAATGGAAGGAGCAGGATTGGCAAGGTTGTCCAGCGGTGAGCAGGCATCGCCGTCTTCGTTTTCAACCGTGTAATCAAGGGAGAGCATGTCACCGGCGCGACGGAATTCGCAAGTAAGGCAGTCACCATCGCAGAGCCAGAACTTGTTCTTCGGGCAGACGCACTGCCCATGAGACTGCTGACGTTTACGGAGAGCGTCGTGGTAACGGGTATGGTCGCGGTAGTATTCTTCCGAGACCTCCACCCACTGACGAGTGGCTTTGAGATAGATACGGTACGGTTTTACATTCTTTTGCATCTTGATTTCCTCCTGTGATTTGCAAAATTTCTGCGGAAATCACAGGAAGGAAAAGCTCCTGCGATTTCTCACAAGAGCTATCTAATCGTTCGTTAGGTCGGCTGCTATAGTTCGTAAGGTTCTTAAGGTTCGGCCTGCCGAAAAATTTTCATCTATCTGTCACAATGAATTTTCATCGATTCGTTGTAATTTTGGGTTTTATGTGTTATGCTATGATTTAGTAGGGTTTATTGGGGTTTGTAGTATTCCCCATACGAGCCCTTGTTCCAGTGAAAATCAGAGTCAATCGGAGGGTTATCTGTGTCAAAAAGCGGTTATCCCCGTCTTTGTGGAGGTACCTTCTTCACATTGGTATTGCAGGCGCTTAAGCAGCGGGTTAAGGCAAGAGAACACTATAACGGTGAAAGGGACGGATCCCGAAGTCTTGACCGGGCTTATTACCGTCATCAATCCGGACTATCAAGTGCCAAATGACGGGCTGAATAAAGGAAAAACAAATGAATATAAATCGTGCAAAACCTCTGACGGTACATACCTCCCGTTTGGAGATACGCCAGAGATTCGGGCTTTTGATTTGCGCGTTCAAAATACATACAACGATGCATTGAGGTCGATGGCGGTGTTCGTGGATGATTTCATAGATACCGGCAAGGCCGTCGGAAAGCATGAGCTATTGGTAAAGGCGCTCGTTGATCTTATTACGAAGGATCAGTCCATTCCGGATGACACAGAGTTCTACATTGGTGAAAACGGTGAAAAAATAAAAAAGGCCGCTCTTGGCGACCTTAAGGAAGTATGCCTACCCGCTTTTCTGCTTGGGGTATGGCACTATGCTGTTGTATATCGAAAGGACAATACCGTCGGCCAGTCTACCTATGACACGTGGTGTCCATCTGCTGGTGGCGGAAAAAGGGTTTATAAAGGAAACATGGGCAACGGTATTCTCACAGGATTGATTGTGACTGTGCCTGAAGTGAAAGAGGATGAAACGGCTATCGCAGAAGAAGCCGAGCCTGTGGAGGCTGAGATTTATACCGAACCACAGCCGCAGACTGTTCAGCAAACGGTGAACCATCCTTTTGTATTCAATTTCACGCAGCATGGAGATAACAATACCCAAATAGGGCACATCGAACATTACCACGCTGATAAAAAGGAGGATTGATGCGATGGAAAAAGATAATCAGATTATTCCTTCTGGCAGTCAGACTCCACAGGTGGTAACTCCCAGTCAGCCGACTCCATTGGAGTTCAAGCAGGAAGGCAGTGGAAATACACAGATTGGCCATGTGGAGCATTACGACGGTACGGTAAATCAGACGGTTGTAATCTTGAACGGTTTTCAGACAAATAACCGACCGGTCGCGGCTCAGAGTGTGAACTTCAATTATGACTGCTTTAATTTGTTTGTGCTTGGCGATGAGAAATACGATCAGCCGACATTCATTGTTCCCAAGAATCGTGCTCTTACAGAATGCACTTCTGATGAGATGAAAGAGCAATGCGCATCGTTAACGCCGGAGGCCGTTCGCATAATAAAAACCTTCCCGGCGCTATTCTGCAGCGAGAATCATAATTTTACGAAAACTGATCCGGATCATATGGCTTATTACGGCTATGTGAATGATGTGAAGGTTCAGGATAACGGGATCAAAGTTTACTTTCAAATATTAAACTCATTCCCGCAGCAAATACTTATAGATATGGCTGAAGATTTATGTATTGGTGGCGCAAAGTATTATAACGAGCTTTGCCGGACGCATTGGTCCATCAAGAGAATAAATATGATAGAAGTATTTGAGCAACACGGATATAAGGTGTTCAAGCTCTAAAACATTGCAGACAGAAACGGAGGAAAAGCAATGGAACGTGAACATGAAGAAATCACTGTTGAAAAATGGGTAAATCTTAAAGATATAGCGGAGCATCTCAGCATTAGTCAGGATACCGTTCGTACTTGGATCAAGGAAGGAAAGCTCCCGTTTTACAAGGCCGGGAAAAGCTATAAATTCAAAATATCTGAGGTTGATGAGTGGGTCCGTGAAGGACGAATCCAAGAATAGAAAAGGCAGGTGGATATTATATGCAGAGAAAAGTTCCCTCCGCAATTACAAATATAACGTTTGACCGCGCTACATTTTCAAACGTGCCGGTCGATGAGCTTACTTTTATAAACTTCTTCTATGGCAACAACGGCGCAGGCAAATCCTCAATCGCTCATGCTATCGATGAGGGCGATGGTGTGGTCTGGGCCGATGGGAAGACTCGTTCTGATTATGATGTGCTTGTTTATAACCAGGACTTTATAAACGATAACTTTGAAAATTACGGCGACTTGGCAGGTGTCTTTATCTTCGGTGAAGAGGATATTGAGGCAAAAAGAAAGATAGCCGAGCTTACTGAGCAGAAAAAGGAAAAATCCGATAAAAAAACTGCTGCCGGAGAGGAATATAAAACAAAGACAGCAGGACTTGATGTTGCCATGACAGAGCTTCAGGAAACCTGCTTCAGTTCTACTGCCGATATTCGTAAACGCTTCGAGAAGTGTATGGACGGCAAAAAGCAGAAAAAGAGTTTTACCGACGCTGTTCTTGCCGAGAAGAATCCCACTCAGTATAATCTTGACGAGTTGGAGCGCCTTTATGACGTGGCGTTCGATGATTCTGCCAGAGCGTATCCGGAGTTCAAACGTGCCGGTTCCAAAATCACCTATGGTAGCCTGCCCGGAAGAGAACTGCTGGATAAGGTAATCGTCAGTAGCAGTGACACGCCGTTTGCAAACTTTATGAAGGCTCTTGGCGTATCCGCTTCCGCGTGGGTGCGTGACGGCCACACTCATTATTCCGCTGCAGCTGCAGGCAAATGCCCGTATTGTCAGCAAAAGCTCCCGGCACATTTTGAAGATGATATCGCTGCTTGCTTTGATGCTCAATATCAGCAGGATATCCGCGATCTTGGCCAGTTCCAGACTACATATGATGCTGAGACCGCAGAGATTGTCCGTTCGCTCAAGGCGAATATGGATGATGTCCTCGAAACTGTCGATCTGAAATCATATCAGGAAAAGATCGCGCTGCTGGAGCGTAGTTTTGAGATCAATCGTCAGCGTATAGCCGATAAGTGCAAAGATCCGGCCACAACGGTTTCCCTTGAAGATACCGACTCCTTGCTCTTGGAGATAGGCTCGATGATCGATGAGATCAATAAAGTCATCAAGGCCAACAACGATGTGGTTAGTGAAAAGAAAACCAGCAAAGCCAAGTGCAAAACTGATATCATGCAGCATTTTGCCTTCATCCTTGCTGGTGAAGTGAAAAAGTATTATGACGAGGTTGCTCGTCTGAAGAAAGAAATAAACGATCTGATTGAGCTTGGAAAACAACTCAAAAAAGATGTTGCAGATCTGACTGCGCAGATTTCCGATCTGAATAAACACAATGCTAACACAGAGGCTGCTATTGACAGCATCAATAAAATCCTCCGCGAGTCCGGTTTCCAAGGCTTCAGTATCCGCGCCAAAACAGGCGTCGAGAATGTTTACGAGATTATTCGTGAGAACGGCGATGTTGCAGAAAACCTCAGTGAAGGTGAACGGAACTTTATCGCGTTTCTCTATTTCTACCACTTGGTACGCGGCAGCAAAAACAGCGAGGAGCTGAAGGAAAAGATCGTTGTTATTGATGATCCGGTTTCCAGCATGGACAGTACGGCTTTGTTTATCGTCAGCTCCATTGTCAGAGAGATGATCAATGTTTGCCGGAATAACACCGAGTACATGAATCCAAAGGTACCGGGCGACTATATCAAGCAGCTGTTTATCCTGACTCACAATGTGTACTTCCATCGTGAGATTACATATCAGCAGACCGCTTATTACATTTGCACTTCCTTCTATATGATCCGGAAGAGCGATAACGTCTCCACCATCAAGCTCTGTGTTCGTCAGAGTAAAGAGGTGCCTACCGAAAAGGAAAACTACAATCCGGTTCAGAATTCCTATGCTGCCCTGTGGGAAGAGCTCAGGGATTTGCAATCTACGATCCCTGCTTTGAATGTAATGCGAAGGATTCTGGAGTATTACTTCCTGCAGCTTTGTGGCTACGAAGGCAGTGACCTGCGAGAGCTTGTGCTGGAAAAGAAGGAGAACCGGGACAAGTTCATAAAACAGGTCGAAGGAGGCCAGCCAGACATGACCGATTATCAGTTGGCGTCCTCCTTGCTGGCTTATATCAACAATCCCAACGGCATCAGCGACGGCCTGAACTATATTGAGGACTGCGACGATGTAGACGCTTATAAGCATGTGTTCGAGCTGATTTTTGAAGCCTTGGGTCAGAGCCAGCACTACAACATGATGACGAACAAGATGAAGTCCTGATTATTGGACACCTGAAATTTTAGAATTAAATGTAAAAATATCTATGGAGGCGTGATTATGGCAAGAACTAAGAAAACGGTACACGAAGAGCCAATGGAGCAGCTGCTCTGGACAGCAGCAAACAAATTAAGAAAAAATATGGATGCAGCTGAGTATAAACATGTTGTGTTAGGTTTGATTTTTCTGAAATACATCTCGGACAGCTTTAATGATTTATATGAAAAACTTAAAGCTGGTGAGGGCGAATACGAAGGCGCAGATCCCGAAGACCCCAACGAATATCGAGCTGAAAATGTGTTTTATGTTCCAGAAAAGGCTCGATGGTCATATTTGCAGGGTAGAGCAAAACTCGGTACTATCGGCAAAGATGTTGACGAGGCTATGGAGGCGATTGAAGACCTGAACCCCGGTTTGCGTGGAGTTCTTCCCAAAGAATATGCTAAAGAAAAACTCGACAAACAGTCTTTGGGTGGTCTGATTGATTTAATTGGAACTATCGCGTTGGGAGATTCGGTTTCTAAATCCAAAGATGTCCTTGGCAGAGTGTATGAATACTTCCTTGGTCAATTTGCTCTTGCTGAAGGAAAGAAGGGTGGCCAATTCTATACACCCTCATGCGTCGTTCAATTGTTGGTTGAAATACTGGAACCATATCAGGGCCGAGTATTCGACCCTTGTTGTGGTTCAGGAGGGATGTTTGTACAAAGCGAAAAATTCGTTAATGCACACAGTGACGTCTATCGCAAGCAAGGTAGCGCATTTGATAACTTGTTTGATAAGGTCGTTTCTATATACGGTCAAGAAAGTAACCAGACAACTTGGCGTCTATGCAAGATGAATCTGGCAATCCGGGGAATCGACAGTTCAAATGTTAGGTGGAACAATGAAGGCTCCTTCTTGAATGATGCGCATCAAGATTTGAAGGCTGACTTCATAATTGCTAATCCGCCATTCAATGATAAGGACTGGAGTAGCGAGTTACTTACGAATGATTACAGATGGGTTTATGGGACGCCTCCTGATAAAAATGCAAACTATGCATGGATTCAGCACTTCATCAGCCATCTCTCTCCCTCTGGAAAAGCTGGATTCTTGCTTGCAACAAAATCACTGGCTTCTGAGTCGCAAGCGGAAACGACTATTCGTTCTGGAATAGTAGCTGATGCTCTACCAGAGTGTATCATTCTCTTGCCGGGAAAATTATTCTATACAACGCCAGCTCCGGTTTGCCTTTGGGTCCTTTCGAGAAATACGACTAAAAGGGACAAAAAAACACTGTTTATTGATGCGTCACGGATTTTTACCGTAGTGGATAGGACGCACAACAAGCTATCCCCAAACAACATTAAGGAGATAGCGAGAGTATATCACGCTTGGATACACGGCGACGGAACATATGAAGACATTCCCGGCTTCTGTAAGGTGGTCGACAACGAAACCATTGTTGAAAAAGGTTGCTCACTTTATCCGGGAGATTATATTGGAATTAAAGAAGACTCTTCTGATTTAAAAGATCCAAGTGAAGCGAAAGAAAAGATAATGGAAAGCGTTCAACTTGCAAAAGAAGAGATCAAGCAACTTCAAGATAGTATAAACGCTCTTTTCGCATCCATAGAACATGAAGTTTCTGGAGAAGCATCTCCATTGGTTCCATTTAGACTTTCAGATGTGTTGTCTGAGTCCACAGATATTTTGGGTGATCAAGAAGAGCCTGAGATATTAACATGTACTGAAAACGCTGGACTTGTCCTGCAACGAGAACGCTTCTCAAAAAGAGTAGCTACAGAGGATACGAGCGATTACAAGATTGTTCTACGAAATGATATCGTGTATAACCCGTATCTCTTATGGGCTGGAGCAATCGACCAGTGTAATATTGTTGATAAAGGTATTACTTCGCCAGCGTATATAGTTTTGCATGTTAAAGAAGGCTTTGCTCCTGCATTGGTTGGGCATGTTCTAAAATCCGATTATATGAAAAAGCACTATTGGAACATATCAATCGGAACTCATGAACGTAGAAGAACGGCTCCTATTGACAAATTCCTTGATCTGGAAATACAGCTTCCGGACAAAGATGTTCAGAAACACATCATGGAATTAATGGAACAGATTATGAAGCAAAGCGAAAGAATT
>OIDD01001409.1_pt1 | contig 10183 bp, 10 predicted proteins | sample 1606751 | NCBI WGS metagenome assembly OIDD01 (sample SAMEA3882544, study PRJEB24775) | human gut metagenome | biome: human-associated habitat; feature: intestine environment; material: feces | place: Netherlands | collected 2009/2010
ACGGCGTTACGTAGGAGAGGATCACCAGCGAACGCGCGGTTTTGCGCAGGCGGAACTCGCGGTTGAAAAACATCGCCACTGCCAGCCCGAGCACGGTGCTGCCCGCCACCACCAGCGCGGTATACCAGACCGTCATCCACAGCGAGTGCCAGAAGCCGGGATCGGAGAGGATACGCACATAGTTACTCACCCCAACAAAGGTTGACTCGATGTTGGGATTGAGCGGCAGACGTAAAAAACTGATTTCGATATTCGACACCATTGGCCAGGCCACCAGACCACCCAGCAGTAATAAGCTGGGCGCGAGAAGCAGCAGCGCAAAGGGCATATCGGAACGACCTGAAAAAAGCCTGTTCATTGCGGATTCCTGTCCTGGGTTTAGTGCTGTTCGATCAGTTCATCCAGCTTTTTCTGGCTCGCTTGCAGCGTGCCAGGGAGATCGGCTTTACCCACGGTGACGTTATGCACCATGGAGCTCACCACGCCAGAACCCGTCACATCACCCATGCGGGTAAAGTTTTTATCCCCTACTGCACCAAAGACCTGAATATTTGGCAGTTCACCGATTAGCTGATTCGGTAGTTCACCCAGCGCCTTAATAACGTCGTTGTCTTTCCAGGTGGCGGTAGTGACAACCGCTTTATTCACCGGCAGCGCAGCACCTGGCGACATCATCACCCAGTCGGCAATGTTGTCTGCCTGCTCCATAAAGGTGACAAATTTTTCAGCTGCTTCCGTCTCTTCGGTCTTTTGCCCGGCGGTAATGGTCAGCGAGGTCAACATGCCGTAGACCGCAGAGTTTTTCTCGGTTGGCACCACGAAACCGACGTTTTTCGGGTCGCCTTCTTTAATCACAGCCGGAAGGATATAGGTGGAGTAAATCGCCATCGGCGCGGTGCCGTTCATAAAGGCGTCTTTCACTTCCATGATGTCGTTAGAACCCGGCATAGTGTTGGCAGCAAGGTCGCGGTAATAGGTCAGTGCCTGCATCATCTCTGGTGTATCAAGGGTGATGTTGCCTTCGGCGTTAAAGACGTTAGCCTGGTTGGATAACGCAAACTGGGAGAAGGATTGTTCCGTCAACACGCTTTCTGCTGTAGGCAGCGCAATGCCGTATTTTTTATTCGCCGGGTCATTCAGTTTCTGTGCAACGTCCAGCAGCTGTTGCCAGTTTTTCGGCTCCTCAAGCCCCGCTTTTGCCAGCACATCTTTGCGATACCGCCAATCCAGGCGCTGACAGGAACACCGGTCCATGCGCTACCATCTTCGGTACGCACAATACGCAGTACGCCATCGTAAAACGCGCCTTCACCAACGTTGCTGATGACTGTGGCAACCGCTTTGCGATCAATAAGCTGCTCTTTGTCCATCACTTTGGCGTAGTCATGGCTGGTTTCGATCACTTCCGGCAGCGAACCGCTACGTGAAAGAGTAATGACTTTAGTGTTATAGGCATCTTCTTCCACGGGCACTTGCTTAACGGTGATGCCAGGGTTTTCTTTTTCAAAACGGGCAATCAATTTACTGATAACGGCCTGGCGCTCCTGCTCCACCGAAGAATGCATAAATTCGATGGATACATTCGTTTTATTTTCTTCTTTACAGCCTGAAATCAGGGCGCAGGAAACCAGTGCTGATAACAGCACGATTTTTGATTTAATCATGAGATGTTCCTTTTTATTTAATCCACATAACCTGCCAGGGGCGCAGCGTTATTTCATTACCCAATATATCAACTTCACTAATCAGATCCCGACCATGCAGATTAGTAATATTTACATGCTGAATATTTTTACTGACATTAAACAATCCAGTCAGACAATTACCATCAGCGTTACTTCTTTGAATACGCATTACGGATGAATTAATCGTATCAATGGTAAAATTATTATCCGGATGAAACTCGTTATGGCTGCGACGAAGTGTAATTAAACGCGACAACTCATGATATACCGCATGCCTTAATGTAGCTTCATCGTTCAGTTCTCGGGTTATCTCTTTACTGTGATATTTTTTACGGTTAATCGCACGGTTATATCCGAGTTTTTCGACACCTGCGTAATCATTACGCGAGCCAAGAATACTTTGAATATATATCGCTGGCACACCGGGGAAACTTAACAAAATCGCATGGGCGAGAATAAACCTGGCGCAACGTTCTTCATCGCTACTCTCACGGCGGCTTAACGCATCCATATAGGTCACATTTATTTCATACGGACTGCGTGTACCGTCGGGATTATTTTTCCAGTTTACTAATGCACCTTCCTGCTGTAACGCCTCGACCAGCTCTAATATTTCGCTTTCAGGCAACAAGCCCCGTAGCGGGTTTAGCCCGATGCCATCGTGAGAGGCGAGGAAGTTAAACCAGGTGGTGTTGCTGGAAGGTAGTGTCAGGTTTTGCGCCCACGCACAAAGCGCCTCAACGTTCTGTTTTTGCACCGCATGCAGCACCAGTGGCGGCAGCGAGAACTGGTACACCATATGTGCTTCGTCATCGCCTGCGCCAAAGTAAGCAATGTTGTCTTTATGCGGAACATTGGTCTCGGTAATGATCACTGTACCTGGCGCAACGTTATCAATAATCGACCGTAACAGTTTGATAATCAGATGTGTTTTTTCCAGATGGATGCAGCTTGTTCCCGGCTCTTTCCACATAAAGCCAACGGCATCCAGGCGGACATACTCAGCACCTTTCGCAAGGTAACAGAGTAAAACATCCACCATCGCCAGCAACACTTCAGGGCTACGGTAATTCAGGTCAATTTGATCGTCACTAAAGGTGGTCCATAAATGGCGCGTTGAATGATCGCGCATCTGGAATGGCGTTAATAACGGTAACGCACGCGGGCGAGTGACGGCGCTGAGATCGGTTTGCGGGTCAACGGCAATAAAAAAATCTTCAAAACCTGGATGCTGTTGTAAATAGTTTTTAAACCATTCACTTTTTGCCGACATATGGTTGCAGACAAAATCAAACATTAAATGACTGCATTCACCGAGTTGCTGAATATCCTGCCACTCCCCCGCTTCACTGGCGACCTGATGATAATCAATTACCGAAAAGCCATCATCAGATGACCATGGATAAAACGGCAACAAATGAACATGTGAAAAAATGCTTTGCAGCCATTGATGGTAAAACTGATTAAATGTGGGTAATGGTTTTAAATCATTGCTGTGAAATTGATCGGCATAGGTAATTAACACGACATCACTTTCATCCCAGTGTTTTTTACGTCGCTGTGTAATTAATCGTTTCGCACTCTCAAGACGCGTTACAAGTTTCTGTAAATGAGTTGCGGTAAATGTTCCACCGTAGATTTCGTCCAGGTAATCCGTAATTTTCTGTTTCATGTTGCCTTTCCGTGGTAGCGGTCCCATGAAACGAGAGACTACTCCGCAGAAAATAAACTGTCAATTGAGCACAAGGGTTTTAGTCACGCAGGAAATCATTTTTTACCAGGGAAAAAGCGTATTTGTGAGCTGACGCAAATAATCTATGGGGATGTAAATAAGGTGTGACAGAAAAAAAACGGCGCATAAGCGCCGCTCATGGTGAATTCTTTTAACCTTTGACCTTCGGCATTGCGATGTCTTTCAGGCCACCGGCGTTCTCAACGTGGGTATATCCCATCTCGCTAAGGATCTCTTTTGCTTGCCCTGACTGGCGTCCGGCATTGCAATACACTTTCACGGTGTCGTTTTTATCCGGAACGGCGGTGGCAATGCGCTCTTTCACTTCCTTCAGGGGAATATTGATGGCCCCCTGAACGTGCTCTTGCTGATACTGCTCTGGAACACGAACATCGATCCAGTGTTCAGCGGCGAAAACGGGCAGTGAAAACACCAGTGCCAGAGCAAGTAAGCCTTTTTTAAACATGTAAGCGTCCTTCTATGGATGAAAATTGCCATCCATTATACGCCTGAGATTTAACAATTTTTGCGAAACTCCCCTCACCTTTTATAACGCTGTGCCAGTTTATTAGCAGCCCGACTTAACAGCGGTTCCAGCGCCACAGCCAGCAACATTTTCAGCGGTCGGCGAGCAACTGATTTTATCGCCCAGCCCGCTACACCCGCCGGGCCATAGCGCAGTGCGGTAAGAAGTACCAGCTTGCCTGCTAATTTGAAACCAGGCTTTACCTTTTGCCCGGCCTGTTGCCAGCGAGTATTCATAACTTTCCTCACAGTTGACGGAAACGGCTACGTAACGTGAAAGTATCGGAAGTGACATAACGTTCCATCTCGCGTAAACGCGTTTCACTTGCCGCCAGTTCACGGTCGACTTCATCCAGCAATTCGCTGCTGGAAGGTAGCTGCTCACCAAAGGCCATGTTGTCCGGCATTGGATCAAGCGCAAATGACAAAATGATGTAAGCAACCAGGGTAAACAGCGCCAGACCGAAGAAAATCGACAGCACCACCAGGATACGCACCAGTTTTGCCGGTACATCAAAATAGTTGGCAATCCCGGCGCAGACGCCGCGGACCATGCCCTGCTGTGGAATACGCCATAATTTTTTATTGAGATTAATGCCCGCCATTAGCGATCCCTCCAGTTCGGATGTTCTGCATCAAGAATAGATTCCAGCGCCTGAATACGTTCGCGCATCCGTTTTGCTTCATCAGCCAGTTGCGCTAATCGCTGCTGCTCACTTTGCGACAATTCACTGCGACCAGAACGATTGCTGTAATGCAGCCATAACCAGATCGGTAAAACAAACAGCACAAAAATGGTTAACGGAATAGCCAGAAATAGCGCGCTCATAAGTACTCCTTAGACGATGAGCGGCGGCGCGTTCGGACGCCGCCTGGATGTTATTATTGATTGTCTTGCTTCATTTTGGCTTTTAATTGTGCCAGTTGTTCGCTGATTGCATCATCGGCTTTCAGTTCGGCAAACTGATCGTCCAGCGATTTTTGTTTACCGAAGCTGTGGCTTTCTGCTTCCGCTTCCATCTGGTCAATACGACGTTCGAAAGATTCGAAACGAGCCATTGCTTCATCCAGTTTGCCACTGTCCAGCTGACGACGCACATCGCGCGACGAGTTTGCCGCCTGATGACGTAACATCAATGCCTGCTGGCGAGCGCGTGTTTCGCTCAATTTGTTTTCCAGCTCACCGATCTCTTTCTTCATGCGTGCCAGCGTGTCGTCCACCAGCGTCACTTCATGTTCCAGGCTCTTAATCAGATCGGTCAGTTTCTGTTTTTCAATTAACGCTGCACGTGCCAGATCCTCTCTCTCTTTCAGCAGCGCCAGTTCGGCTTTTTCCTGCCATTCAACTTCACGCGCCGACGCTTGTTCAATACGGCGAGTCAGCTGTTTCTTTTCTGCCAACGCGCGCGCCGAAGTAGAACGTACTTCAACCAGTGTATCTTCCATCTCCTGGATCATCAGACGAACCAGTTTCTGTGGATCTTCCGCTTTCTCTAACAGAGCGTTGATGTTGGCATTCACGATGTCGGCAAAGCGAGAAAAAATACCCATAATGTTGTCCTCTTGATTTCTGCGTTCAGGATTGTCCTGCTGAACTGTTAATACAATTTGCGTGCCAATTTTTTATCTTTTTGATTTATAAAGATCTGATTGAAGAATCAACAGCAACATGCCAGGATGAGTTAGCGAATTACACTAACAAGTGGCGAATTTCATCATGGCAGAATACAAAGATAATTTACTTGGTGAGGCGAACAGCTTTCTCGAAGTGCTGGAACAGGTTTCGCATCTCTCACCGCTGGACAAACCGGTGCTCATCATCGGCGAACGCGGCACCGGTAAAGAGCTGATTGCCAGCCGCCTGCATTATCTCTCCTCCCGTTGGCAAGGGCCGTTTATTTCCCTTAACTGCGCGGCGTTAAATGAAAATCTGCTGGATTCCGAACTGTTTGGTCACGAAGCGGGGGCGTTTACCGGTGCGCAAAAACGTCATCCTGGGAGATTTGAACGTGCCGACGGCGGTACGCTATTTCTTGATGAACTCGCTACGGCACCGATGATGGTGCAGGAGAAATTATTGCGCGTGATTGAGTACGGTGAACTGGAGCGCGTTGGCGGCAGCCAGCCATTGCAGGTGAATGTGCGGTTGGTATGCGCGACGAATGCCGATCTCCCGGCGATGGTCAATGAAGGCACTTTTCGCGCTGACCTGCTCGACCGACTGGCTTTTGATGTTGTACAACTGCCACCACTGCGCGAGCGCGAAAGCGACATAATGTTGATGGCAGAACACTTTGCCATCCAGATGTGTCGGGAAATCAAGCTGCCTCTGTTCCCGGGGTTTACGGAGCGCGCCAGAGAAACATTGCTGAATTATCGTTGGCCGGGAAATATTCGTGAATTGAAAAACGTGGTGGAACGTTCAGTGTATCGCCACGGCACCAGCGATTATCCGCTTGATGACATCATTATTGATCCCTTTAAACGGCGTCCGCCTGAAGACGCTATCGCCGTTTCAGAAACCACCTCGCTTCCAACACTGCCGCTGGATTTACGTGAGTTTCAGATGCAGCAGGAAAAAGAGTTGCTGCAACTCAGTTTGCAACAAGGGAAATATAACCAGAAGCGCGCGGCTGAATTACTGGGGTTAACTTATCATCAGTTCCGCGCGTTGTTGAAAAAGCACCAGATTTAGCGAAGTTGAGCAATACAACTTGCAGGATGCGGCGTGAATGCTTTATTCGGCATACATAATCAATACGTCGTTTGCAGGCCTGATAAGCGCAGCGCATCAGACATTATTGCGTTGGGCTATTAATCGCTCAGCGCATCCTGCAAAATTTTCATTGCCGCATCGAATTGCACATCCGGGATGGTCAGCGGATACAGGAAGCGAATCACGTTGCCGTATGCGCCACAGGTCAGCAGGAGCAGCCCCTGCGCCAGCGCGCGTTGCTGGATTTTCTGTGCAATCGCCGCTGACGGCTTGCCCGTTTGCGGATCGTTAAACTCTGCCGCAATCATCGACCCCAGGCCGCGTACCGCAGCAATGGCCGGAACGCTTTCTTTGGCATCAATCAACGTGTTTTTGAGACGCTGGCCCAGTTGATTCGCGCGTTCGCAGAGTGATTCTTTGTCGATAATATTGAGCACCGCGTGCGCGGCAGCCACCGCCAGCGGGTTCCCGGCGTAGGTGCCACCCAACCCGCCCGGCGCGGGCGCGTCCATAATATTCGCGTTACCGACCACGCCCGAAAGCGGCATCCCGCCCGCGAGGCTTTTCGCCATCGTCATTAAGTCCGGCTTATCGGCGTAATGATCCATGGCAAACAGTTTACCGGTACGCGCAAAGCCGCTTTGCACTTCATCGGCAATCATCACAATACCGTGCTCGTCGCACAGGCGGCGAATGGCGGCAACCAGCTCTTTTGGCGCAACGTTGAAACCGCCCTCGCCCTGCACCGGTTCGAAAATAATGGCCGCGACCTGCTTCGCTTCGATGTCTGATTTAAACAAGCGTTCGATGGCGTCGAGGGAGTCCTGTGTTGAAATGCCGTGTAAATCTGACGGATAAGGTAAGTGATACACCGAACCAGGGAACGGGCCGAAGCCGATTTTGTACGGCGCAACTTTTCCGGTCAGCGCCATGGTCATATATGTACGACCGTGGAAGCCACCGCTAAACGCAATCACGCCAGGTCGTCCGGTATGGGCGCGAGCAATTTTCACCGCGTTTTCCACCGCTTCCGCACCGGTAGTGAAGAATGCGGTTTTAGCCTGCCCGCTCACTGGGGCAAGGGCGTTAATTTTCTCCGCCAGCGTGACGTAGCTTTCGTACGGCACAATCTGATACGCCGTGTGGGTAAACTGTTGCAATTGCTGCTCCACCGCCGCGACCAGATCAGGGTGGCGATGCCCGGTATTCAGCACCGCAATGCCTGCGGCGAAATCGATGTATTCGTTGCCCTCTACGTCCTTCAGCGTAGCGTTTTCTGCCGACTGGGCGAAGAAGTTACACATCACGCCAACCCCGCGTGGGGTAGCAGAAAGACGACGCTGATGGAATTCATTGTTGCTCATGTTTCACACCTTTTGACTCTTCACTGTTAATCGGAAATTAAACGCCCAGACGATCGCGCAGGCTGTAATAAGCCGCGCCCATCGCGGTAAATGGCACGCGCAGCGTGCGCCCGCCGGGGAACGGGTAATGCGGCAGATTGGCGAAGGCATCGAAACGTTCGGCGTCGCCGCGCAGCAGTTCGGCAATCAGACGCCCGGCAAGATGGGTACAGGTGACGCCGTGGCCGCTGTAGCCCTGCATGTAATAGATGTTGGTATCAAGGCGACCGAACTGCGGCATGCGCGACAAGGTCAGCAGGAAGTTGCCCGTCCAGCGGTAATCAATTTTCACGCCCTTCAGCTGCGGGAAGGTTTTCAGCAGTTTCGGCACCACAAGGCGCTCAACGTCATCCGGGTCGCGCGCGCCGTAGACCACGCCGCCGCCGTACAGCAGGCGGTTGTCGGCGGTAAGACGGTAGTAATCAAGCAGATAGTTACAGTCTTCCACACAGTAGTTTTTCGGGATCAGCGAACGGGCTAAATCTTCCGACAGCCGTTCGGTGGTGATCACCTGCGTGCCGCACGGCATGCTGCGTTTCGCCAGTTCCGGCTCTACTTTATCGCCCAGATACGCATTCCCGGCGACAATCACATACTTCGCCGTCACCTGACCTTTGGCAGTTCGCACAACGGCTGGCGTGGTGTGCTGGATCTGCGTCACGGCAGAAAGTTCATACACGCGCCCGCCGTTGAGGCGGATGGCGTCCGCTTCGCCAATGGCGAGGTTTAGCGGATGAATATGCCCACCGCTGTGATCCAGCAGCGCACCGGTATAGCGATCGCTGGCTACTTCACGGCGAATGGCGTTGGCGTCCAGCAATTCCAGCTGTTTATTGCCGTAGCGTTCCCAGTTCTCTTTCTGCTCTTCAAGTGTGGCGAGCTGTTTATCATTCATCGCCACAAACAGGCCGCCGGGGCGGTAGTCGCAGTCAATCTGATAACGTTTGATACGTTCGCGGATGATCTCACCACCTTCGAACATCATGCTGCCGAGCATACGGGCGGTGTCCATGCCGTAGCTTTTTTCGATCACGTCGATGTCGCGGCTGTAGGAGTTCACAAGCTGCCCGCCATTGCGCCCGCTTGCGCCAAAGCCGATGCGTGAGGCTTCGAGAACCACTACGTCAAAGCCCGCTTCCGCCAGATGCAGCGCGGAAGAGAGCCCGGTATAGCCGCCGCCGACCACGCAAACGTCGCAGGAAATCGACTCATTCAGCGTGTCGAATGGCGCGTATTTATTCGCACTGGCGGCGTAGTAACTGCTGGTATGTTCGGTCATTTCAGGCCTCCAGGCTTATCCAGATGGTTTTCAGTTCGGTGAATTTTTCAAGGGCATGCAGGGATTTGTCGCGACCGTTGCCGCTCTGCTTATATCCGCCAAACGGCACGGTCATATCGCCGTCGTTGTAGTTATTGACGAAGACGGAACCAGCCTTCAGGCGGCGGCTCATGCGGTGCGCGCGGGAGAGGTCGCGCGTCCATACCGCCGCGCCAAGGCCGTACTGGCTGTCGTTGGCAAGCTGTAGCGCCTGGTCTTCTGATGTGAAACGCGTGACCACCAGCACCGGACCGAAAATCTCTTCGCGGCTTAAGGACGCATTCGGGTCTACATCCACAAAGATGGTCGGGCCGATGGCGGCAGCCAGCTCAGCGTTACGACCATCCAGCAGCAGTTGCCCTTTGCTTTCGCCTTCCCGAATAAAGCTATGGACCGAGTCGGCGTGGGCGCAGTCGATTAAGGTGCCCATGGTGGTTGCGGGATCAAGTGGATGGCCCGGCTGCCAGTTTTGCGCCTGCTGTTTTAACAGGGCTAAGAATTCATCGGCGATGCTCTCTTCCAGCAACAAACGCGTTCCGGCGATGCACACCTGGCCCTGGTTGTAGAAGATGCCTGCGGCGGTGGCGCTTGCCGCTTTTTGCAGATCCGGACAATCGGCGAAAACGAGGTTGGCGCTTTTGCCGCCCGCTTCCAGCCAGACGCGTTTCATGTTGCTGTCGCCCGCATCTTTCAGCAGCTGTTTCCCGGTACGGGTTGAACCGGTAAAGGCAATGGCGTCGATATCGTTATGACGCGACAGCGCCTGCCCCGCTTCATGACCAAAACCCGTCACCACGTTCAACA
>OIDD01001410.1_pt1 | contig 10176 bp, 10 predicted proteins | sample 1606751 | NCBI WGS metagenome assembly OIDD01 (sample SAMEA3882544, study PRJEB24775) | human gut metagenome | biome: human-associated habitat; feature: intestine environment; material: feces | place: Netherlands | collected 2009/2010
TCCTCTTTGCATATGTATGAAGGAATTTTAAAGCCCTTTCATCCAGTTCACGGGTAGATCCTTCTGATATCTGAATCATAAACGGACGGTTTGCATCTGTGATTTCAAACGGTCCATGGAAATATTCTCCTGTATGAATACTGCTGGAATCAAGCCACTGCATTTCCATGAAAATGCAAATACTTTCCATATATGCAGCCCCATAGCCAGCTCCGCTTCCCATCGTATAAATAACGGTATCGTCCTTGTATGTTTCAGCAAACTGTTCAGCTCTTACCTGTACATGTTTTCTTGCATTCCGGATAATTCCGGTAATCATACCAAGTCCTTCGTAGAATTTATCATAATTTTCATATCCTGCGGTCTGTTGAAGTGTTTCCACTGCTACGAGCAGCGCACACATTGTTTTTTCTCCAGCATAATCAATATCACCTTTGAGATGATCCGGACTTGCATCAAATGAATACTGGATAATATAGTCACCAAACTCCACAATTTCAGATTCTTCCAGCCATGTAAGAATAATTACTGCTGCTCCTTTTTCCTTACCAAGCTTTGCTGCTGCAATCGTTTCCGGTGTATTTCCCTTATGGCAGGACAGACAGATGATCGAATTCTCTCCAAAATCTTTTGGTGTACTGTGAACAAATTCGTTGCTGTTGATCAGCGCGGATTTAATATTTGAACACTCTTTCTCCATAAATGTTTTTGCAGGATACAAAGCTCCAAGAGACCCTCCACAACCAACAAAATACAGGCTCTTAACACCTCCTTTGTCTTTTTTGTTCTCCAAAATCTCTGCTACAATGTTTTTAATGTCTTTGCTTGTATAACTCATATTCATTTCTCCTTTTTTTATTTGTCTCGTTTGTTTCTATCCAAAATATAATACAATATAATACATTTGTCAATATAAAACAGCTTTTAAAATAAATATATACAATTCTGAAACTTTGTATTATAATATATTGTATAATACAAATCAAAACACATTACGAGGTTTTTCATGGAATTAAACAATACAATTGCCAAACCACTATACAAACAACTTGAGGATCAGTTAAAAGAAGAGATTGACACCGGAAAACGTAAAGCAGGCAGCCGTCTTCCAACAGAAAATGAGTTAAGTACAACCTACAATGTCAGCCGGGTCACTGTCCGAAAAGCTCTTGCAGGTTTATCAGAATTAGGATATCTGGACCGCAAATCCGGAAAAGGAACTTTTGTTGCCGAAAAAAGAATCCAGCGAAATATCTCAAAAGGTGTTACCGGATTTTCTGAAATGTGCCGTACAATGGGAGCAGTTCCAGGTGCGAAAACCATTAAAATTGCAATAGAAGATCCTACCGAAAAAGACATGGAACTCATGCATATTACACCCGATAAAAAGATTCTCGTATTGGAACGTATTCGTTATGCCGATGAAAAACCGGTATTGTTAGAAATCAACCGGTTTCCTGAATCCTTTTCTTTTTTATTTGGAGAAAATTTAAATGACACTTCCCTTTATGATGTGCTGCAAAACCACAATATTATTTTTGATCATTCCGACAAAACTTTAGATATTGTGTTTGCCTCCGCACAGGAATCAAAAATTTTGGGGATTTCAAAAGGTTATCCACTTCTTCGAATCGAGAGTACAATCTATAATACTGATTGCTCACTTGTTCAAAGATGTAAGCAATTATGTATCGGCGATAAATTTAAATTCACAATTTAAAAACTCCGGGCACATATACATTTGCGCCCGGAGTTTTATATTATTCCATGGCATACCGGATAAATTCCGGGAAAATCGCCCGATACCCTTCTTCCTTTATATGCATGCCCTCAATCGTATATTCAGCCTTGAGATTTCCGTTTTCATCCTTCAGCGGGTCATTGATATCCATATATTTTGCGTAATATTTTTCGGCCAGTTTTTTGACAGCCGCGTTTGCTTCAGTGATCTTTGGGTTGGTGCGCACAAGAAGGCAGGGCGGCTTTCACCTGGCACAGGATCTGATCGTAGTGATCAATCATCTGCGCGATCGGAATGTCAGGGTAACTCAGATCGTTGGTCCCGATATTGATAAATAATTTCGATGGTTTTAAATCCAGAATACAGGTATCGATATTTTCAAGCAGTTCATCCGTGATAAATCCACCGACTCCGCGGTTATAGAATATGATATTGAACTTTTCATTTAATTCCACATTTCAAGAAACGCTTTCACTTCCTCCGGCATGCGTCCCTTTCGCCACGCGAGAAGAAGTTCCGTCGTAAGATCCGCATCCAGAATATCACAGGACTTCATCTGATCCGACAACTTGTGCATAGAAGCCGGAAGAATGGCGATTCCAAGCCCTTTTTCCGCCAAAGTCATCGCCGTTCTGGCGTCTTCACACTCACAGTAAATGTCACACAAAAGCCCCTTTTTTTCGAACGCGGACAACAGATAACTGCGGTAGCGGTGGGACAGGATCAGTTTCTGCTCTGACAGTTCCTCGAGCGTGATCCCATCTTTGTTTTTTTCTAAAACTGGGTTCCCTGCAGCCGCCATTGCAAGCAGCTTTTCCTGCATCAAAGTCCTGCTCTCACATCCTTTGAGCACAATCGGTGTCCGGAGTGTCGTGATATCGACCACGCCGTTTTCCAACTGCTCTCGCAGCGTAAATGTCGATCCCTCGTGGATATCAAAGCGAATATCCGGATGCGACGTGGAAAAACGGATCAGGTAATCGGACATCATAGAAACCGTGGACGGCGTAAATCCGATGTGGATTGTTGCCGCCTGGCTTGCCTTTATGACTTCCCGCTTGGTAATATCCGCCATGGTAAGAAGACTGCCCGCCCTGTCATACAGTGTTTTTCCTGCTTCCGTTAATGTAATCTTTTTGGTGCCCCGCAAAAAAAGCTGCACCTGAAGTTCTTCTTCGAGCATCTTTACCTGATAACTCAGCGGCGGCTGTGTCATGTGGAGAACGCGCGCCGCACCGCTGATCGTACCGGCATCCACGATTGCCCGGAAGTATTCCAGTTGTTTTACATCCATAGCTTCTCCTTATATAATTTTTATTCGTTTAAGACATAAAAGTAATATTTTTCATATATGTTAATTCATGGTATACTAAATGTCAACAGAAAGAAAAGGATTTAAGGAAAAAATGAAACGAATTGATTTTGAACATGGCTCCATCCCCGGCAACATCTTAAACGCAGCGATTCCCATGCTGGTTGCGCAGCTTTTAAGCCTGCTTTACAACATCATAGACCGCATTTATATAGCAAGAATCCCGCATATCGGCACAACCGCTCTCGGCGCGGTTGGCTTATGTTTTCCGATTATTGTGATCATCACGGCTTTCAGCAACCTGTTCGGCAGCGGCGGTGCTCCGCTTTTTTCCATCCGGCGGGGGGAAAATAATTCCCGGAAAGCTTCCGAAATTATGAATACCTCCTATACGATGGTCTGCGGCGGCGCAATTGTTTTAATGGTCATTGGATTTTTGTTTGCGCGCCCGATCCTGCGTCTGTTCGGCGCTTCCGAGTCTGCTCTGGTTTATGCATACCCGTACCTGATGATCTATCTGGTCGGCACACTTCCGTCCATGATCGCTACCGGTATGAATTCGTTTATCAACGCACAGGGATATGCCATGACCGGCATGACATCCGTTGCCATCGGCGCGGTGGCAAACTGCATTCTCGATCCGGTTTTCATCTTCGTCTTTTCGCTTGGAATCCGGGGTGCTGCAATTGCAACCGTGATTTCCCAGACACTCTCCGCTGCATTTGTCCTCTATTTTCTGAAAAAACGATCGGAGCTTAACGTACGGTTTCTGACCAGAAGCGAACTCTCCCGGTGCACGGAAACTGCCAAAAACATCGTAAGCCTCGGAACCGCAGGATTTATTATGCAGCTTACCAACAGTTTAGTCAGCATCTGCTGCAACAACGTACTCTCCGTGACCGGAGGCGATATCTATATCTCCGTGATGACAATCATCTCCAGCGTCCGGCAGCTTGTCGAGACACCAATTTATGCCATGAATGAGGGAAGTTCCCCGATTTTAAGCTACAATTACGGGGCACGCCGCCCGAAGCGTGTAAAACAGGCAATTGGTACAATGGCGGTTATGATCTTTGTGTATACCGCCGCCATGTGGTCGGTCATTATCGTTGCACCGCATTTCCTGATCGGGATTTTCAGTTCCGACAGCGAGCTGATCAAAGACGCGGTTCCTGCCTTAAAACTTTATTTTGCCGCATTTATTTTCATGGATCTGCAATACATCGGACAGACCACGTTTAAATCATTAAATAAAAAGAAGCAGGCGATTTTTTTCTCCCTGCTTCGTAAGGTATTTATTGTTGTGCCGCTGACCTACCTGCTCCCATATGCGCTTGGCATGGGAACAAGAGGTGTGTTTATGGCGGAACCGGTCTCAAATGTGATCGGTGGAAGCCTGTGCTTTCTCACGATGCTTGCTACCGTGATTCCGGAATTAAATCATATGGAAAAACAAAAATAAGTTAATCTTCCATACCTGCGCGCAGCGCTGCTTCTTTTGCTTTTACGTCGGAAAGGAAATGCTCTTTGGCAAAGCCCATATCCTGCACCAGCTCCATGGTCCCGAGATATGTGCCTGTGGCATCCCGTACCGCCATATAGGTAACCAGCATGGTTTTTCCGTTTTTCTCCATCCAGATCGGCACTTTGTCGAGCGTTCCTTTCCGGAATTCCCCGATAATGTGCCGCACCTGCTGCTCCACTTTCGGAGGATGGCAGGAAAATACCTCGCGGTCGATCGCCATGCCCGGACGCTTGAAATCCTTTGGTCCTTCATTGAAAAAGCGGTTGATATTGTCCTCATCGACAAATGTGATCTCCATCGGAATCGTGTTGAGCATTGCGGTAAGCTGCGCAACGGTCAGGTGCCCGCCCGGCATGATGATTTCTCCATTCCTTACATCTTTACTGCAATTTTCTGTATGCAGATACTTCTCTGCCGCCTCCCATGTCGCATTTTCCACACCAAAGCAGACCGGATAATCTTTCGAATCGCGGTAAATTCCAAACCACTCTTCCTCCGTGAAATTCAGGGCACAGTTCGGGAAGAAAATATTGGCTTCCTTGTAGATCATATCCTCCACGCGCTGCAACACAATGCGAAAACGTTCCAGCCAGTGATCTTCCGTCTTTTGAACCGGCAGCTGCTTTGCCAGTGCCGCCAGTTCATCCCTGATCTCATCATCGGTTGTCCACATCACATCCGACGGGCCGCTGATCCCGTATTTTACTTTCAGATGCGGATACAGAAGATCCCCTTTCTTTGCATAATGGATCGCAACTTCCCGCAGCTTTCCAAACAGCTCCGGTGAAAGGGTATTGGTTTCCTCTATTTCATTCCGGCATTTCCGGATGACGTTTTCCAACACTTCATTTTCGCGAGTAAACGTCTGCAGCGGATGTCCGGTGATTCCGGTTAAAGCCGCGGTAGCCGCCAGCTTTTTCTCTTTTACCGATGCCGCAACCGCTTTTTCCGCGTTGGCAACTTTCTCCTCACTCGCTGCGCCGCGGAACAGTGCCGCATGGACATCACACAATTTCTGCACGGTCTCAAGCGGTGTGCCACCTTGCAGAAGTTCCTGCTCCGCCTGCATGATCTCTGCCGGATCAACCGCTTTAAATTCTTTTGCGAAATCCGCCCTTACTTTTTCCAATTCTTCCCCGGCGCTCAGCCGCTCCAGATATGTTTTGATCTGTTCTACCCGCTTGTTGTGTTCCATGATTTTATCCTTTCCCATTTATATAGACTCTCTTACAAACAGTTTTTTCATTCTTCCGTTACAATATACACAAAAACAGGAAAAGAATATGTTGTTGCAACCACATTTTATATTTTATTTGTCGTACTGTACAGTTTTCGCAAAAGCAATTGTATCCTGCTTCGTATAATTTTTTGCATTTAATGCAATTGCATATCCATATGCATCGCCCTTCCTTGCCATCATAATACACCAATAGTTGCTTACCGGTTCCGCATTTTCTGTGTTCTCCAATTCACTCCATTCCGCCGCCGTATACAGATCATGTTCCGTCTGTATCAGATAAGCCGAAGATGCTAATCCAGACAGATTTCCCAGCCTTTTCATCTCTGTGTGGTTCCACTGGATGGTAACATCCGAAATCTGATCCCCCTGCCACAAAACACCAAAACTTCCCTCATTGTTTTGTGTAGAAAAGCGCATGACATATCCGACGGCTTTCCATTCATCTGGCGCATAACCTCCAACATACGCATCCGGTTTCAACAGGCATCCGCCATAATCGCCAAGCGCCGCATCATAACTTTCTAATGTCAGACCTTTTGGTACCTCAAGCGTGATATCCATCACAGTCTGTCTCTGCGTTACTGTTTCTGTGTCCATTTCTGTGCCTGATTCTGTTAGTGTTACTGTTTCTGTGTCCGCATGACTGGTTTTTACCGAAGTGGTCATGCCGCATCCACAAAGTGCGATTGCAAGAATAAGTACCAGTGCAGTGACACATTTGCTCTTTCTTTGTTTACTGCATATACAGCGGATTCGTTTTTCCAATTGTGATTTACTCCCCTGCATATTTGTTGCTACTGAGAAAAAGCCCGTTTTATGCTGCAAAGCCGCGACAAACAACAGACTTTTTCCATATGCAGTTTTCTGCTTCTCCGATAATTGTGCCGCCACAGCCTCATCACATGCGAGTTCACAATCTTCCCGTGACAACCTTGCTGCCAGCCAGACCAGTGGATGAAACCAATAAAGCGCAACAAGAAAATTTCGCAAATACGACCACCAGATATCCCCATGTCTCTGATGCATCGATTCATGCAAAACAGCATAGTCAACAACTTCATCTTCTGGAAGTATCTGCTCCGGAAGATAAATATCCAGCTTTATTCCACGCGAACGAAACAAAAACGGGCTTCCTTCCAACGGTATTCCATAACATGTCCGTCTGCTGCCTTTTTCAATTGTACTTTGTACAGATACACAGCTTCTTTCCTCCAGCAGATATTTTCTGAATTTTCTTTCCTGCACAAACTGTCTGACCGCAAGAAGCAAAAAGCCTAAAAGCCAGATTTCATATAACCCATATGTTTTCACATAATCCTTCCATGTCTGTACTTCTTCCTCCTTTAATCGTGCAGGATCTGTTCGACTGCTTTCATCAATTATATCCCCTTGTTGTGAAAGTTTATTCTGCGCTGTTTCCCCCGTGGATAAAGATGTCTTTTTTACTGAGTTATATTCATTTTCTGATTTGTTATCCACAGCTTTCTGATTTTTCTGCGCAAGATCCACAAGATTCATTACACTGAATTTGCTTTGCTGTTGAAAAAGTTCTCTTCCTGCTACCGCCTTATAAACCATCTGTGGAAATGGCAAAAGCAGGCTGATCGCCACAAACAGCCACAATGCATAAACTCCGATACTTCCCACAAATCTACGCAGGCCTTTCCTTACAGGTAAAAGAAACAAGGTTAACAAAGAAGAAACCAGAACCGCTGCTAACACATACTTTCCCATATATTTACCCTTTCTCTTCTGTCTCTTCCAAAAGCTGCCGCAATTGTTTTAGATCCTGCTCGCTGAGCTGTTCCTGTTTTACCATTGTCGTAAGCATCTCTCCAAAACTTCCCCGATATACCCTGTCCAAAAAACTCTTTGTTTCCTGCTGCACAAAATCCGCCTGTTTTCCGACCGGATAGTAATGTTTTGCACGTCCGACGGTTTCGTAGGCAACCACGCCTTTTGCCTCCATGCGTTTTAACATGACAATAAGCGTATGTTTATCCCAGTCCGTCACCCCTGCAAAATCCTCGACCATCTCCATGATCGTGCGGTTTTTCTTCTTCCAGAGCAGATTCATAATTCTCCATTCTCCCTGCGAAAGCATTGTTTTTTCTTCCATACCGTCTCTCTTTTCCTTTCATCTTCCCATTTGGTAATCTTTTGTTTACCTCATCGTAGCACTTAGGTAAACATATGTCAACCTTTTACTTTTTTTGCAAAGTTTGCTTGACATTTTATGCAAAGTATACTATTCTATTTTTGCAAAGCAAGCTATGCAAAACGATAGTGTCAGCCCATTTGCTGAAAGCAAATTTTGCATGGGCTGATGTTCAACAAAAGGGGATCACCAATGAAAAACCGTATCAAAGAATTGCGCAAAGCCAATAAACTATCGCAAAGCGAACTGGCAGATATCGTGGGAACTACCCGCCAGACAATCACCTCTATTGAAGTAGGTAAATATACCGCTTCTTTAGGACTCGCCTATAAAATCGCACATCACTTTAACTTAACGATTGAAGAAGTTTTTGACTTCAGTGAAATTGAGAATGAGGAGTAATTTACTATGGAAAAGAAAATGGAAAAAATGAAAAAGGAAATCAAAACACAGAACCGTTTCTATCTGATTATCGCAGCGCTTTTTCTAATTGCACAGTGTACCAACACCTCCGGTGTACTGACCTCTGCCTACACAAATCCGCACTCTGCAGAATTTGTGCATGGGTTTGTACTTGGTCTGGTTATTGTAGTGGAAATTTTTGTAATACTGCAGTTTTGTAAAAACAGCAAAGCGCTCAAAGATGAAGCACTGTTAAAACGTCTGTACAACGAACGCCATGATGAACGCGCACAGCAGATTGAGGCTCTCGCCAGTCAGAAAAGTGTACAGATTGCACTTATACTCGCTGTCGCTGCCGGATTTATTGTCTGCTATTTTAGCCTGGAAGCCTTTCTTGGTATGCTTGGCGTCGTTATACTGACAGGTGTCGTAAGAAAATGCTGTAAAATTTATTATACGCGTACTTACACATTGCAATAACTTTGACAGTGCTGCACACCATTGTAATACAACCATCAGATATCAGGAGGAGAGTATACATGAACGTTGTTATTGCCATCGATTCTTTTAAAGGAAGCATGACTTCCCTCGAAGCCGGGGAAAGTGCCTCTGCCGGAATCCGGCGCATATATCCGGATGCAGATATCGCCATCCGCCCACTTGCAGACGGTGGCGAAGGCACGGTGGACGCTTTGACGCTTGGCTGTGGCGGCACATGCACACAGGTATGCGTAACCGGGCCTCTTGAAAAACCGGTACTTTGCAGTTACGGCATTCTGGATGCTGGAAAAACTGCAGTCATCGAAATGTCCGGGGCTGCCGGAATTACACTCCTTTCCGAAACCGAACGGAATCCTTTGTATACAACGACCTACGGGGTTGGGGAAGTCATCAGAGACGCCATTGCCAGAGGCTGCAGACATTTTATTATAGGAATCGGCGGAAGTGCCACAAACGATGGAGGAATCGGTATGCTGCAGGCACTGGGATTTGACCTGCTGGATCAGGAAGGGGTTCCGGTACGTCATGGTGCTCTGGGCTTAAGGGATCTGGCTGTGATTTCAGACTCCCATGTACTGCCGGAACTGAAAGAGTGTACGTTTCGGATTGCCTGCAATGTGACAAATCCGCTCTGCGGTCCGCATGGATGCAGTGCCGTTTTCGGTCCGCAAAAAGGCGCAGATCCTGCCATGATCCAGCAGATGGACCAGTGGCTTTCCTCCTATGCCGCACTCGCCAGAAAAAGCTTTCCGGAAACGAATCCCGCGCATGCAGGAGCTGGGGCTGCCGGTGGCCTTGGGTTTGCTTTTCTCACCTTTTTCCATGCCACTCTGGAATCCGGTGTAAACATCATTCTGGAAGAAACCCATCTTTCCGACTATATAAAAAATGCAGATATTGTCATCACCGGAGAAGGCTGTCTGGATGGTCAGACCGTCATGGGGAAAGCACCTGCCGGCGTTGCAAAGATTGCCAAAGAATTTCAAAAACCTGTGCTTGCATTTTCCGGCTGCGTGACGGAAGATGCAAAAGCCTGTCATGCAGCAGGAATTGATGCCTTTTTCCCGATTGTGCGGGGCGCAGTTTCGCTTAAAGATGCCATACAGACCGATCATGCAAAACAGAATATGACCGATACGGTGGAACAGGTATTTCGCATGCTTCGAACGTTTCAGAATACAAAATAATGAAGCAGATTGGTAAATTCCATAAAACAGTATAACACAAAATGAAACTGACATGGTGAACTGATTGAAATGCTTCTATATTTTTATTGGTTTAAAGGAGACACAACATG
>OIDD01001416.1_pt1 | contig 10138 bp, 8 predicted proteins | sample 1606751 | NCBI WGS metagenome assembly OIDD01 (sample SAMEA3882544, study PRJEB24775) | human gut metagenome | biome: human-associated habitat; feature: intestine environment; material: feces | place: Netherlands | collected 2009/2010
CGAATTCGGACAAAATATACCGCAAAATGGGGCGTGCAGATTGTGGGAATGATTTTTCAAACACGCTCTAATACAACAAAAAATGAGGCAGGCATATGTAAGAAATTCTATATGCCTGCCTCACTCTTTTATAGATTCGTTTATTCTTTTACTCTTCTGTACTGTCCGTTTCCTGAGAATCTGTATTCTCCTCTTCGGATGTATCAGAATCGTTTGTTATGCCGGCTGTTTCAGATGTACTGTCATCGGACTCTTCTATGCTCTCACCTGGCATATCTGTTGAATCTGATTTAGTATCATCTGTTGTTGCTTCGTCTGAATCTGTCTTATCTGAACTGTCTTCTTCTGTTCCGACAACTGATTCAAATGCTGTGAACAGTTCTTTTACATTCATCTTATTTACGAGATATACTTTATTATCCACCACTGCCGCATAATAGTTTGTATCGTAGCTATAGTATGCAACTTCCTGTGTATCACCGTCTTCTTCTGTAAATATAGCTGTCAGTTCTGCATCACCGTCAGGTTCATATTTATCTGTCAGACGTTTCTGAGCCGTCATGTTGATCAGTTTATTGTAGAATGTTGTAAATGTTGTTTCATCCAGATCAGAACCATTCAGTTTATAGGTAACTGTTTCTGTATCGTTTCCATCATCATCTGTGGATGTTTCACGTGAAACATTTACTTTATAATCACTGCCCTGATAATTTACTTTGAGGCTTCCGAGGCTGTTTAAAGATACATAACTTACTGTCATATCCCAGAAGTCTTCTTCTGATTTATCAGTTAGCGCGGACAGAGTATCCGTTGACATCGTATAGACTTCATTGCTGTCATTTACCATGACATATCTGCTGATGTCATCTGTTTCATTTCCAACAAGAATTGTAAGCTGCTTATCTGCCATCTTAGTTTCTTCTTCCGAAGAATCCTCATTGTCTGATGCACTGTCTGAGTTTTCTGATGTTTCATCTTCTGCTTCTTCACCGTCAGTATCTTCAGCCTCAGATGTTTCATCCGTAGTTTCACTTACACTTTCGTCTGATTCTGTATCCTGTTCAGCATCGTCACTGTTTTCTTCCACAGATGAAGCATCTTCATCTGCCGTCTCACCGGAAGCTGTCGTATCATCTTGTGTGTCTTCATCAGTGTCATCATCAGCAACTTCTTCCTGATAATCTACTGTGATTGTTGCATATGGTTTATCCAGACCATATTTGCTCTTGTCGTCACATTTATAATCTGCAAGTGAACTATATGCCATGCTTCCGAATGAAGATACCAAAGAACTTACGGTAGCTGAGTCTGCTTTTTCTTCATCCTCGCTGCCTTTTACTGACCAGGTACTTGTATCTTCGTCTTTTGATAATTCATAGGAATTATCGCCGTCTACAGAAATTTTTGTAATGGTATCTGTATTGGAAATTGCAGGGAAATCTTCCATCTGCGCATAATCATTCAATGATTTGGCAAACGGCTCTACGCAGGAAGAATCTATCAGGTATACTGTCTTCTCATCATCATCTTTTCTTACATAATACTGACTGGTGGAGGAATTTTCATCTCCCACATACAGTGTAGTTGTTATGTCATCGCCATCTTCCTCATCAGATTTTGTTACAATCTTAATCGTGTTTGACGGAGAGTCCAGACCATATTCTGAAAGATCATCTACGTCCTCCAGAACTCTGTCTGAATCGACAGATGCAATAGCAGATGCTGCACTGTCCAGAGTAGTCTGATTTACCGGAAAATCTGTTTCGTCTTTCTTTACCCAGCTGTCATCATCTTTTTCAAATGTTGTCTCTGTATCATCAACCATAAAATCCAGAGATTTAATGTTATCTGTTGATGCAGTAAATACAGTTGTGCTTTCTTCAGAATCTTCTTCGGATTCTTTCTGCTCCTGATGGGCTACGTAGGTTTTTACACCTGCGTAAGCCCCGCAGCAGACACCAAGAACTACAACTGCAAGAACCATTTTTACAGTTTTATTCTTCATTTAAGCTTTTCTCCTCTTCATCCAAACTGCAAACCCTACAACAAGGAAGAATCCAGGAATCAGACCGATGGTGCAGATCTTCCAGAATGCAGCATCATAGTCTGTAAGTGTCAGATTAGATACAGACAGGCTCTTGGATGGGATAGATACGGTTGCACTGTCTTCTGTGTCTGTCATCCACTTCAGAGATTCGATGATCAGCTTCTCATTTCCGCCGGATACCATCTGATTTACCTGTGATTCCATCAGATTGGAAGTTGAATAGTATACGATCTGCGTTTCTTTGTCATCATCCAGAGTCTCTGTGATGCTTACTCCCAGATCAAATGGGCCAGCTTCGTCTCCGTCTTCTTTCTCCAGAGTATCACTGTTCAGATCTGTCTTGGAATATGCCTGGTCTGATGTGGTGAGGATACTGTTGATCGTTACGGTATCTCTTACATCATCCATTTTTTTGATTCCCTGTGCATATGGTACAAGTACATAATATCCTCCGGAAACAGTCTCAGAGCTTGCATCTGTGCTGTTTATAGTCGGAACCAGATAATATGGCATCTGCATTGCATAATGCTGATTATCACCTTCAAATACGATTCCAGCTTCTCTCTGAACACCATAGTTTTCCAGAACTGCATCAAAGTTTGGCAGGTCTTCTGTTGTATAATCAGAGAAAATCATCGCCTTTCCGCCATTTTCAAGATAATCAATAATAGCAGTCTTTTCATCTTCTGAAATATCTGTGGATGGAGAATCAATGAACAGGCAGTCTGCATCATCCGGAACACTTCCCTCTGTAAGAAGATTCAGAGACTGAATATCCATGTTTGCCTTCTCGATGTCTTCTTTGATAGTAGAATCCATCTCCTTCTCACCATGTCCCTCGAGTGTATAAAGGATCGGGAGATCTTCGGATGTTACATATCCGATCGCACTTGTGATCTGACCTTCACCGTCGAAACCGGTGGTCTGAGAGCTGTAGGTCTGATAATCAATTGTGCTCTCATAGATATTGTTGTAATCAATGACTTTATTTCTGTCGCCGCATACAACGATCAGACTGTTTGCAGAAAGATCATCACTTGTATATTCCGTTACAAATTTAGGATTTACTACAGGATCCTTCTGCTCTACTTTAATATGCTTGGATTCATCTTCATATTTCTTAAGCAGATTGGTAATATTCTCATCTTCAGAACCGCTCTGTGCAATCTGGTAAATTGTTACGTCCTTGTCCAGATCTTTCAGCATTGCTTTTGTATCATCACCAATACTGTAGAGTTTCTGGCTGCTGATATCAATTTCTGAATATTTGGACGGAATCGCATTTACGATCATGTTGAGCACTACAACTACTGCAATAAATATCACTGACATAACCATTGTGTAAGAGCCGTTTTTGATATGCTTCTTACTGATGGTGCCAATCAGTTTCTTTTTGTCAAATTTTTTATGGTTATTATTTTTCATCTTTTCTTTCAGTTTCATTTTCTTTCACCTCCCCACTAATTCCAGCGTCTCTTCAAAATAGACTGTGTTGTAAGGAACAGGCATACTGCGATCACAGAAAGAAAATATACAATTCCTTTTATATCAAAGATGTTACTTGTAAAATTATCAAAGTGTCCGCTCAGATTAAACACATCCAGGACTTTCTGAATACCGCCCTCAAAAATACTGGATTTTACTACATAAATAATAATCAGTGCCACTTCTCCGATCACACCGATCACTGCTGAGATCAGAATATTCTTGATCATGGTATAGATAATGATGGCTGCTGCCAGGATCAATAACCCAAATGTCACGCATGTCGACATAGATGTCTGAGAGAAGAATGAAGAAATACCATTCATCATGTAAAATGCAAATAAGAAAACAAATGTGAGTACCGCTGCAATTACCTGGCTCTCAGTTAATGCTGACATAAATACACCGATTGCAATATTTGCACATCCCAGGAGAAAGAATCCCAGGACTGCTGTATATGCAGATGCAAACTCTACTGTGCCAAACCTGGACATAATCAGCGGATAAGTACACATAACTGCCATCGGAACAGCAAATACAGTTACCAGTGCAAGATATTTACCTATTACAATACCGCTCACAGAAACCGGTGCTGTCAGAAGCAGCTGATCTGTTTTCTGTTTTCTTTCCTCTGCAAGTACACGCATAGTCAAAATCGGTACTCCGATCAGGAATGCAAAGGTAATTGCACTTAAGGTGTATTCAAATTTCGGATATGCTGCTGAAAGCTGATATGCTGAAAAATAAATACCTGTCAGTACAAGAATGAAAAAGATAAATAAATATCCTACCATGGATGTCAGGTAACTTTTCAGCTCTCTTTTATATATAGCTGTCATGGTTATTTCTCTCCCCCTTTATCATTATTCTGTTCTTCCGGTATTTCTGCTGATGTCTGTTTTACGTTTGTCTCGTTTGATTTACCGGCATCAGTATCTTTATCTTCAGGTGTATTTGGGACTTCGTCTGCAGATATTGGTTTATCAGATGCAGTAAGTTCAAGGAAGATTTCCTCCAGTGATACTTTCCTGGACTTCATCTCATAGATTGGGCTGTTAATCTCCGACATTTTGTAGAATACTTCTTCCCGAATGTCATTCTGCTCCTCTGTTGAAACTTTCACACTCCAGAGATTCTGTTTCTCATCTTTTTCCATTGTTACGCTGTTGACTCCCTCGATTCCCTCGAGAGCCTGCCTGATCTGTGTTTTTTCACCTTTAATAAGCATCTCCAGAGTATTGGATCCTTCTGCAAGTTTTCCAAGATTCTCAGGAGTATCGCTTGCTACCAGTTTTCCATGAGAAATGATCAGCACGTAATCGCATACCGCGCTTACTTCAGAAAGTATATGCGAGCTGAGAATAACGGTATGTTTCTTTTTTAATTCTTTAATTAAGGTTCGGATTTCAATAATCTGTTTAGGGTCAAGACCTACTGTCGGCTCATCCAGGATGATCACCTCCGGATACCCCATAATCGCCTCAGCAAGACCAACTCTCTGTCTGTAACCTTTTGACAGGTTCTTTATCAGACGGTTTCTCATGTCTGAAATCTTTACCATATCCATGACTTCTTCGATCATGTTTGCTTTTTTATCTTTTGGGATTTTCTTGAGATCTGCCACAAATTTCATGTATTCCAGGACAGTCATATCAAAATAGACCGGCGGCTGTTCAGGCAGATAACCGATACATTTCTTTGCCGCTTCCGGTTCTTCGAGGATATCGTGTCCGTCAATTTTGACGGTTCCTTCGGTGGATGCGATGTATCCGGTTATCATATTCATTGTAGTGGATTTTCCTGCACCGTTTGGTCCCAGAAATCCATAGATTTTGCCTTTCTCTATTTTAAAGGAAAGGTGGTCAACTGCCGTATGGTTACCATATCGTTTGACCAGATTGTTTACTTCAATCAATGTGTTCTCCTCCTCTTAATTTTTGCCAAAATAAAATATAGAAAATGTCCCCAGGTGAAACAGAGAATGGGGGAACCCGAGGACATCTCTATAAAAATAGTTTATGATGAAGTTGTGATGAAATTAGGATAAAAGTGTGATTATTCTGTGATGTTTGTTTGAAAAAAATAGCTGTCCCGAAATCTCGGCATTTTTTGCCAGAAGATTTCATGAGACAACTATACATAGATTTATTATGACAATGGTTCTTTTAATGGTGTTCCTGCTTTACGCGGATACTTTCCAGGTGTAGATTTTTTCTTATTTATAATGACAAGGGATCGGTCAATCTCGGAGTCCGGCAATTTAAAGTATGTGATGTCTTTCACCTGACCACCGAGGATATTGATTGCTTTCTCTGCTTCTTCTGCCTCTTCCTGTACAGTTCCTGATTTATAGGAAATGAAAGTTCCTCCTGTCTTTACATAAGGAAGACAATATTCTGACAGAGTTGCAAGGTTTGATACTGCCCTGGATACACAGAGATCATATTTCTCACGATACTCTTTATTTTTTGCATACTCTTCTGCTCTTCCATGAATCGCCTTAATCCCTTCTAATCCAAGAAGCTCAAAACTTTCCTCAAGGAAGTTTACCCTCTTTTTCAGAGAATCCAGCAGACATGCCTCCAGATGTGGAAAAGCAATTTTCAAAGGCACACCTGGAAATCCGGCACCTGTACCGATGTCCATAATTGTTTTTACTTTTGTCATATCAATGGCTTTTACACAGGCAAGACTGTCAAGAAAGTGCTTTGTAAGAACTTCCTCAAACTCAGTAATACCTGTCAGATTCATAACCTTATTTTTTTCTACCAGAAATTCATAAAACTGGATAAACTGATTTTTCTGCTTCTGGCTCAGCTCTATACCCAGTTCTCTGCATCCATTTTCCAATGTCGTCAGATTATACGGCATGTATTATTCTCCTTTTTCTACCTTTATTTATTATTTTTGTATATTTTACAGGGTTGTTTTATGTGCTTTTATGATTTTATCTGTTATTTATAGTCCGTTATTTTACTCTTTTATGTACTATTTTAATATTTTTTGCCAATTTCTTGTTTTTATAAGCACATTAAAGCGTATTATATTAATTATTTCGTACTGGAAAGATACACCAGTAAAACTGATATATCAGCAGGAGAAACTCCTGAAATTCGGGAAGCCTGTCCGATTGAAATCGGTCTGTATGCTTCCAGTTTCTGACGTGCTTCGATTCTCAGACTTCCAACTTTCTCATAATCAATATCTGTCGGGATTTTCTTTGCTTCCAGTTTCTTAAACTGTTCTACCTGTTTTAACTGTCTGCGGATATATCCATCATACTTGATGTTAATGTCAACCTGTTCCTGTACATCCCATGGCAGCTCCGGACGTTCTTTATCAAGTGGTTTGATTGCTTCATAAGAAAGTTCCGGACGGCGGATCAGTTCTGCCAGAGTGGTTCCGGATTTCAGCGGTGTGCTGTTATAGCTTTCCAGAAGGGTCTGAACCTCTTTGTTTGCTCCGATATTTGTATGTTCTACTCTGCTGATCTCTGTTTTTATCTGTTCTTCTTTCGTAAGGATTTTCTGATAATCCTCTTCACTGATGAGCCCTGCCTGATATCCCTTTTTACGAAGTCTCAGATCCGCATTATCCTGTCGGAGAAGTAATCTGTACTCCGCTCTGCTGGTCATCATTCTGTATGGCTCATGGTTTTCTTTTGTTACCAGATCATCAATAAGAACACCAATATAAGCCTCAGAACGGTCAAGAATCAGCTGTTCCTGACCTTTAACTTCCAGAGCAGCATTAATTCCTGCGATCAGTCCCTGCGCCGCTGCTTCTTCATACCCTGAGCTTCCGTTAAACTGACCGCCGCTGAACAGTCCTTTGATTTTCTTAAATTCCAGTGTAGGATATAACTGACGTGGATTAATACAGTCATATTCGATGGCATATGCATTTTTTACGATTTTTGCATGTTCCAGTCCCGGTACGGAATGATACATTTCTTCCTGCACATCTTCCGGCAGAGAACTGGACATTCCACCAATATACATCTCATTTGTATAGAGACCTTCCGGCTCAATAAATACCTGATGACGGTTCTTATCTGCAAAACGGACTACTTTATCTTCAATTGACGGGCAATAACGCGGACCGGTTCCTTCGATCATACCGGAATACAATGGAGAACGGTCAAGGTTTGCACGAATGATCTCATGAGTTTTCTCATTTGTATATGTCAGCCAGCAGGATTTCTGCTCTATCTGAACATCTTCCGGATTAGTTGAGAATGAAAATGGTACAACTCTCTCATCTCCAAACTGTTCCTCCATTTTACTGTAGTCAATTGTATTTCCGGCAATACGGGCAGGTGTTCCTGTTTTAAAACGGAACATTTCAATTCCCAGCTCTTTCAGAGAATCAGTCAGGTAGTTGGCTGCCTGCAGTCCGTTTGGTCCTGTATAATTACTTACATCACCGTAAATACATCTTGCTTTTAAATAAGTTCCTGTACAGAGGACCACAGCTTTACAGTTATAAGTTGCACCGGAATATGTTTTTACCCCTGTAATCTTTCCGTCCTCGACCAGAAGTTTTGTTACTTCTCCCTGTTTAATAGTCAGATTAGGTGTATTTTCAAGCGTTTTTCTCATTTCATTGCTGTATGCCTGTTTGTCAGCCTGCGCACGTAAGGAGTGCACTGCAGGTCCTTTGGAACAGTTAAGCATTTTGGACTGGATAAAGGTCTTGTCAATATTTTTTCCCATTTCACCGCCCAGGGCATCAAGCTCTCTTACCAGATGGCCTTTGGAACTGCCACCTACGTTCGGGTTACATGGCATTAATGCGATACTGTCTACACTTACAGTAAACATCACTGTATTCAGGCCCAGGCGCGCGCCCGCAAGTGCTGCTTCACATCCGGCATGACCGGCACCGACTACAACAATATCATAATCTTCTACTAACGTTCTCATTTTGTCTCCTTTTATTTTACAACTGCTCATCCTATTCTTTCAAAAATCGCCGAAGGCGATTTTTTGATTTTTATTTACCCATGCAAAACTTGCTGAATATCTCATTTACCAGATCTTCACCAACAGACTCTCCGAGGATTTTACCCAGATTTTCATATGCATTCATAAGATCTATAGAAAAGAAATCTTCCGGCATTCCCATTTCGATACTGTTTCTGACCAGATCAAGGCTTCTGTCAGCCTCTTCCAATGCTGCTTTATGACGGGCATTTGTAATATATACCTCATCATTAAAGGAAATCTCTCCTCCAAAAAACATATCTTTAATCTGTTCTTCCAGTTCTGTAATGCCTTTTTCTTCTTTTGCAGAAATCGGAATTACAGGATGTCCTGTTTTTTCTTTCAGGATTTCCGGCTGGATTTCCGGCTGAAGATCAGTTTTATTATACAGGATAATCGCCTTTTTTCCAGTAAGCATTTCCATGATTTCTTCATCATTTTCGTCAAGCGGAACAGAAGAATCCACTACATAAAGAATCAGATCTGCTTTCTGTGCCATTTCTCTGGCTCTGTCTACCCCTATTTTTTCCACAATATCCTTTGTTTCCCGGATTCCGGCTGTATCAATAATCTTCAGAGATATTCCATGAAGTGTGATATATTCCTCCAGAATGTCTCTGGTCGTTCCTGCAATATCTGTCACAATAGCCCTGTTTTCTCCGATCAGAAGATTTAACAGTGAGGATTTTCCGGCATTTGGTTTTCCGAGGATAACTGTCTGGATTCCCTCCTGGATCATCTTTCCGTCAGAAGAAGTTTTCAACAGGCGCTTCACTTCTTTCTGTTCATTATCCACAACTTCCAGAAGTTCCTGGGGATATCCATCCAGACTGATATGTTCCGGATCATCCAGTGCCGATTCTATATATGCAATGTGATAAATCAGCTTTTCTCTGATATCTCGGATTGCTTTCTGCACAGAACCTCTTAACTGATCCATGGAACTGCGAAGCGCATATTCATTTTTCGCCTGTATAACATCCATAACAGCCTCTGCCTGAGACAGGTCAATTCGCCCGTTCAGAAAAGCTCTTTTTGTAAATTCTCCCGGTTCCGCTGGGGAGGCCCCGCATTGGTAGAGGCGTTTCAGCAGGCGGTCCGTCACCAGCATGCCGCCATGGCAGGAGATTTCCGCGGTGTCTTCCCCCGTATAACTGGCCGGGGCGGGGAACCAGGTGACAAGCGCCTGGTCAATGGCGGCTCCTTCCGCGTCCCGGATTCAGACCAGCGTCGCCCTGCGCGGCCGGAGGCGTTCCGTGAAAGCCGCAGGGGTGCATTGTTTCAGGATGTCCATGCAGCCGGGACCGCTCATGCGGATGACGGCGATGGCTCCCTGTCCTGCGGCGGTGGCCTGTGCGGCTATGGTGCGTTCCGGGTCAGTCATGGTTCTATGGATTCAAAAAAGCCGCCCCCGAGCAACTTGCCTCCGTCGTAAAAGGCGCAGACCTGTCCCACGGCCAGGGCCCGGAGGGGCGTGTCAAAGCCCAGGCGCACCTTTCCTTCTTCCAGATATTCGCAGGAGGCCCATTCCGCCTTGGCCCGGTAGCGGGGCTGGGCCATGACGCGGGCCGGCAGGGGAGCGAGCGTATTGGAAATGCCGCCGACCACGGCGCGGGACGCG
>OIDD01001419.1_pt1 | contig 10102 bp, 6 predicted proteins | sample 1606751 | NCBI WGS metagenome assembly OIDD01 (sample SAMEA3882544, study PRJEB24775) | human gut metagenome | biome: human-associated habitat; feature: intestine environment; material: feces | place: Netherlands | collected 2009/2010
ATTCCGGGTACGGATTGGGATGTTTATGGTCTTCCAGTCAATATAGAAAGTATCTTGAGTATGCCACCGGCTGAAATTCTGTACAGCATCAAAAAAACATATACCAAGGTGGCCAAAGAAGGAATAAAAGTCATGCATCCGGAATGGCTCAACAATAACACAACATCCGAAATCAAAATCACCAAAGCGACGGAAGTGAGTCTTGTATTCATTAGCAGTGGTGCCGGATGGAACAATACCATCGGATATTTCACCTATCCGACCAACGAAGTCCCTACTGAAAGCACGGTCCAGAAAATCCTTGCATTCCCTAATGCGTCCCCCATCAGCAAGTCAAGCGGAACGGGCAGACTACTCTGCGGCCATGAAATGAAACTGAAATATTGGAATAAAAGTACACAGCAGTTCGAAGATAAATTCCCTGCCGGCGTTACTCTAGGCTGGTGTCTGGAAGGAATGGGCTTTAACAACGGAAACATCAAGAAGACCGGTCACACCCGCTTTTCTTACAGTTCTATGAACAGTGACAATGCACAACGCGTGGTAGCCCTGCGCGATGGAGGAACAAACCAGATTGTAGCCATCGGATTCGAAGACAATACAGACTACGACTACTGTGACGCCACATTCTATGTCAAGATAGCAGAAGCCAATGCCATTGACCCTGAAGGACCAGAACTGCCTCCGGTAGATCCGCCCAGCAACCTGGAATATACTGTTTATGGTACACTGACCTATGAGGACCAATGGCCCTCTGAAGGAGATTATGACATGAACGATGTAGTGGTCGAATACCAATCCACCATCTACAAAAGTGCTCTGGACGATAAGATATATAAGATTATGGATGAGTTTACCCCTATCCACAATGGAGGGAGCTACGTTTGCGGATTCGGTTACCAACTTTCCAATATCGACCCATCCAAAGTAAGGAGCATCAATGTCACCGGTTCAGACAGCTGGGAAATGGAAACGGGACAGTCACACCCCACCATCACTCTTTTTAACGATATCAAGAAAGTGCTGGGACAAAAAATCACTGTCACCACTGAAGTGATAGACAACTCTGTGAATCCTCCCTACAACCCGTTCATTTTTGTCAACGACAGAAACAGAGAGGTACACTTAGTGAATTATCCGCCCACCAACAAAGCCGATATGGAGCTCTTCAATACCCAGGACGATGTGTCGAACACCTCAGCAGGAATCTATTATATTGCACGCTATAAAGAGGAAATACAACTGATGCCCTTCGGAATCAACCTCCCCAACATCGTAGATTTCAATATACCTGCAGAGGGCGTAAAGATATACAACACATATCCCGACTTCATCGAATGGGTCAAATCGGACGGAAGCACCCACAAAAATTGGTATAAGAAATAAAGGACATGTTGCAAAGCCAACAATAGAACATAAAACAGAAAAACGGAGCATAGCCGAGAATCAATCCGGCTACGCTCCGCTTTCATTTATAAGAAACTTGCGTAAAGTTACATTCTGTCAGGTACCTCAATTCCCAGTAAGCCCATACCTAAGCGTACCACCTTGGCTACATTTTCGGACAATGCAAGGCGGAATATCTTCACTGCTTCGTTCTCCTCACGCAAAATGCTGAAGTCATGGTAGAACTGGTTATATTCCTTCACAAGGTCATACGTATAGTTTGCAATGATGGACGGGCTGTAATCCTCACCTGCCTGCTTCACAATAGCGGCAAAGTCGGCAACCATCTGTATCAGCCCCTCTTCCTTCTCGCTCAGTTCAATGCCGACGGGCAACTGGGCAGGGATTTCGAGACCGGCCTCTTTTGCCTTGCGGAGAACAGACTGGATACGTGCATAAGTATATTGGATGAACGGTCCCGTATTACCATTAAAGTCGATGGACTCTTTTGGATTGAATGTCATATTCTTACGGGCATCTACTTTCAATATAAAATATTTCAAAGCACCCAAACCGACAATACGGGCAATATTATCAGCTTCTTCCTGAGTGAGGCCGTCCAGCTTACCTAATTCTCCGGAAGTCTCCTTCGCGGTATTAATCATTTCAGCCATTAAATCGTCAGCATCCACAACCGTACCCTCACGGCTCTTCATCTTACCTTCCGGTAGCTCTACCATTCCGTAGGAGAAGTGGACCAATCCTTTGCCGAACTCGAAGCCTAACTTATCCAATAAGATCGATAATACTTGGAAGTGATAATTCTGCTCGTTCCCTACCACATAGATCATCTTATTGATCGGGTAATCATCGAAGCGCAGCTTGGCGGTACCGATATCCTGCGTCATATAGACGGAAGTTCCATCCGCACGAAGCAATAATTTCTCATCCAGCCCGTCTTTCGTCAAATCAGCCCATACGGAGCCGTCTTCACGGCGATAGAAAATCCCTTTCTCTAGGCCTTCCATCACCTTACCTTTTCCTTCCAGATACGTTTGAGACTCATAATAAATCTTATCGAAATCTACGCCCATCATCTTATAAGTCTCGTTGAACCCGGCGTATACCCAATTATTCATCATTTCCCAAAGCGCACGCACCTCTTTGTCTCCGGCTTCCCATTTACGAAGCATCTCACGGGCTTCCGCCATCAAGGTGGATTGAGCCTCGGCTTCTTCCTTGGTAAGGCCTTTCGCTTCTAACGCATGGGTCTCCTCTTTTAATTTGTTGCTGAATAATACGTAAAAGTCACCGATCAGATGGTCACCCTTCTTTCCGGTAGACTCTGGGGTAGCTCCATTTCCCCATTTCTGCCAAGCCAACATGGATTTACAGATATGGATACCACGATCGTTTACGATATTCGTCTTTACGATCTGGTTACCGTTCGCTTTCATGATCTTCGATAAGCTGTATCCTAATAAGTTATTGCGGACATGGCCCAAGTGAAGCGGTTTATTTGTATTGGGAGAAGAATATTCGATCATAACCAAAGGCGACTGCTCGGTAACCGGAATGATACCGTAAGCGGGCTGCTTATTGATCGAGTTTAGTAAATCGATCCAGCAAGAGCAAGCGACCGTCAGGTTAAGGAATCCTTTGATTACATTGAATTCAGCTACCGCTGGCTCGTTTCTCAACAAGTACTCACCGATTTCCTGAGCGGTCTGCTCCGGAGATTTCTTCGACATGCGAAGGAATGGGAATACGACTAGGGTCAAGTGCCCCTTGAATTCTTTTTTCGTTTTTTGTAACTGCACTTGGCTAGCGGTGACATCCGCTCCGTACAGCTCTTTGATGCCGGCTATGATAGCCCCGGTAATCTGTTGTTCGATAACCATATTCGTCTAACTATAATTCGGATTTTATTTGCACGCGAAGGTACACAAAAAAAGGATACAATTTGCATCGTATCCTTCTTCTATAGAGAATAATGGTGTTTCTTATTTGATTAGCTCGTTCAATTCAGCACCAGCCTTGAACTTCACGGCCTTGCGAGCTGCGATTTCAATGGTTTCTTTAGTTTTCGGGTTAACACCTTTACGAGCGGCCTTCTCTGACACAGAGAATGAACCGAAGCCAAGTAGAGCGACTTTACCGCCTTCTTTTAATTCGTTAGAAACTGTGTCAACAAAAGCTTCTACTGCCTTTTTAGCATCCACTTTGCTGAGACCTGATTTTTCAGCGACTGCACTAATAAATTCTGATTTGTTCATGATGGTTTGACTGTTAATATATTAAACAAAACTATGATAACCGATAGACGGCTCCAAATGTAGTTTTATTTTGAAATATCACAAAAGAAAAACCTACTTTTTTTACCGATTTACATATGTTTTAGTATTATTATGGGCAAAAACGGCTAAAATATATTTACCTTTGCCGCTAAATTAACGTAGTATATGATGAATCAGACAAATTCGGGGTTCTTGAATAGTATCCCGCCGGTAACGAAAAATCTTATCATTATAAACTTGCTATTTTGGGTAGCCAGCCTTGCACTGCCGAAAGTCGGCATCGATTTGGTGGATTTATTAGGGCTTCACTTCCCGGGTGCTACCGACTTCAAGGCTTATCAGATCGTTTCTTATATGTTCATGCACGATACCCATTCGTTCGCGCATGTGTTTTTTAATATGTTCGCCGTTTATATGTTCGGCCGGGTATTGGAGAACGTATGGGGCCCCAAACGTTTCTTGATTTTTTACTTCGTGACGGGTATAGGCGCCGGTTTGGTACAAGAGGTGGTATGGTTCTTTAATTTGCGGGATGTGATCTTCGCTAGCCAAGACATGATAAACTTGAATGGAGCCCAGATTATCAGCAAAAGCGAGTTCTTGAATTATTTCGTGACCATTGGCGCTTCGGGTGCCGTATTCGGAATCTTGTTGGCATTCGCGATGATCTTCCCGAATGTTCCTTTGTACTTGATGTTCATACCGATCCCGATTAAAGCCAAATATTTCGTAATATTTTATGGTCTTGCCGAACTATTTATGGGTGTGGCTAGTTTTGGTGGCGATACGGTAGCGCATTTCGCTCATTTGGGGGGTATGTTATTCGGTTATTTCCTAATTCGTTATTGGAAAAAGAAAGATGCAGACAATGGACGGTATTTTTACTAATTTGAAGCGTATGTTTCAGTCGGGTAATATCCTGTCGAAACTGATATATATAAATGTAGGCTTGTTTATCTTGATACGTTTGGCCAGCGTATTGTTTATGCTCTTTAATGTGCAAGGGGTACCTTTTTTGCAGTATTTGCAGTTACCGGCTTCTCCGGAACTTTTGCTCTTCCGTCCGTGGACGTTGTTTACTTATATGTTCACTCATTTTGACTTCTTGCATATCTTGTTCAATATGCTTTGGTTGTATTGGTTCGGGGGATTGTTCTTGAATTTCTTCAATGAGCGGCAGTTGGGAGGCTTGTATATATTGGGAGGTCTTGCGGGTGCGATATTGTTTGTCCTTGCTTATAATATTTTCCCTTATTTCCAGAACGTGGCTTCTTTTAGCTATTTGATGGGGGCTTCGGCATCTGTTATGGCGATCGTTTTCGCCGTGTCGTTTTACCGGAAGGATTTGGAGATTAATTTATTCTTGATCGGAAGGATCAAATTAATTTATTTGGCTATCTTTACGCTGGTGATCGATTTGTTGGCGATGACTTCTGATAATGCGGGAGGACATATCGCCCATATCGGCGGGGCTTTGTTTGGTATGTGGTTCGCTTCCCGTATTCGTAATGGAAAGGACTTGACCGCTCCAATGAATCGGTTGATCGACTGGTTCGTGAATTTGGGCAAACGGAAACCGAAGATGCGTGTGACTTATAAACGTAACGAAACGGATTATGAGTATAACGCACGCAAACATCAGGAGTCGGTGGATCTAGATACTATACTGGATAAATTGAAACGTTCCGGTTATGAGAGCCTTTCCGCTGAAGAGAAAAAGCGACTTTTCGACGCCAGTAAGAAATAACAGATACTTATGAAAACTCTACGGATTTTTCTTCAATTCTTATTTGTCGTAGCGAATGTGGTGGCTGTCGTGTTGTTGATAGTCTCGGCTTACTCGGATCGGGTGTCTCCTGAGACGAGTATGACGTTATCTTATCTGGGATTAGCCTTTCCAGTCTTATGTGTAGTCAATCTTTGCTTTATTATCTATTGGCTGTTCTTATGGGAATGGAAGTTCTTATTGATCGGCATATTCTCCTTCTTGTTATGTTGGGGTCCCGTGAAACGCTATTTTCCGTTTCACTCGCATAAGGATGTCCCTCGGGAAGAGGTACTGAAGGTGCTGACTTATAATGTGATGGCTTTTGGGTACAAGAATCATACGAAGATAGCTCCGAACAAGATTATCCAATATATCGCTAACTCGGACGCGGATATTGTTTGTTTGCAGGAATATGCCACGGCTAAATCAGAGAAGAGCCTTACTGCCTCTAAGATCTATGATGCGTTGAGCATGTATCCTTATCGTTCTGTATTTTATCAAAGCTCCACGAAATTCCAGAGTTTCGGCATCGCTGTGTTCTCCAAATATCCGCTGTCGAATTCCCGGATGGTGAAATACGATTCGGATTATAACGGCTCTTCCGTACATGAAGTGAACATCAAGGGAAAGAAGTTGACCTTGATTAATAACCATTTGGAATCGTTTAAACTGACGATGGAGGATCGGACCCGTTATTCATCCCTTATAAAGAGCTTTAGCTCGGATGGGTTGGACGATTTGAAAGGAGCGTTCGAGCAAAAGCTAGGACCTGCTTTCCGGATTCGGGCTAAGCAAGCGGAAGCGGTATCAAAAGAGATTAAGAACGCGAAAGGAGATTATGTCTTGGTATGCGGTGACTTTAATGATACGCCTATTTCTTATGCGCACCGTACGATCCAAGGGGATTTGATGGATGCCTTTGCCGAGTCTGGCCGGGGAATGGGTATTACCTATAATCAAAATTTCTTCTGGTTCCGTATCGATAATATCCTGCATTCCCCGAACATGACCTCTATGAATTGTTCCGTGGATAAGGTCGCTTATTCAGACCACTACCCGTTATGGTGTTATTTGAAACTTGAATAAAAGGGTTTCATCACTCGGATTCTGCGTTCTGCGCAGCGTCAAATACGTCGGCGAACAAGTTCTCGACAAAGAAGAAGGTAGCGTTACAGAATAGCTTAGGATCTTTGATCAGCGCTATCGTATTGCTATCCCCATTATTGGCGATCACATCTTCCGCTTTATAGGTCTTGTACTTTTTATCGTTTAGCGGATCATATTGATATACGATATCGCTTGCCTCGATCGTGTATCGGTTGTCGAAGCAGGTGATACGCATTTTATATTTAATGATAGTCTTGTCTGTATCATTCAACAATAATTCAACCTTAGAGCTTACGAAGATGGTCCCTTTGTTCTTGTTCGAGTTTACGTTGGATAAGAAGACATCTTTTCCATAAGATTTCTTAGCCCATGCGTTAATAGCGTTGAATATTTCTAGTTTAGAGGTATTCTCGATCTCTACATCATCACTATAGCATACCTTCCCGTTTTTCATGGGGGCGCATTCGTCTACCTCGCCTTTATGCCCCTGCGCCATGACTAGCACAGGGAACATCATATATATTAATAATAGAATCTTTTTCATAAATGCAACTCTCTTTTTCGTTATTTGATCCATACATTCGTAATCTCGCCGATTAACATCGTTTGCTGTCCTTCGGAGGTCTCGCCTTGTTTACGGCACTCGATAATAATCCATGGCGCATCGGCAGATGTGCCGGGCTTGGAGAAGGATAATCGATATACATCGTTATTGCCAATCGCTTTATAAGCAGGACTATCTTTGGATATGGAGATTGTACTGATCGTTTTACCGAACATATTGCCTATGCCTTTCCATTCAACGTTTGCGTCGGTCGTATTTCCTTTTACGGCTTTGATCTGTAAAGCGTTGTCCGGTAACATTTGGAGGATCGTGCTAGGTATTTTGTCCGCTTGGAACGCTACGAAACCTTCCATCGGTGCCACAGGTCGTGTTTCCCGTTGCGGAGCGGATACTGGTTCTACCGGTGCGGCTGTCAGCAACTGTGCGCCTAATACGTTGGCTGCGCTATCGAACGTCTTATCCGCGAAGTCAATCGTGGCCTTACGGAACTTACCGCTGATACGGTTCAATTTCGTCTTGCTCTTATTCAAGGCATACTCGTCCGTGATCCATTCCTCGGCTAGGTATTTCTCCGGCTCGTTCTGGTAAGACACGTTATATTCATATCGGATGCCCGCAAGTTGCAGGGTACAAGCATGTTCCTTACATTCAATGATAATACGGTATTTCATCATCGCCCGATCGAGGGATAAGGCTGTGCTGGAGAATACTATATATTCTTCTCCGATAATGGCGATCTCGCCTTTTGCCTCATTTTGATAAGCTACTCTACTTTCCTTTGTGTTAAAATTTTCTTGTCCCCATTTTAATAGTTGTTGGTAGATTTGTGCCTTGCTTAAAGAGGGGGCATTAATCTCTCGGGTAAAAACGACTTTACCGTCTGCAACCGGAACGGCCCCTGCCAGATAGTGTTGATCCTCTTGTGCGAATAGCAGGGCGGGGATAAATAACAGAGCGAATAATAACTGTTTCATGGTATATTTTCCTTATTATTTTAGCCCCAAAGATATACATTTGCGTTTGAAATAAACTATGAGCGTGACAAATAATTATACTAATTGCTCTTTATCAAAGAAAAAAAGTCTATATTTGCACCCTGTGAAAAAACGAATATAAATAATGTAATAACATAAACCTAAGATTCAGATGCAAAACAAAGGATTTGTAAAGGTCTTCGCGGTGTTACTTACGCTTGTCTGTTTGTTCTATTTGTCGTTCTCGTTCGTGACGCAACATTACAACAGTAAAGCCGCTGAGTATGCGGGTGGAGATCCTGCGAAAGAGAGTGCTTATTTAGACTCACTATCTACTCAGAAGGTATGGTTAGGCTATACGCTTAAGCAATGCCGTGAAATGGAAATTAGTTTAGGTCTTGACTTAAAGGGCGGTATGAACGTTGTCCTTGAGTTGAACGTGGCGGATGTAATCCGTTCGTTGTCTAACAACAACCAAGACGAGAATTTCAACAAGGCGTTGGATTTAGCTTATGCGCATCAAGCGACTAGCCAAAAAGATTTCATCGACCTTTTCGCTGAGGAGTATAAGAAGTTGGATAGCGGCGCACGTCTTTCCGCTATTTTCAGTACATTCGAGTTAAAAGATAAAATCACGCCCCAGAGCTCAGACGCTCAGGTTGTTTCTGTTTTGAAACAAGAGTTGCAGAGTGCGATTGATAACTCATTCAACGTATTGCGTACTCGTATCGACCGTTTCGGTGTGGTTTCTCCGAACATCCAACGTTTGGAGACAGCGGGTCGTATCTTGGTTGAGTTGCCGGGTGTGAAAGAACCGGAACGTGTTCGTAAGTTGCTTCAAGGTAGCGCTAACTTGGAATTCTGGGAAACTTATAAGTTGCCGGAAATCTATCAACAATTGGTTGCCGCTGATAATGTATTGGCTACTATCCTAAGTAAGGAGGCTTCCGCTGATTCTGTTGCTACCGATAATGTTGAGAAAATCGCTGATGCCGCTGATGCGAATGTAAGTGAGGCCGATTCTTTGTTGGCTGAGCTCGGTCAAGATAAAAAAGATACGGAAGCTAATCAAAGCATGGAAGAGTTCGCTAAGCAACATCCATTATTTGCTTTATTGCAGATTAGCCAGTACAACGGTCAGTTGTCTCCGGGTTCGACGGTAGGTATCGCTCAAGCAAAAGATATGGAGAAGATCAGCGAATACCTGAACATGAAACAAGTGAAAGAGGTATTGCCTCGTAACTTGGCTTTAAAATGGGGTGTAAAGGCGATCGATGATAAAGAGCAGTTCTTTGAGTTATATGCCTTGAAGGTAACGAACCGTGACGGAAGTCCCGCTTTAGGTGGTGACGTAGTAACAGATGCTAACGCTGACTTTATGCAACAAGCCGGTCGTTCAGAGCAAATGGTTAACATGGTTATGAATGCCGAAGGCTCTAAGGCTTGGGCTCGTTTGACGAAAGAGAATATCGGTCGCCAGATCGCTATCGTTTTGGATGAGATGGTTTATTCCGCTCCGAACGTAAACGATGAGATCACGGGAGGTCGTTCACAAATCACCGGTCACTTTACACCGGAAGAGGCGAAGGACTTAGCGAACGTATTGAAATCGGGTAAGATGGCTGCTTCCGTACATATCGTTCAAGAAGATGTCGTTGGTCCGTCTTTGGGACAAGAGGCTATCAATGCCGGTGTGATTTCTTTCGTTTTGGCATTGGTGCTGTTGATGGTTTATATGTGCGCATTCTACGGATTGATTCCGGGATTGATCGCCGACGGTGCTTTGGTATTGAACATCTTCTTCACGATGGGTATCCTTGCTTCTTTCCAAGCCGTTCTTACCTTGCCGGGTATTGCCGGTATGGTGTTGACGCTGGGTATGGCAGTCGATGCTAACGTATTGATATATGAGCGTACGAAAGAGGAACTTCGTGCCGGTAAGTCTTTAGGAAAGGCTATCGCCGACGGTTACAGCAATGCGTTCTCCGCTATCTTCGACTCAAAC
>OIDD01001422.1_pt1 | contig 10097 bp, 8 predicted proteins | sample 1606751 | NCBI WGS metagenome assembly OIDD01 (sample SAMEA3882544, study PRJEB24775) | human gut metagenome | biome: human-associated habitat; feature: intestine environment; material: feces | place: Netherlands | collected 2009/2010
AGCTGCTCCAGGCCCTGCGTGACGCCGGGGCGGAGGTGGACTGGCTGGGCGTGGTGTTTGACGAGAGCCGGAAGCACGAGGTCATGAGCCGCTGCCACTTCGGCTTCAACCTGATGAAGCCCGACGTCTGCGTGGGCCTGACCATGAAGTCCGTGGACTATTTCCGCCACGATCTGCCCATTCTCAACAACATTCCCGCCGACACCGCCGAGCTGGTGGACCGGGAACAGGTGGGCCTCAACGTGGGGGAGGACACGGCGGCCCGGGTGGCCGCCATGACGGTGGAGGACTGCCTGCGCATGCGTAAGAACGTCCGCCGGGTCTTTGACGAGAATTTTGACCTGCCGGTGGTGCAGGCCCGATATGACGCCCTGCTGCAGGGCATTGTGTGAGGATACGACCGTGGAAAAACAGATATTGATCCTGCTGGCTGCCTACAAGGGCGGCCGGTTTATCCGGCCCATGGTGGACTCCATCCTGGCGCAGGACGTGGGGGGCTGGAGGCTGATCCTGTCGGACGATGGGGAGGATACCGCCCCCATTTTGCAGGAATACGCCGATAAATATCCGGATAAAATAACGCATTATCGTTCCGGCCGCCGGTTCGGCAGCGCCCAGAAGCACTTCATGCACCTGCTGGAGCAGTTCGGGGGCCAGGCCGACTACATCATGTTCAGCGACCAGGACGACGTGTGGCACCCGGACAAGGTGCGCCTGACCCTCCGGCTCATGGAGCAGACGGACCCGGCCCTGCCGGTGCTGGTCCACACGGACCTGCGGGTGGTGGACGGCCAGCTGCATGAGATGGACCCCTCCTTCCAGCACTATTCCGGCCTGGACGGCCATCGTCTGGCGCTGGAGCAGCTGCTGGTGCAGAATGTGGTCACCGGCTGCACCATGATGATCAACCGCTCCCTGGCCCGGCTTGCCTGCCGCCCGGTGGGGGAGGGGGATATGCTGATGCACGACTGGTGGCTGGCGCTGATCGCCGCCGCCATGGGCCGTGCCGTGTTCCTGGACCGCGCCACCATTGACTACCGCCAGCACGGCGGCAACGTGGTGGGGGCCAAGGATCCCCGCTCGGCGGGCTATGTGCTGCAGAAGCTCAAGGGCGGCGCGGTGCGCCGTTCCCTGGTGGATACGGCCCGACAGGCCGGGGCCTTCCTCTCCTGCTATCGCCAGGAGCTGACCCCGGACCAGCAGGCCCTGCTGGCGGACTATGCCGCCGCCCCCGAAAAGGGAAAACTGGCCCGGCTGACTCTTTACCGGCGGCGGGGCCTGTGGAAGTACGGCCTGAACCGCCGTATCGGACAAATTCTTTGGTGGTGAATCTTTTGCAAAATCGAATCCGTAACGTGACGGAGGAGTTCCGGCGGGGTACCTTTACCCAGCGGTGCAGCCAGCTCTCCTTCGGAATCTTGTGCCTGTTCCTGCTGGAGTGCAGCATCACCGGCGGCGGCCGCTATTGGGAGGTTGGACCTGTCAGCGTCCGCATTCTGCTGGGTGGCCTGGCCGCTGTGCTGGCCCTGCCGGAGCTTTTCCGGCATCTGGGCGCATACCTGAAAAAGCCCGCCGTCTGGCTGACCCTGGCCTTCGTGGCCTGGCTGGCCGTCTGTGCCTGGCGGGGCGTCCGGGCGGAAAACCGCATGGACGTGCTGCTGACGGACATCAAGGGCTTCATGTGGCTGTTCCTGGTGCCTGTGCTGGTGGCCACGGTCCGGTCGCGGCAGCGCCTGCGGGTGCTTTTGAGCTGGGTCCTGGCCGGCGCGGTGATCCAGGCGGCCCTGATCCTGGCGGTGAACGCCGCCGTGGTGCTGATGGACGACCCTGCCCCTCTGTGCCGGTGGCTGAACGAGCACACCGTAGGCATCGTGGACGTGGTGTCGGCGCGGCTGGTCCGTGTGTTCTTCAAAAGCAGCCCCTATATGATCGTGGGCTGTGTGGTGGCCCTGTTCCGTCAGGCCCGGGCCCCCAAGCTCCGCTGGCGCTATGTGCTGGCGGTGGCCCTGCTGTTCAACGCCCTGCTGTTGAGCTATACCCGCTCCCTGTACGGAGCTTTGGGGCTGACGGCCCTGGTCAGCATCATCGCGGTGCTGGTGCTGTGCCCGGAGGGCCGCAAGCGGACGCTGGCGTTTCTGCTGGCTGCCGTGGTGTGCTTCGGCGTGCTGGTCACGGTGCAGGAGTTTGCCCTGGAGGGCAGCTATCTGAGCTTTGCCGTGTCCCGCACCATCGGCAGGGAGGTTCCCACCTCCTGGGCCTCCCAGCTGCGGTCCCAGCTTCGGGGCGAGGACCCCGGCGATTCCCCCGACGACGGCGAGATGGACAGCCAGCGCTCCTATATCGAGGTCACCGAGAAGTCCGACCAGCTGCGGCAGGAGACCAAGGACAGCCTGAATGTCTACATTCAGCGCAGTCCCATCATCGGCTGCGGCCTGGGCACGTCGGCGGCCAACCGCGACAAGGGCGTGGACGAGTATTTCTATCTGGACATGCTGGCCCGGACGGGTGTCGTGGGTCTGCTGCTGTACATGCTGCCCTTTGGCTATGTGGTGGTCTGGTGCCTGCGGCGGCGGGAGCTGCTGCGGGAGTGCCCGGAGGGGGCGGCCGTGGTCTGCGGCCTGTGCACCTTCTGGATCGTCACCTGGTTCAACCCCTGGATGAACGCTGTGCTGGGCATCGCCTGGTACGCCGTCACCCTGTCGGTGCCCACAGCTCTGGAGGAGCGCAGCGTTTGAATCCCACGCAACAGGAGATGTTTTTCCCATGGCGAATGAATCAAGCGGAAAAAAAGCCCTGAAGGCCGGACTTGGCTACACGGTGGGCAATATGCTGGTCAAGGGCTTGTCCTTCCTGGCCATCCCCTTGTTTGCCCGGCTGATGACCGTGGAGGACTTCGGCATTTACAGCACCTTCAGCTCCTATGTCATGATCATGACGGTGCTGGCGGGCTTCACCCTGCACACCAGCGTCCGCAACGCGAAGCTGGATTATGTGGACCTCACCGGTTCCTACTGCTCCTCCGTGACCCTGCTGGTCATCGGCAATTCCCTGCTGCTGCTGGCATTGAGTCTGGTGTTTGCCGCGCCGCTGGCCCGGTCCCTGAGCCTGGAGCAGCCGTATCTTCCGGCGCTGATCGTGCTGGAGAGCTTCGGCATGGCCATGCTGACCTTCTACAACTCCGTCCTTTCGGTGGACTATAAGTATAAGGAGTACCTGGTGCTGAGCCTGGTGTATGCCGTGGCCGGCATCGGCGGCTCCGTGCTGCTGATCCTGACCCTCTGCCGGGGCCAGGGATACCTGGGCCGCATCCTGGGCACCCTGATCCCCGCGGTGCTGGTGGGCATCTATGTGGTGTTCCGCCTGTGGCGGAAGGACCGCCCCCGCATCAGCCGGGAATACTGGCGCTACGGCATGGCCATCAGCCTGCCCACGGTGCCCCACGGCCTGAGCCAGCTGTTGCTGAACCAGTTTGACCGCATCATGATCAAGTCCATCATCGGCAGCACCGAGGCCGGACTTTACAGCTTTGCCTATAACGTGGGCATGATCTTCCAGGTGATCACCAATTCCATGGACACCGCCTGGGCACCCTGGTTCTTTGAAAAGATGAAGGCCAAGGAGTATCCGGCCATCCGCCGGGCGGCCTCGGCGTATGTGGTGTTTGTGTCCATCGGGGCCATGGCCCTGGCGCTGATCTCTCCGGAGGTCATCCTCATTGCCGGCGGCTCCAAATACAGCGACAGCCGCTACGTGACCATGCCCATCGTGCTGTCCATGTACTACGCGTTTTTGTATACCCTGCCCTCATCGGTGGAGTATTACTATAAGAAAACCAAGCTCATCGCCCTGGGCACCATGCTGGCGGCGGGCATGAACATTCTGCTCAACGCCGTGTTCATTCCGGCCTTCGGCTATGTGGCGGCGGCCTACACCACCGTGGCCTGCTACCTGCTGTATTACCTGCTGCATGTGGCCCTGTCCTGGTGGGTCCACAAGGGCATGGTGTATGATATCCTCCAGCAGTTCCTCTGGCTGGGGATCGTGTCGGTGGTGTCGCTGGTGACGGTGGCCCTGACGGACCTGTTCTGGATCCGGATGGGACTGCTGGCGGCCCTTCTGGGCGTGTGCGCACTGTGGGCCCTCCGCCACCGGGACCAGGTGGCCCGGACCCTTGCGGTGTTCCGCCGGAAATCGGCCTGAAATTGGGACAAAACCCCGGGTTTTGCGGGACATCCCGCCCTGTCCCGGGACGGAAATATAAGAGAAGTTACGAAATAACGGATAGGAGTGAGATAAGTGGAGGAACTGACGCTTCGGCAAATGCAGGAGGGAGCTCTGAACATTCTCAAGAAATTGGACGGCATCTGCCGGGAGCAGGGACTGCGGTATTTCCTGTTTTACGGCACGCTGATCGGGGCCATCCGCCACAAGGGCTTCATCCCCTGGGATGACGACCTGGACGTGGCCATGCCCCGGCCGGACTTTGACAGGCTGGTGGCCTATTGCCGACAGCACCGGCAGGAGCTTCTGCCCATGCGCCTGATGACTGTGGACGATAACCCCCAGTATGTGTACCCCATTGCCCGGTTCAGCGACACCCGCTACCGGGTGAAGTACCAGGGCATCCGGGACTACGGCCTGGGCCTGTTTGTGGACGTTTATCCGCTGGACGGCTGCGGGAACACCGAGGAGGAGGCCAGGGCCTGGGTGCAGCAGCCCATGCGGGATGTGAAGTTCATCAATTGCTGCGCCGCCGAAAAGTTCACCCCCAGCCGCCGGGGCTGGCTTCACACCCCCGCCAAGCTGGCGGGCTTTGCCTGGGCCCGGCTCCACGGAAGCGCCCATTACATCCACCGCATCGAGGCCTGGGCCCGGCAGAAGGACTATGAAAACTGCCGGTATGTGGGCTGCACCATGTGGGATACCAACTGGAACATCGTGTACCCGCGGGAGGACCTGGAAAAAACGCTGTACGTCCCCTTTGAGGACGGGGAGTTCCCCATTCCCGCCGGATATGACCGGGTGCTGCGCCATACCTATGGCGATTACATGACGCCCCCGCCGCCGGAACAGCGGATCGGGCAGCATTTTTACACCGTATGGCCCAAGGAACAAGGGGCCGCGGAGGAACATAAGGAAGGAGCCATCTCATGAAAGGTATCGTTTTGGCCGGCGGAGCCGGTACGCGCCTGTACCCCCTGACCATGGTCACCAGCAAGCAGCTGCTGCCGGTGTATGACAAGCCCATGATCTATTACCCCCTGTCCACCCTGATGATGGCGGGGATCCGGGACATTCTCATCATCTCCACCCCCACGGATCTGCCCAATTTCGAGCGTCTGCTGGGGGACGGAAGCCAGTTCGGCATCCGGCTGAGCTATAAGGTGCAGCCCTCCCCCGACGGGCTGGCCCAGGCGTTCCTGCTGGGCGAGGAGTTCATCGGCGACGACTGCTGTGCTATGGTGCTGGGAGACAACATTTTCTACGGCAGCGGCTTCCGGGCCCGCCTGAAGCAGGCGGCGGCGGACGCACAGCAGGGCCGGGCCAGTATTTTCGGCTACTACGTCAACGACCCCGAGCGCTTCGGCATCGTGGAGTTCGACGAAACCGGCAAGGTCATCTCCGTGGAGGAGAAGCCCCAGCACCCCAAGAGCAACTACTGCATCACGGGCCTGTACTTCTATGACAACCGGGTGGTGGACATGGCCAAGCGGGTGAAGCCCAGCGCCCGGGGCGAGCTGGAGATCACGGACCTGAACCGTTTCTATCTGGAGGACGGCACCCTGAACGTGCAGCTGCTGAGCCGGGGCTATGCCTGGCTGGACACCGGCACCATGGACTCCCTGGTGGATGCGGCGGACTTTGTGCGCACCATCGAGACCCGGCAGGGCTCCCAGATCGCGGCCCTGGAGGAGATCGCCTTCAACGAGGGCTGGATCGACAAGGAGACCCTGCTCCAGTCCGCCCAGCGCTATGGCAAGTCCCCCTACGGCCAGCACCTGATGCATGTGGCTGAGGGCAAAATTCGATATTGATAGGTGATTTGCATGAAAATTCTGGACACAAAAATTCCCGAGGTAAAGATCATCGAGCCCGACGTGTTCGGCGACCACCGGGGCTGGTTCATGGAAACCTGGTCCCTGCCCAAGTATGAAGCCCTGCACTTCAACAGCATGCAGGACAACGAGAGCTTCACCGCTAAGAGGGGGACCCTGCGGGGCATCCACTTCCAGCAGGATCCCATGGCCCAGGCCAAGATCGTCCGGGTGGTGCGGGGCGCCGTGATGGACGTGGCGGTGGACCTGCGGAAGGGGTCCCCCACCTATCTGCAGTGGGTATCCGTGGAGCTCAGCGCCGAGAATAAGCGCCAGTTCTACATTCCCCGGGGCTTCGGCCACGGGTTCGTGACCCTGACGGACGACGTGGACTTCTGCTATAAGGCGGACAACCTGTACGACCACCCCAGCGACCGGTCCATCCGCTTCGACGACCCCGCCATCGGCGTGGACTGGGGCGTGACGGACCCCATTCTGTCCGACAAGGACAAAAACGCCCCCCTGCTGGCGGACAGCGACTGCAACTTCGTGTACGGAAAGGACGAGTGAGCCATGACCATTATCGTTACCGGCGGCGCCGGCTTTATCGGCAGCAACTTTGTGTTCCATATGCTCAAGGAGCACCCCGACTACCGCATCGTGTGCCTGGACAAGCTGACCTACGCGGGGAACCTGTCCACCCTGGCTCCTGTGATGGACAACCCCCACTTCCGCTTTGTGAAGGCGGATATCTGCGACCGGGAGGCCGTTTACAAGCTGTTTGAGGAGGAGCACCCCGACATGGTGGTGAACTTCGCCGCCGAGAGCCATGTGGACCGCTCCATCGAGGATCCCGGCGTGTTCCTGCAGACCAACATCATCGGCACCGCCACCATGATGGACGCCTGCCGCAAATACGGCATCCAGCGCTATCACCAGGTGTCCACCGACGAGGTGTACGGCGACCTGCCCCTGGACCGGCCCGACCTGTTCTTCACCGAGGAGACCCCCATCCACACCTCCAGCCCCTACTCCAGCTCCAAGGCTGCCGCCGACCTGCTGGTGCAGGCGTATCACCGGACCTATGGTCTGCCTGTTACCATCAGCCGCTGCTCCAACAACTACGGGCCCTACCACTTCCCCGAGAAGCTGATCCCCCTGATGATCGCCAACGCCCTGAACGACAAGCCCCTGCCGGTGTACGGCGAGGGCCTGAACGTCCGCGACTGGCTGTATGTGGAGGATCACTGCCGGGCCATCGACCTGATCATCCATAAGGGCCGGGTAGGCGAGGTGTACAACGTGGGCGGCCACAACGAGATGCGCAACATCGACATTGTGAAGCTCATCTGCAAGGAGCTGGGCAAGCCCGAGAGCCTCATCGTCCATGTGGCGGACCGGAAGGGCCACGATATGCGCTATGCCATCGACCCCACCAAGATCCACAACGAGCTGGGCTGGCTGCCGGAGACCAAGTTCGCCGACGGCATCAAAAAGACCATCGACTGGTATCTGAATCACCGGGAGTGGTGGGAGACCATCATCTCCGGCGAGTATCAGGACTATTACGAGAAAATGTACGGCAGGCAGTAGAAGTCCGGATGGGGCAGACGCACCTGGGCTTTGTGGACGCGGCAAAGGGCCTGGGCATGCTGGCCATCATCTGGGGCCACATGGACTACCTGTGGAGCACCAGCTCCGTATGGTTTTCCTCCTTCAAGATCGCTGTGTTCTATGTGGTGGTGGGCCTGCTGAAGGCATACCGCTATGGGGAGCGGGGCCAGAGGGATTCCTGTGCACAGGTGATGAAAAAACGCTGGTATTCTCTGGTGATCCCCTATGGCGTGTTTTCGGCGCTGGCGATTCTGGCGCACCTGGCTTTTCTCACCATACACGGCGGCAGCAGACTGGCGGCCCTGAAGGGGGACGTGATCCTGACGGTGACGCTGCGGGGTGTTGCCACCCTGTGGTTTCTGCCTACGCTGCTGATCGCCGAGCTGCTGTTTGCGGCGGTGCGGCCGGAGGGCTGGTCTGCCGCCAAGCGCATACTGGTGTGTGTCCTGGCGCCGGCTATCCTGTGCGTCATCGGCTATTTCTATCAGGGAATGGATATTCCCGGGGCGGATCGCCTGTGGGTGCAGGTGGTGCGCAATCTGTTTATTGTTTTGGCCAAGAGCGTCAGCGGCTTTTGGTTCATGCTGTGCGGGTATCTGCTTTACCGGCGGGGGAAGCCGCAGCGGCTGGGAAGGCTGCCGGTGCTGGCGGTCCTGCTGGCGGTGAATCTGGGCCTGTCGCTGCTGAGTCCGGACCTGGATTTCAACTCCTTTAAGCTGGGGTCCTTTGCTCCGGTGTTCTATCTCAACGGTGTGTTGGGTTCCGTGGCCGTTCTGGAGCTGCTGCGCTGGCTGGAGGCCCGCATATCCCTGAGGCCCCTGATCTGGTGCGGCAGGCACTCCATGTTCCTGATGGCCACGCATCTGCCCTGGCAGATCGCGCCGGAGCTGGTGATGCTGGGCAAGCGTTTTTACCTGGCACAGACGCCGACGGCGCCGTATTTCCTGATGATGCTGGCGGAGTTCGCGGTGCTGATGCTTATTGAGGCTGCACTGGTCTGGTGCAAAGAGAAGGTCAAAGCCGCCATGACCGGGCGCTGGGGAAAAGAGCGGCCCATCTGCAAGGCGGTCAAGTATCTGTAACGAGGAGGTTACAAGCAATGAAGGTATTGGTAACGGGCGTGGGCGGTCAGCTGGGCCACGACGTCATGAACGAGCTGGCCCGCCGGGGCCATCAGGGCGTGGGCAGCGACATTGCCCCGGTATACAGCGGCATCGCCGACGGCTCCGCCGTGACGGGGATGCCCTATGTGGCCATGGACATCACCAATGAGCAGCAGGTGCGGCAGGTGATGGACCAGGTGCGGCCCGACGCCGTGATCCACTGCGCCGCCTGGACGGCGGTGGACCTGGCCGAGGACGCCGACAAGCAGCCCAAGGTCCGGGCCATCAACGTGGACGGCACCGCTCATCTGGCGGCGGCGTGCAAGGCCCAGGACTGCAAGATGATGTACATTTCCACGGACTATGTGTTCAATGGGCAGGGCCAGACGCCCTGGCAGCCGGACTGCAAGGACTATCAGCCCCTGAATTTCTACGGCGAGACCAAGCTGGGCGGCGAGCTGGCCGTCAGCTCCCGGCTGGAGAAGTATTTCATCGTGCGGATCGCCTGGGTGTTCGGCCTGAACGGCAAGAACTTCATCAAGACCATGCTCCAGCTGGGCAAGACCCACGACAAGCTGCGGGTGGTGTGCGACCAGATCGGTACGCCTACCTATACCCTGGACCTGGCCCGGCTGCTGGCGGATATGATCGAGTCCGACAAGTACGGGTATTACCACGCCACCAACGAGGGCGGGTATATCTCCTGGTACGACTTCGCCTGCGAGATCTTCCGCCAGGCGGGGCTGCCGGTGCAGGTGGACGCCGTGACCACGGCGGAATACGGCGCGTCCAAGGCGGCCCGGCCCTTCAACAGCCGCCTGGACAAGAGCAAGCTGGCGGAGAACGGCTTCACGCCGCTGCCGGAGTGGAAGGACGCCCTGAGCCGGTATCTCCGGGAGCTGGGCGACAATCAGTAAGCGAAAAAATACCGGCTGCGCAGCAGCCGGTGTTTTTTTGTCCTTTTCAGGGGAAGAAAAATGCGCTATACTGTCAGATGAGAGTTTTTTGGGACAGCGGAGGTGGTATCCTGCTGTCGGAAAGGAGGCGCGGCGAATGCTTCATATATGGGTGGGCCGGGCCGGGTCCGGGAAATCCCGGCGGGTGCTGGAGGCCATGGAAAAGAACCGCCGTCTGCGGCGGCAGGTGCTGCTGGTGCCGGAGCATATCTCCCACGAGGCGGAGGTGGACCTGTGCCGGGCCCTGGGACCCACGGCGTCCCGGGACGCGGAGGTGCTGAGCTTCCGGAGCCTGTCGTCCCGGGTGCTGGCGGAAACCGGCGGCCTGGCGGAGTTTACCCTGGACAACGGGGGGAAGCTGCTGACCATGCGGCGGGCGCTGCAGGAGG
>OIDD01001427.1_pt1 | contig 10085 bp, 6 predicted proteins | sample 1606751 | NCBI WGS metagenome assembly OIDD01 (sample SAMEA3882544, study PRJEB24775) | human gut metagenome | biome: human-associated habitat; feature: intestine environment; material: feces | place: Netherlands | collected 2009/2010
TCGTTAATCGCCACGTTCCATTCAATGGCGTCGCCCTGTAAATCACTAAATTTACAGTTGGTGATGTTGGCACCGATAATCTGGTTATGAAATCCCTGGCGTAAGATGGCGTAATTAGCGTGGCTAACGGTCAGGTTATCGATGGAGAGGTTACGCATTACTCGTTTGTTTTTGCCGACGATATAAATCTGCGTTACCGGACCAAAGCCGCTCATCGTCAGCCCTTTGATGGTGCAGTCAGAGCCACGCACATCCAGGGTGATGTTATGCATACTGCCGCCCTCCTCCCCTGTCACCTGGCTGCCGTCCTGTAAGACAAATCGCCCTCTGCCATTGCCGCGCAGGCTTCCAAGGATGTGTAACGTTTTGCCGGGAGGAATGAAGATGCCGGTGTTGATATTGTCACAAACCAATCCGGCAGGCACGACGACCGTTCGCCCTTCGCTGAAGGCTTGTTTAAATGAGGCGATCCAGTCGTGTGGGTTGTAGTCGTTAATGTTAACGCTTTGTCGGGCGGGAAGTGCGCGAGCGAAAGGGGTATAGAGGAAGGCAAGCGCCGAGCTTGCCGTCAGGAAGGTGCGTCGGGAGAGTGTTTTAAATGGCATGCGTTCTCCTCTATAAAGCTTGCAGCAAGCTGGCGAGTTCTCGATTGATCACCTGCTGGTTAAAATCGTGTTCGACTTTTTCGCGAGCACGTTTGATAACCGGAGCCAGTTCGTCAGTGTCCAGTTGGCTAAACGCCGCCAGTCGTTGCGCCAGTGCGCGAGCATCGTTCTCAGGCACCAGCCAGCCGGATTTATCGGCCTCGACCAGCTCTGGTATTCCGCTATGCAGAGTAGAAACCACCGGAATGCCGACCGCCATCGCTTCCATCAGCGCCACCGGAATACCTTCCATATCACCGTCCGCGCCCGTTACCGATGGCAGGAGGAAGACATCCGCGTCGTCTTCACTTCATGGCTCGGTTTAAAGCCCGGCATCTCCACCACATCTTCCAGTTGATATTGTTCGATGAGCGTGCGCAAGCGTCGTTCCCACGGGCCAATGCCGAGGATGCGATAGCGAAATGCCACGCCCTGCTCTTTCAACTGACGGCAGGCTTCAATCGCCACATGCAGGCCTTTTTTCTCGGTTAAGCGTGCGACGGAAATGATTTCCAGCGGCGTTGCAGGCGCTTTCACCGGACGCGGGCTAAAGCGCGTCATGTCCACACCCATACGCGATACGGCAATTTTTTCCCTCGGGCAGCCCATTTTTTGCAGCCTTCCGGCCCACAGATCGCTTATCGGTAGCATCAGATCGCCACGGCGAAACAGTTGCTGATATTCGGGAGTGTAATGGTTGAGCACTTCCCGACTGGAAATATCAATGCCGTGGAAAATAGTGGCAATTTTGCCGCGAATGACACCCAGTTCGCGTAGTTTTGCTGCGGTTACCCCCGCCGGGCCAAAATGAGCGATGAACACATCGGCGCGAAACGGTGTTGCGACCTGGCCGCAAATGGCAGACAAAATCAGGTTCCGCGACTCGGCACCATAGCGTTTGAGGTTGAGCGCCTGCCAGGTATTTTTACGATGAATGCCGCGTAACGTCTGGCTGGCGCGGTGGCGCAGCTTCGCCACTTTGCCCGTAGGTTCGTCCTGTAACCAGCGGGTTCTGGCGGCAAGGTTGTATTTCGTCCATGCCGAGTGGGTGTTTTGTGTGTCGCCTTTTTGCAGCGCGACAATCTCCACCTCAAATCCCATATCAATAAACGCGGTAATTTGATTGAGGACGAAGGTTTCCGAAGACAGCGGGAATTTCAGTAAAAAGAAGCCGACCTTCATTTCACCTCCCCGATGCGCTCAAGCACAGACTGTACCATCTGCATTCCTGTCTGACGCTCACGACTGACAGCTTCGTTAAGTCGTGCGTTCAGCGCCGGAAGCTGGCCTAAGGTATCCGCAACCATCGCTTGCAGGCTGCCGTCCAGTAAATGACGGATATCAATTGCCATCTCTGGCAGTCCCAACTGTTGCATGATCCCAGCGGATTTATGTTCATAGTTGATGGCAATCGCCGGAGTGGAGAAATTCATCGAGATAATGGCAGAGTGCAGGCGCGTACCGACGGTGAGTTCACAGGCACCGAGAATTTTGCCCATTTCCAGATCGTTGAGTTCATCCATCACCACGTGGTAACGGGCAGGATCGCTGATGTGCTGGCGAAGATTGAGCGCCACCATGCGGTCGTCTTTGTTATAGCTGTCGATGCCCGTACAGGTGGAGAGCGCAATGACCTGATACCCTTCATCGAGAATGCGATTGACCACCCCGGCAAAGGCTTTTTCATACACTTGCTGAGTGGTGCCGAGACGTTTGTCGAACGGTGCCAGTTCGCGCAGGGTAATTGCTACCGTTTTCTGTTGTGCGGCAACGTCCAGCCAGTGTTGAACGGCATAGCTGGCGGTGAAATCTTTGGTGTGGTGATCGACCAGCCACGCGGTATCAACGCCATGTTCAACTTTTGCGGTAGTAATATTGCTACGTTTCATCAAATCAAGGCTGACCGATTCGCGCAGGATCAGCGCGTCACAGTGACCAAAAACGTAGTTCGCCAGTTGGTTAAATTGCTCATCCTGGAAGGGGCCGACGCTGTGACCAATCATAAACAGCGGCTTTTTCGCCATAAACGTGCAAAGCGCATGTTCAAACTGCGGCACGCCGTAGAGATCGACAAAAAACGATCCGCCGACCTGAATAATGGCGTCGTAACCTGAGAGCATGCGCACGAAGTCGGTGAATCCCTGGGCGATGGCGATATTACGCAGCTTGCCAGTGTCGGTGACGCGTGAGAGCAATACCTGGTGTTGATAGCGGCGACGGAGGACTTTTTTAACGCGCCCGACAACGCCCGCCGCGCTGTTGTGTTGTTTCATTTGCAGGAACAGCGGATCGCCCATTACCGGGCGGTTGAGCAGCCAGGAAGAACTGACCGGATAGCGGCTCATCACGTCCACTTCGGCTTGTGGATTGAGGATGTTGATGGCATCAAGTAAGCCGCGCAAGATGGCACTGTCGCCACGATTGCCGCAAGTGTGGTTGCCCAGAATAAGTAATTTCATTTTTTCCTCATAAATTTGATGCCAGGTGAGGCTGTGTTTGTTGTGTTCGTTGCCGCTTTTTGCCTGATGCGACGCTGACGCGTCTTATCAGGCCTACAGGTCCCGAGCACAGAACCGTAGGATGGATAAGGCGTTTTACGCCGCATCCGGCAACCGTTGTCGGAACCGAAAACAACAACTCACCCCGCCCGTAAAAGCATTTTCATTTTTTCGCTGCGACAAAACTGGCGCTTCACTTCCACCACCAGCGGATGGCGCGACAGCACAATCATCACCACAAACGCCAGCACGCCCGCGGCTATTTGCACCGCCAGCAGCATCCCCAGCGCCAGTTGCCCTTTCAGCACAATGCCCAGCGCATAACTGACCACCAGCGTCGGCAGCGAGAGATAAAACGGCAGCCATAAACTCAGGATGTACTGGCGATAACTGGAACCAAGAACCGGTTTAATCATCACGAAGTAACTCAGAATGGTGTTGATAATCTGCACCAGCAGGAAACCGAGCGTGACGCCGATTGCGCCCGCCATCTGCCCACCAATAACAATCGCCGGAATAAACAGAAATGTTTTGAATACGTTGAATTTAAAGCTGATATCGACCCGCGCTTTCGCCATCAGCAGCGAACCAATCGGGTTACCTACGGAGCGCAGCAGACCCACCACACACAGCAATTGCAGCACCGGAATAATGCTGTTCCACTTCTCACCAAAGACCAGCGGTACAAAGTTATTCGACACCACCATCAGCCCCAGCAGAGCCGGAAAGTTGATAATCCCCACTACCGACAGCAGCTTGTAGAAGTTAACGCGCAGCTTTTCGGTGTCGTCCTGAATTTTGGCGAATGCCGGAAACAACACGCGGGTGATGATTGGGTTCAGCTTCATCGGTGGCACAACGGCCACGTTGTACGCCAGGTTGTATCCCCCTGCCACGCCCGCGCCGAGAATACGCGCCAGCACCAGCGTTGAAAGGTTGGTGTTGAGATAGTTGATGATGCTGTCCGCCGTCAGCCAGGCACCAAAACGTAAGTTTGGTGCCACCGACGCCAGCGAGAAATGCAGACCGGGGCGATAAATTTTGCGACCAAAGTAGCCAAACAGCAGCGTTCTCACCGCACTATTGACCAGATAACCGAAGATCGCGGTCATCGCCAGCGGCCAGAAATGGGCGCTAACCACCGTAAAAGTGAAGCCCGCCAGCACCGCGCTGGTTTCGATCATGCCGATTTTGTTGAACTCCAGCTCCTTCTGCATCAACGCACGAAATTGTTGCCCGTGGGGGATCACCACAAACGCCAGCGACAATGTTTTAATCAACGGTGCCAGGTCCGGGTTATTCAGCACGTCACCAATGGCATCACTCAACAAAAACACCGCCACGCACACCACAAGCCCCAGCCCGACGTTCAGCCAGTACAGCGTGGTGAGTTCAAGGTGGCTGATTTCTTTTCGCTGAATAATCGAGTTAGCGATACCGAAGTCAGAAAGCGTATCTGCCAGCGCGATGATCACCAGCGACACGGTAAGCAAACCGAACTGGTGGTTGTCGATAATCCGCGCCAGCACGGTCATCTGCACCAGCCCGAGGCCGATGATGATCACCGTGGCAATCGCCGACCACTTCGCGCCGCTGATGGTTTTTTCACGTAAGCTCATATCAATATGCCGCTTTGTTAACGAAGCCTTTGAATACCGTCAGGAAAACGATTTTGATATCGAGCCAGACGCTCCATTCGCGGATGTACTCAAGGTCGAACTCGACGCGTTTTTCCATTTTCTCCAGTGTGTCGGTTTCGCCGCGCCAGCCGTTAATCTGCGCCCAGCCGGTAATGCCCGGTTTCACCTTATGGCGCAGCATGTAGCCTTCAATGAGCTGGCGATACTGTTCGTTATGCGCCACCGCGTGCGGACGTGGACCGACAATCGACATCCCCCCGGTCAGCACATTGATAAACTGCGGCAGTTCATCCAGCGAGGTGCGGCGCAGAAAGTTCCCCACTTTGGTGACGCGCGGATCGTTCTGCGTCGCCTGAGTCACCACTTTGTCGTTCTCCATCACTTTCATGGAACGGAACTTCCACACTTTGATCGGCTTGCCATCCATGCCATAGCGAGTCTGGCGGAAAATAACCGGCCCTGGTGAACTGAGTTTCACCGCCAGCGCAATACAGCACAGCACCGGGGAGATCAGCAGCAAGATCAGCGTCGCCAGCACAATGTCTTCCGCACGTTTTATCAGGCGGTTAACCCCGGAAAGCGGCGTATCGTACAGCGGCACCACCGGAACGCCGTTCATCTCTTCGAGACGTGAATGGAGAATGTTGAAGGTAAAGACATCGGGGATCAGCAGCACCGAACAGGTGGTGTCCGCCAGTTGATGGACCAGTTTTTTCACTCGCGCGCCGTCGCACATTTGCATCGCGATATAGACGTTATGAATCTTGCCCGCTTTCGCATCCTCGACCAGCTGTTGCAGATTACCCGCCCAGTCGTTAGAAACGCCGCCCGGTTTCGGGTCGTGGTAAACCCCCACCACTTCAAACCCTAACCACGGCTGATTACGGAAGCTCTCCATCAGCATTTGTCCGGCGGCTAAATCCCCCGCTACGGCGACCATGCGCTTGTTATAGCCATGATTACGCAGCCAGCCCGCCCCAATACGAATACATGAACGGCAAACCACCAGTCCGATACTGGTCAGCCCATACCACGCCAGCCAGATTTTCAGTTGCGTGTCGAAATCATTGTTGAACGCCACCAGTCCGGCGCTGAAAATCACGCTTAAGGTCCAGTTTTGTAGCAACAGAGCAAATTCTGTCGCTGCCCGAACACCGCGCCATGAGCGATAAAAATCGGTGATGCCGCCCAGCATCTGAAACACCACCAGCGTAATCAGCGCCACCAACAGGTGCATATAGAGGAATGACAGTCCGCTCACTTCGCAAACCAGCCATAGTCCGGCAAACATGATGGTGATATCTGAAAAGCGTTGCACCATAGAGATTAACGATGCATTGGTTTTCGCTCGCTCGCGCTTTTTTAGATTTGTCATCGTTGTTCCTGTTATTAGCCCCTTACCCGCAATGGGGTAAGGGAAGATCCGACATTACTCGTTCAGCAACGTCAGCAGAGTTCGCGTTCGCGCTTCCATCAGCGGCACATCACCGCGCGATTCCACATTCAACCGCACCACCGGTTCGGTGTTGGAGGAGCGCAGGTTAAAGCGCCAGTCGGCAAAGGTCATGCTGATGCCATCGGTGCGATCCACCGCCAACGCCTCGCGGCTAAAGTGCTGTTCGACGCGGCTAATCGCCTCAACGGGGTGCGCCAGTTTGCTGTTGATCTCACCGCTTGCCGGAAACGCTGCCATCCGGTCGCGCACCAGTTCGCCCAGCGTCTTTCCTTTCAGGCACACCAGTTCGGCTACCAGCAGCCACGGGATCATGCCGCTGTCGCAGTAAGCGAAATCACGGAAGTAATGGTGGGCGCTCATTTCGCCACCGTAGATGGCGTCTTCCTTGCGCATCCGTTCTTTAATAAAGGCGTGTCCGGTTTTCGACATTACCGGGGTGCCGCCTGCGGCAGTCACCACATCAACGGTGTTCCAGGAGAGACGTGGATCGTGGATGATCTTCGCGCCGGGATTTTTTTCGAGGAACGCTTCTGCCAGCAGGCCGACAATGTAGTAGCCCTCGATAAACTGCCCTTTTTCGTCAAACAGGAAACAGCGGTCAAAATCACCGTCAAAGGCAATGCCCATATCCGCGCCGTGTTTGATGACCGCATTGCGGGTGTCGTCGCGGCATTCTGGCAGTAGCGGGTTAGGAATACCGTTGGGGAAATTGCCGTCCGGTGTGTTGTGCACTTTGATTAATTCCACGGGCGCGCCGAGGGCTTTAAAGCGGGCTTCGATGGCGTCCACCACCGGACCCGCTGCGCCGTTCCCGGAGTTAATCACCAGCTTGAGCGGCGTGAGATTTTTGACATTGATATAACCGAACAGGTGATCAACGTAAGCGTCACGCAGGTTGATTTGCTGATAGCGACCGCGTTTGGTTTCATCAACGGGAGGAAAGTCGTTGGCTTCTGCCAGACGCTGGACATCGCGCAGTCCGGTATCGCCGCTGATCGGGCGAGCCCCTTCGCGCACCAGCTTCATGCCGTTATAATCCATCGGATTATGGCTGGCGGTAACTTCAATGCCGCCATCCACGCCGAGATGGAACGTGGCGAAATAGATCTCTTCGGTGCCGGACATGCCAATATCCAGCACATCGACGCCCGCATCCTGTAAACCTTTCGCCAGCGCCAGTTTTAAGGTTTCGCTGGTGAGGCGGACATCACCGCCTAACACAATGGTTTTCGGTTTGAGAAATTCGCCATAAGCGCGACCAATGCGCCAGGCAATATCTTCATTCAGTTCTTCGCCTAATTTCCCGCGAATATCATAGGCTTTAAAGCAGGTTAATTTTTTCATGTCGTTACCCTTTTTCAGGCAATAGTTGGCCCTGACCGAAACGGCCAATTTTGTTTTTGTCGTTATTTACACCGCGGTTTCGCATTCATTGCCTGATAAGACGCTGCCGCGTCTTATCAGGCCTACAAAACCGAACCGTAGGTCGGATAAGACGTTCACGCCGCATCCGACAAACAGCGCCTGATGCGACGTTTACACCCGTCCGTAGCGATCCGCGAAGCGCACCACATCATCCTCTTCGAGATAAGAGCCGGAGCGCACTTCAATTAAATCGAGCGGAATTTTCCCCGGGTTTTCCAGGCAGTGCGTCGCCCCCAGCGGAATATAAATGGACTCGTTTTCACCAAGCAGTTTGATATCACCGTCAATGGTGACTTTTGCCGTTCCCGCGACCACCACCCAGTGTTCCGCGCGGTGATGGTGCATCTGTACCGACAAGCCTTCGCCCGGTTTCACGGTGATGCGTTTCACCTGGTAGCGGTCGCCCGCGTCGATAGAGTCATATTTGCCCCACGGACGATACACTTCGCGATGTACCCGATGCTCATGGCGACCGTCGGCTTTGATCTGCTCGACCACTTTTTTCACATCCTGCACCGCGTTACGGTCGGCAATCAGCACCGCATCTTTGGTCTGCACTACCACCAGATCTTTCACCCCGACGGTGGTTACGAGGCCAGATTCGGCATACACATAGCTGTTTTCTGTTTTGTGATTAATCACATCGCCGTGACAAACGTTGCCCTCGGCGGTGTGGGCGCTGATTTCCCATAATGAAGACCAGGAACCAACATCGCTCCAGCCCGCATCCATCGGCACCACAACAGCATCTGCCGTACGTTCCATGACCGCGTAATCCACCGACTCTTCCGGGCAGGCGAGAAACGCTTCTTCATCCACGCGAATAAAATCGAGATCCGGATCGACGGCGCTCATCGCTTTTTCACAGGCATCGAGAATATCCGGGCGATATTTTTTCAGTTCTTCGAGATAGCGTCCGGCGCGGAACAGGAACATACCGCTGTTCCAGTAATATTCGCCGCTTGCCACATAGGCCTGAGCGGTTTCCAGATTCGGTTTTTCGACAAACTGCGCCACTTCAAAGGCCACCGTATCCTGCTCACCCGCCGACACTTCACCGCGACGAATATAGCCATATCCGGTTTCAGGTAGATCCGGCACAATGCCGAAGGTCACCAGCTTGCCCGCTTCGGCATACGGCATGGCATTACGCACGGCGGTGCGAAAAGCGTCTTCATCGGCAATCACATGATCCGCCGCCAGCACCAGCATTAACGGGTCGATCTCCGGGCTATGACGTTTTGCCGCCAGCGCCGCCAGTGCAATGGCAGGTGCAGTGTTACGCCCTGCCGGTTCGAGAATAATGTTCTCGGTGAGTTTGTTCAGTTGACGCAGCTGTTCCGCGACAATAAAGCGGTGCTGCTCATTGCAAATCACCACCGGGCTTTCGCACTCCACGCCGTTCAGGCGGCAGATAGTGGTTTGCAGCATGGTGAGATCGCCTTTCAGGCATAAAAACTGCTTGGGGTAAAGTACGCGGGAGAGCGGCCATAAGCGGCTACAGGAGCCACCTGCCATCACAACTGGATAGAGTTTCGACTGCGCCATAATTATCCCCGAATATCATTTATAAATTGACGTAACACGTTCTCTTTATCGAGCGTGCGTTCGGCATATTCACGTGCCACCGTGTTGTGTTTGGGCAGCAGGAGCGCCTGACGAATCCCCGCCACCAGCGCCTCGACCGATTCCGGTTCTACGCAAACCGCAATGCCCGGAAAGGTTTCGCAAAGCTGCCCCAGTTCTGTGTGAGCCTCTGCGGTAATCACCGCGTTACCGCCTACCGCCAGAATATTGGTCAGTTTCGACGGCAATACGGCATCTGCCGCGCCGCGTTTTTGCACCACCAGATGGCAATCGCCCATCTTCAGCAGTGCGGGTAAAGCGTCATACGATTGCAGCGGGAAAAATTGCATGTTGCGCAGTCCACGCTGCTGCGCCATTTTTTCCAGCCGCGCTTTGCCGCCGCCCTGCCCGACAATGGCAAAAATCAGCGGTTCATCGCGCAGACGATCGGCAGCTTCAATAACGTTTTCCAGTCCCTGCTTTTCACCAATATTGCCGGAGTAAAGAATGATTTTTTTGTTATCCGGCAGGCCAAGCTGGTTACGAAGGGCATCAACATCGGCGTCTGCAACATGCTGAAAACGGGCGATTTCCGACCAGTTGGGGAAGAAAATGATGTTATCCGCCGCCACGCCTTTTTCGATGGCTTTATTCATCATCGAACGCGAAATCGTGGAGACGTTATCGACGTTATGCAGTCCGCTACGTTCGAACGCCGTTGCCAGCTGTGCCACTTTGCCGCCTTTGCCTTTTCCGGCAAGGCCCAGCCCCAGCATGGCGTCCACTTCGTAATCCTGAATATGCAGCACGGTACGCGCACCAGAGAGTTTCGCCAGCAGGCGCATTCCCGGCGTGC
>OIDD01001430.1_pt1 | contig 10069 bp, 10 predicted proteins | sample 1606751 | NCBI WGS metagenome assembly OIDD01 (sample SAMEA3882544, study PRJEB24775) | human gut metagenome | biome: human-associated habitat; feature: intestine environment; material: feces | place: Netherlands | collected 2009/2010
GTCCCGCCACAACGCTTACCAGGAGGCCCTGCAGGCTTTCTCTGCTGAGCACACCACCATCACCGTCAACCCCACCTTCGCTGCATGGTCCGGCTGGGAGGACACCATGTCCACCAAGTTTGCAGGCGGCGTGGCTGAGGATGTCTGCCAGATCAACTGGAACTGGCTGTACAACTACTCCGGCAACGGCCAGACCTTCCTGGATCTGAACAGCGTCACCGATTACCTGGATATGTCCCAGTGGGACGACGCAAAGCTGGGTGCCTGCAACGTTGCAAATGCACAGCAGTGCGTGCCCATCTCCATGACCGGCCGTATCTTCTACTGGAACATGACCACCTTTAACAAGGCCGGCATCACCGAAGTTCCCGCCACTGAGGATGACCTGTTTGCAGCCGGCAAGGCTTTCCAGGAGAAGCTGGGCGATGATTACTATCCCCTGCACCTGGGCGCATACGACCGTATGATCCTGATGGTGTTCTACCTCGAGTCCAAGTACGGCAAGGACTGGGCAGATCCCACCACCTCTACCCTGAACTACACCGCTGACGAGATCGCCGAGGGCATCGACTTCATCAAGAGCCTGGTCGACGGCCACGTCATCATGCCGCTGCCCACCTACTACGGTGCAAACGGTGACGGTGCTACCCACCAGTCCAACGAGTGGATCACCGGTAAGATCGCAGGCATCTTCGAGTGGGATTCCGCTGCTTCCAAGTACCAGGACGCTCTGGACGAGGAGAACAAGCCCGGCTTCACCGTTGGTGAGGAGATCAAGTTCGGCGATTACAACGGCGGCTTCTCCAAGGTCTCCATGGGCATGGCCATCACCAAGACCTGCAAGAACCCCGCTGAAGCTGCTACCCTGATCGAGTACCTGTGGAACGGTGACGGCGCTGCCATCATGGGCTCCGAGTGCGGTGTCCCCGCTTCCAAGGCTGGTCTGGCTACCGCTCAGGCTGCCGGTAAGATCAACGAGCTGGTCGCCGAGGCAAACGGCAAGGTCATGAGCTTTGTTTCCTGCCAGCTGGATCCCCTGTTCGAGTCTTCCGATCTGAAGGCTACCGGCACCGGCATCTATCAGGAAGTGTTCGATACCGTTGACTACGACAACAAGAGCGGCGCAGATGTTGTTGACACTCTGCTGGACGGCATGTCTGCTGTTGGCTACACTGTCTGATCTTCTTTGCTGACCTGAGTTAAGCTACATATCAGGGGCATCGTCCACCCGTAGGCCCGATGCCCCTTTTTTCTCAGGTACAGGTTACAATTCTCTGACAAATCTGTTGCCAAAGTGTGACATAAGGGTTGTTGCACTGATTTTCACCAAAGGAGGATCCCCGGATGAAAGAAAGCAAAGCGCCCTCTCTCGGGCGTACCCCCGCACAGAAGTTCCTGGATAAGTGGCAGGGTCTGATCTACCTGATCCCCTGGATCATCGGCTTTATCGTGTTCAAGGCCATCCCCTTCGGTCAGTCGCTGTATTACAGCTTCACCGACATGAACTTCTTCAACGGCATCCACCAGTACGGCGTGATGAACTACGTCACCGCCTTCTCCGATGCCAAGGTCACCAAGGCTCTGGTCACCACCTTCAAGTACGCGTTCATCACCGTGCCCCTGAAGCTGATCTTTGCTCTGTTCATCGCATACATCCTGAACTTCAAGATTGCCTGCGTGAACCTGTTCCGTACCGTTTACTACATCCCGTCCATTCTGGGCGGTTCCGTTGCCATTGCCGTGCTGTGGAAGGCCGTTTTCCGTGATGATGGTCTGGTCAACACCATCATCCGCGCCATCACCTTCGGCCACGCACAGGGCCCCTCCTGGCTGAGCGACCCCAACTATGCGCTGTGGATCATCTGCTTCCTGCGCATCTGGCAGTTCGGCTCCGCCATGGTGCTGTTCCTGGCCGCCCTGAAGGGCGTGCCTGCAGACCTGTACGAGGCTGCCACCATTGATGGTGCCGGTAAGTGGAAGCAGTTCTTCTCCATCACTGTTCCCATGATCACCCCCATCATCTTCTACAACCTGGTCACTCAGATCTGCCAGGCTTTCCAGGAGTTCAACGGCCCCTTCATCATCACCAATGGCGGCCCGCGCAACTCCACCACCCTGATTTCCATTCTGGTTTACAACTACGCCTTCAAGTCCAACCAGATGGGCATGGCTTCCGCTCTGGCCTGGATCATGTTCGTGATCGTCTGCATCCTCACGATCATCGCCTTCACCAGCCAGAAGAAGTGGGTCTACTACTCGGATGAAAGGTAAGGTGTGACAGTATGGGAATGAAAGCATCCAACGCCATTGCGACGTTTTTCAAGTATCTTGTCCTGATCCTGGTGGGCCTGATCATGATCTATCCCCTGCTGTGGATGGTCAGCGCTACCTTCAAGGACAACAGCGAGATCTTTGCAGGCATCGGCCTGTGGATCAAGAACCCCACCCTGGAGGGCTACAAGAACGCGCTGAACAACTTCGGCGGTTCCATCAACATCCTGCAGGCCATGCTGAACACTTATTCTTATGTTCTGCCCAAGGTCATCTGCACGGTAGTCTCCTCCTGCATTGCAGCTTACGGCTTTGGCCGTTTCGACTTCCCGGGCCGGAAGATCCTGTTCAGCATCATGCTGGCCACCCTGTTCCTGCCTCAGGTCGTTCTGAACGTTCCTCAGTTCCTGCTGTACACCAAGTTCGGCTGGGTCAACAGCCCGTTCTATCTGGCCATCTGGGTCCACACTGCATTTGCAACTGAGACCTACTTTGTTTACCAGCTGGTGCAGTTCATGCGCAATGTCCCACGCGATCTGGACGAGGCTGCCGCCATTGATGGCTGCAACTCCTTCCAGACCCTGTACAAGGTCATTGTCCCCATGCTGATGCCCGCTCTGGTATCCTGCGCACTGTTCCAGTTCATGTGGAGCTGCAACGACTTCATGGGCCCCCTGCTTTACGTGCAGACCCCTGCAAAGTACCCCATGTCCCTGTTCGTCAAGCTGTCCATGGACGGTGATACCGGCTTTGCCTGGAACCGTATCCTGGCCCTGTCCCTGATCTCCATCCTGCCGCAGCTGATCGTTTTCTTCTGTGCACAGGATCAGTTCGTCGAAGGTATCTCCGCCGGTGCTGTTAAGGGCTAAGCACCCCCTCTGCGGACAGAACCATTGACTTTCGATGAATAAGCAACGCCCCCTGTGCGCAGCACAGGGGGCGTTGTTCTTATCCGCGGTGGCTCTTGCGGTATTGCAGCGGCCCCGTTCCCATCGTCTCGCGGAACACGCGGCGGAAGTGGGCGGCGCTGGCAAAGCCGGTCTGCTCGGCCACCGCGCTGATGTTCAGGTCGGTGCTCTCCAGCAGACGCTGGGCAGCCTCGATGCGGCGGCCATTGATGTAATCCACAATGGACTGCCCCGTGACCCGCCGGAACAAGCGGCTGAGATAGTAGGGCGAAAGGTAGAACCGGGCCGCCACATCGGTCAGGGAAAATTTCTGCTGGTAGTTGGCTGCAAGGTAAGCGCAGATCTGTTCCACCGTCTCGTTGCGGGGGCGGATGTCCTGCTTTTCACTGCGGCACTCCTGCTCCACATAGTGCAGGATGAGGGTAAGATAGATCATGCCGGGGCTTTCCGGCTCGCTCTCGGCGCTCTGCATCATGCCCAGCAGGGTGCGCAGACGGCCTGACCACTGCACTGGGCCGTACAGGGCTGTTTGTGCTCCCGGCTCGAACAGCGGCATGAAATCCCGCTGCATCAGGTTTTTGAGCACCGGGAGAACGCCCGCGGGGAACCGGCAGCCGAGGAGCTCGGGGGCAATGTGTCCCGCCTGCTGCAGCAGGCCCCCGCCGGGGCCCAGCAGCAGCACACAGCCCGGGTTCACCAGCAGGCTCTCGCCGCCCCGCACCAGCGTAAAGCTGCCGCCGGACACCAGAATGATCCGGCAGATCTCCTCCTCCTCGGCCAGCTCATACTGGCCGGTCTGGAACCGCAGCGCCTTTGCCGTTACCCGCCCGCTCCATTTTTCCCGTTCCGCTTTCATCCGCACACCCCATTCAATAGTTTCTTTTCCTCAGTGTACCATGCCCGCTACCTGTGGGCAACCCCCTAATCAAACACACTTTACATGGTCAAGTTTAAAACATGCCCGCCACCTGCGGGCAACCCATAAATCTTTCAACATCCAAGGAGGCATCCTGTTTATGAAGCTTTCCCTGATCCGTTCCATGACCCGCAGTGCCGTGTTCGAGCTGGAAAACGGTCTGTGCTATCGTCCGGCGCATCCCTTCACTGTTCGGCTGAACGGCGAGACCGTTTACACTGCCTGCGAGACCAACGTGTTCTCCCTGTTCAGCCTGCTGCCCGGCACCCCCTACACCGTTGCAGTGGAAGCCGAGGGCGAGACCCTGACCCTCGATTTCACCACTGAGGCTGAGACCTTCTTTGTGGACGCATCCCGCTACGGTCTGGTGGCCGATGGCACCACTGACAACACCGGCAAACTGCAGGCCGCCCTTTCCACCTGCCCCAAAGGCGGCACGGTGTATGTGCCCGCCGGGCGCTACCGCACCTCCAGCCTGTTTATGAAGAGCTGCACCACCCTCTACCTGGAAAAGGGCGCTGTGCTGCTGGGCGATAATGACCGCACCCACTACCCCATCCTGCCCGGTGTCATCCCCAGTGAGAACGAGGTGGATGAATATTATCTGACCGGCTGGGAGGGCAACCCGCTGGACAGCTTTGCCGGCCTGCTGAACATCACGCAGGTGCACGACGTGGTGGTGACCGGCGAGGGCACGCTAGACTGCGATGCCCAGAACGGCGACTGGTGGATCAACCAGAAGGTCAAACGGATCGCATGGCGGCCCCGCGCGGTGGCCGCGGTGGACAGTGAGAATGTCTGCCTGCACGGCATCACGGTGCAGAACAGCTACTCCTGGACCATCCACCCCATCTTCGTCAAGCACCTCGACCTGCTCAACTTCAACATCAACAACCCCTACAACGCCCCCAACACCGACGGCATCGACCCCGAAAGCTGCGAGTACATCCGCATCATCGGCGCGAACATCCATGTGGGTGACGACTGCATTGCCATGAAGGCCAGCAAGGTGTTCCTTGGCATGAAGCTGAAAAAGAGCTGTGCGCACACTGTGATCCGGAACTGCCTGCTGGACAAGGGCCATGGCGGCATCGTCATCGGCAGCGAGATGAGCGGCGGCGTGAAGGATATGGTGGTGACCCAGTGCCTGATGGACCACACCGACCGCGGCCTGCGGGTCAAGACCCGGCGCGGCCGCGGCAACACCGCCGTCATCGACGGGCTGGTGTTCCGCAATGTGGAGATGCGCGGTGTCAAGGCTCCCTTTGTCATCAACATGTTCTATTTCTGTGACCCGGACGGCCACAGCCCCTATGTCCAGTGCCGCGATGCTATGCCGGTGGATGAGTACACCCCCAAGCTGGGCAGCCTGACCATGGAGGATATCGTGGCCACCGACGCACAGTTCGCGGGCTGCTACTTCGACGGCCTGCCGGAGCAGCCCATTGAGCGCGTTTCCATGAAAAACGTGACCATCACCTTTGACCCCAACGCCGAAGCCGGTCAGGCCGCCATGGCGGACAACCGCCCCAACGTGAAAAAGCTGGCCATCTACGCGGAGAACGTCAAAGAGATCGACCTGCACAACGTCAAGATCACCGGCTACGAGGGCGAGCGCCTGCGCTTTGCCAATGTCGGCCATTTCGAGGAGGACTGACCCATGACCCATGAAGAAATTCTCACCCTGCTGGGCGACTATGTGGACTACCTGATCGCCAATTCCAGTGCAGAGGCCCCCATGTGGAACATTGAAAAGGTGCGCAGCGGCAAGCCCAACAAGTGGAACTACATCGACGGCTGCATGATCACGGCCTGCCTGAGCCTGTACAAGACCACCGGGGACGAGAAGTACCTGAGCTTCTCCAAGGACTTCATCGACTTCTTTGTGCAGGAGGATGGCTCCATCAAGACCTATGACCCCAAGGAGTATAACCTGGACAACGTAAACCAGGGCAAGAACCTGTTCACCCTGTACGACATCTTCGGGGATGAGAAGTACCGCCGGGCCATTGACACCATCCGCAGCCAGCTGCTCACCCAGCCCCGCACCAAGGAGGGCAACTTCTGGCACAAAGATATCTACCCCTGGCAGGTCTGGCTGGACGGTACCTACATGGCCCAGCCCTTCTACATGGAGTACGAAACCCGCTACAACAAGATGCAGGGCTGCATTGACAGCTACAAGCAGTTTATGAACATCAAAAAGCACATGCGGGACGAAAAGACCGGCCTGTACTACCACGGCTACGACGAGAGCCGCCAGATGTACTGGGCTGACCCCGTGACCGGCTGCAGCCCCAACTTCTGGCTGCGGGCCATGGGCTGGTTCATGGTGGCCATGGTGGATGTGCTGGAGCGGATGGACGAGCAGCTGTACAACGAGTACCGCGGCATCATGGCACAGCTCCGCCAGACCATTGAGGATGTGCACAAGTTCCAGGACGAGGAGACCGGCATGTTCTGGCAGGTGATGGATCACCCCGGCGTGGAGGGCAACTACCTTGAGACCAGCGGCACCGCCCTGTTCGCCTATGCGGTGCTCAAGGGCGTGCGCCTGGGCTACCTGCCCAAGCGGATGGCTGCCTGGGCTGAGAAAGCCTTCTACGGCACCTGTGACAGGTACCTCTCCAAGAACCCGGACGGCAGCCTGCAGCTGGATGGCATCTGCCTGGTGGCAGGTCTGGGCGGCAAGGACCACCGCGACGGCTCCCTGGCCTACTACTTCAGTGAGCCTGTGGTCTGCAACGATGCCAAGGGCGTAGGCCCCCTGGTGCTGGCCTACACCGAGATGATCGCCCGCAAGTAATACACGACACAGCAAAAAGCGAACCGCCATGGTGACAGATGCCATGGCGGTTCGCTTTTACACTTTTTCTTCGAGCACCCATCGTCCGGGTGCACATTCAGTATACCCGGACAGGTGCCCCCTGTAAAAGGTATCTTTTGTATTGCTGTGATATGTTTTTTGTATGGCTCACACTTCCGTGTGGGAGGCCGCGCTGCTGTCCTCATTTTCCTCATCGAGGTCAGGGCCGGTGCCCTCGTCCAGATCAAGACGCAGGCGGTCGCTTTCCGCATCATCCAAGTCCCGCTCCTGCCGGGCATCGTATTCGATCCAGAACTCCTCCCGGTGCAGGGCAAAATCAAAGGCTGCCATCAGGCAGGCCCCGCCAAAGGCGCTGACCATCAGCACGATGCAGAGGAGCACCGAGAGGAAATCGTACTTCCAGCGCTGAGGCCTTGCAGCAAAATACAGCACCTCGCACCCCAGCAGGATCAGCCCTGCCGCCGGGGCGATCTTCAGCGCAAGGTCCCAGTTGAAATGCGGCACAAAGAAATAGCAGAGGAACAGCACGCCGCAGGCGATCAGGCAGACTCCCAGCGTCAGGGTGCCCACCCGGCGCACCGGGGCGTTTTCCGGGGCCTTGAAGGCCGGGGTCTCTGCTGTGTTATTCTTCTTCTCGTCCATCGTCCTCATCCTCCGGGTCAAGGGTCACTTCACCGGTCGCATCCGGCTCTGCCTTGCGGGCAAAGTGATCCAATAGGCTGGGCATCTTCTTTTCGGGCTGATACTCCTGAAAATCGGTCTCCTCCGGGGCGGCTTCCGGAGCAGCCTTCTTTGCCCTGGGGCCCCGCACCAGCCAGATGCCGCACAGGATCAGTGCCACGCAGAGCACCACCTCGGGCAGTTGATCCATCACCAGATAGACGGCCCGCCACACCGGAGCCTTCTGGCCCCAGCGCCACAGGATGTCGCCCAGCGTGTTCATAATGATCTGCTCGTAGGCGATCAGCGCACCGATGGCGATCAGGCACCAGCCCACCAGCTTGTGGCTGTCCATCATCATCCAAAGTGTACCAGATAATCGTCCTCCGGGGCGGTGCCCATGCTGATCTGGGCACGCAGGTTGAAGGTGTCGAAAAAGCTGTACATGAACACCACCAGCAGCGCAAACGCGATGGGCGGGATCAGCATGGCTGCCATGCTGATGGCAGCCGCCATCAGCACCAGCGAAAGGCCGCGCTTCATATATCCCTGATACATCTGGCCTGCGCCCGGGATAAAGGCGAACAGCAGGGTCAGGATGCCATTTTTCTTCATAATCGTTCCCTCATTTCTCTGTATTCGGGGTGTTACCCGCGATCTTATCGGTCACATCCGTGAGCAGCTTGTGGAGCAAAGAGGAGCCTTCGCCGGCATAGCGGCGGTCCTGTTTTGTCTCCATGGGTCTCCCCAGCTGTTCCGGCGCGGCCTGCGGCCGGTCGTCCTCTATGGGGCGGTATTGCGGGGTGTTCTCCGGGGCCGGGTCATTCTGGCCGGGTTCCCAGAGCTGGCTCTGGTCGGTCTCCAGCACGGTCTCCCGCCCGGCACCATACTGGACGATCTGCTGCAGCGCCCCGCTCCGCCACAGGGTCAGGGCCAGCACAGCGGCCACACCGGCCACGGCAGCCCTGCCATAGGTATTCTGCATCAGGCGGGCCCAGATCGTGCCCATCACCGCGCCCTGCACACTCTTTGGCGGTTTTTCCAGTGCATCGGCGGTCAAAAGGGCCGTGTAACGGTCCATGCACTGGTCACAATAGGCGAGGTGTTCGGCGGCTTCCAGTCTGCCCAGCTCATCCAGCTGGCCGTCCATCATGGCCCGGAAGCCCGCGTCGGTCATGCAGCCATCTTCACGAAACAATTCCATCTTCGCTCCTCCTTTCCTGACGGATCTGCTCCGCCAGCATTTTCTTTGCCCGGTAGATCTGCGCCTCCACCGTCTTTTGGGGCCTGCCGCAGAGGGCTGCCGCCTCGGCGGCGGTGCGGCCCTCCAGCAGCATCAGGCGGCAGGGGGTGCGGTACGGCTCTCGCATCCCCAGGATCTTCCCGGTCAGGGTCTCCTCGCTCATGGCATCCAGCACCTGCTGCTCCGGGTCGGAGCCGGGCGGCGCGCCTTCCAGTGCAAGGATATCATCTCCCGGGGTGTTCACCCGGCGCACCCACGCACTGCGCAGGTAGTCCTTGGCTTTGTTGGAAGCGATACGCGCCAGCCACTGCTTTTCGTACCCGGGCGGGCAGCGGTCAATGGCCCGCCATGCGGCCAGAAAAGTCTCCTGTGCCAGATCCTGGGCATCGCCCTCGTCCGGCACCAGCTGGTGGCAGACCGTGTAGACCAGCCCCTGATACTGCCGCACCAGCGCATTGAATTCCAGTGTTGTCAACGGTCCGCATCCCTCCTTTCCTGCCGCTCTGTAATTGAATACGAAACAGAGCGCGGTTTTCCTGCAAAAAATTTGAAAAATAAAAAAATGGATCAAACCTCTCAGGCGCTTCGCGCCAGTACGGGTTGCGGCTCCCAGCATCCACTTCGTGCTGTAAACAGCACTCGTATCTTGCTGGCCGCGGCCCCAACAGCAACGCCCTTCATCCGCCACTGGCGGCGGTTGTTGCTGTTGCTCCTAGTAGGGGAGCCCTTGGCATAATGGGCAAGTCTCTTTTGCAAAACTTCAAGTTATGCTATACTGTTATTATACTATAAGAAGGAGGCGTTTTCCATGGGGGGAAGCACCAAACAGGCCCTGCTGCAGGCGCTTTCGGCGGCAGAGGGAGCCTATATCTCAGGCCAGCAGCTGGCCGAAGCGCTGGGCGTGAGCCGCGCGGCTGTCCACAAGGCGGCACAGGCGCTTTCGGCCCAGGGATACGCGCTGGATTCCGCCCCGCGCCGGGGCTACCGGCTGGCAGGCGGCGACCCCTTCTGCGCCGAAGCAGTGGGCCCCTACCCCGCCCCCATTCACATCTACGACACGCTGCAAAGCTCCAACCTGACGGCCAAGCAGCTGGCACTGGGCGGTGCACCCCACGGCACGCTGGTGCTCACAGCCCACCAAAGCGCAGGCCGGGGACGGTTGGGCCGTGTATTTGAAAGCCCGGCCGGGAAGGGCGTGTACCTCTCGGTACTGCTGCGCCCGGCGGTCCCGGCGGCCAGCGCCC
>OIDD01001433.1_pt1 | contig 10058 bp, 8 predicted proteins | sample 1606751 | NCBI WGS metagenome assembly OIDD01 (sample SAMEA3882544, study PRJEB24775) | human gut metagenome | biome: human-associated habitat; feature: intestine environment; material: feces | place: Netherlands | collected 2009/2010
CCAGACTCCTACGGGAGGCAGCAGTGGGGAATATTGCACAATGGGCGCAAGCCTGATGCAGCGACGCCGCGTGCGGGATGACGGCCTTCGGGTTGTAAACCGCTTTTGACTGGGAGCAAGCCCTTCGGGGTGAGTGTACCTTTCGAATAAGCACCGGCTAACTACGTGCCAGCAGCCGCGGTAATACGTAGGGTGCAAGCGTTATCCGGAATTATTGGGCGTAAAGGGCTCGTAGGCGGTTCGTCGCGTCCGGTGTGAAAGTCCATCGCTTAACGGTGGATCCGCGCCGGGTACGGGCGGGCTTGAGTGCGGTAGGGGAGACTGGAATTCCCGGTGTAACGGTGGAATGTGTAGATATCGGGAAGAACACCAATGGCGAAGGCAGGTCTCTGGGCCGTCACTGACGCTGAGGAGCGAAAGCGTGGGGAGCGAACAGGATTAGATACCCTGGTAGTCCACGCCGTAAACGGTGGATGCTGGATGTGGGGACCATTCCACGGTCTCCGTGTCGGAGCCAACGCGTTAAGCATCCCGCCTGGGGAGTACGGCCGCAAGGCTAAAACTCAAAGAAATTGACGGGGGCCCGCACAAGCGGCGGAGCATGCGGATTAATTCGATGCAACGCGAAGAACCTTACCTGGGCTTGACATGTTCCCGACAGCCCCAGAGATGGGGCCTCCCTTCGGGGCGGGTTCACAGGTGGTGCATGGTCGTCGTCAGCTCGTGTCGTGAGATGTTGGGTTAAGTCCCGCAACGAGCGCAACCCTCGCCCTGTGTTGCCAGCACGTCGTGGTGGGAACTCACGGGGGACCGCCGGGGTCAACTCGGAGGAAGGTGGGGATGACGTCAGATCATCATGCCCCTTACGTCCAGGGCTTCACGCATGCTACAATGGCCGGTACAACGGGATGCGACCTCGTGAGGGGGAGCGGATCCCTTAAAACCGGTCTCAGTTCGGATTGGAGTCTGCAACCCGACTCCATGAAGGCGGAGTCGCTAGTAATCGCGGATCAGCAACGCCGCGGTGAATGCGTTCCCGGGCCTTGTACACACCGCCCGTCAAGTCATGAAAGTGGGTAGCACCCGAAGCCGGTGGCCCAACCTTTTTGGGGGGAGCCGTCTAAGGTGAGACTCGTGATTGGGACTAAGTCGTAACAAGGTAGCCGTACCGGAAGGTGCGGCTGGATCACCTCCTTTCTACGGAGAATACAGTCCATGTTTTTGGACAGTGCGAGCCACATGGGCGCCGGCAGTCGGCGTCGTTGTTGTGGATGCTGGTGTGGAAGAGATCAATGGCTTGGATGGGATTCGTCCCGTCCGGGAGTGGTATGGGTATGCTTTTGGGCTCCCGGACCGCCACCCCACAGGTTTTCTGTGGCGCGGTTCGATGCCCATGCGTGGTGGCCGGTCCTGGGTGGCTGGTCGGATCGTGTGGCGCGTGGTGGTTTGAGAACTGGATAGTGGACGCGAGCAAGAGAAACTTCGGTTTCTTTTTGCTTATCGCGATTTCGCCAAACTCTTCAATTGAGTTTGGTTTCGAGATCGATCGTTTTGTGATCATTTTAGTGTTAAGATTTGTCGTCTGGCGATCTTGCTATCAGGAAACCCGCGGGTGGGGCAATGACAATTTGTTTTGCTGTTGTGCCGCTTGCGAGGGCGTATGGTGGATGCCTTGGCAGACAGTACCGATGAAGGACGTTTGAGGATGCGATAATCCTAGGGGAGCCTCCAACATGGCTTTGATCCTAGGGTCTCCGAATGGGGGAACCCGCCGGCCGTCATGGGCCGGCACCGCCTATGGGCGGGGGGTACGCAGGGAAGTGAAACATCTCAGTACCTGCAGGAAGGGATACTCCGTGAGTAGTGGCGAGCGAAAGCGGATCAGACCAAACCGGTTGCGCGTGATACCCGTCGGGGGTTGCGTTGCCGGTGTCGTGGGATCACGTGTCCCGGTTCCGACGGGCCGGGCGGGAGTCATAAAACGGCTTGCCAGGGGAACAGGCTTGAAGGCCTGGCCGTAGAGGGTGCCAGCCCCGTACCTGGACGTGAGCCGTCTTCCGATCGTGTTGTCCCAAGTAGCGCGGGCCTCGTGGAATCCCGCGTGAATCAGCCCAGACCGTTGGGTAAGTCTAAGCATACCTGTCTGACCGATAGCGTACCAGTACCGTGAGGGAAAGGTGAAAAGCACCCCGGGAGGGGAGTGAAACAGTTCCTGAAACCGTGCGCCCACAAACCGTCGGAGCCTCCTTGTGGGGTGACGGCGTGCCTATCGAAAAATGAGTCTGCGAGTCAGTGGCGGGTGGCGAGCATAAGCCGTGTGGCGTATGCGTAGCGAAAGCGAGTCTTAAAAGGCGTTTGTAGTCGCTTGTCCTGGACCCGAAGCGGGATGATCTAGCCCTGGGCAGGTTGAAGCGCGGGTAAGACCGCGTGGAGGACCGAACCCACCTGGGTTGAAAACCGGGGGGATGACCTGGGGCTAGGGGTGAAAGGCCAATCAAATTCCGTGATAGCTGGTTCTCTCCGAAATGCATTTAGGTGCAGCGTCGGTCGATTGCGTCGCGGGGGTAGAGCTACCGGATGCTTGCGGGCCCTTGTTGGGTACCAACAGCAGCCGAACTCCGAATACCGTTGACGTGTATTCCGGCAGTGAGTCGGCGGGGGATAAGCTCCGTCGTCGAGAGGGAGACAGCCCAGACCGTCGTCTAAGGTCCCGAAGCGTGTGCTAAGTGGGAAAGGATGTGGAGTCGCATAGACAGCCAGGAGGTTGGCTCAGAAGCAGCCATCCTTGAAAGAGTGCGTAACAGCTCACTGGTCTAGTGGTTCCGCGCCGACAATGTAGCGGGGCTCAAGCACACCACCGAAGACGCGGCAGCAATCTTCATGGTTGCTGGGTAGGAGAGCGTCCTGCGAGGGGCGAAGCGGCCGGGTAACCGTGCCGTGGACTTCGTGGGAGTGAGAATGCAGACATGAGTAGCGAGAGACGGGTGAGGATCCCGTCCGCTGGATGACCAAGGGTTCCGGGGCCACGTTCGTCGTCCCCGGGTGAGTCGGGTCCTAAGGCGAGGCCGACAGGCGTAGTCGAATGGATGAACGGGTGGATATTCCCGTACCGACCATGGACCGGCAAAACCGAGACGGTGAGTACTAACCTCCGCCTCGTGGTGGTTCCTTCCTTCGGGTTGGTATCGCCGCGTGGCGTTGGGAGCGTAGCCGCAGTAGGTCAGCGCAGGGGTGACACGGAATGGGAGCCGGCCGCGGAGGTGGTTTTCCGTGGTCAAGCACGCAGCCAGTCATGTAGGCAAATCCGCATGGCGCGCATGGCGAGGTGTGATGATGGGAGCCTTTTGGGCTCGATATCCGGTTGTCCAGGCCGTCGAGAAAAGCCTCGGCGTGAGGGCCATGGCCGCCCGTACCCCAAACCGACACTGGTGGTCAGGTAGAGAATACCAAGGCGATCGAGCGAATCCTGGTCAAGGAACTCGGCAAATCACTCCCGTGCCTTCGGTATAAGGGAGACCCACTGGGGTGAAGGACCTTGCGTCCGGAGCTTTGGTGGGTGGCACAGACCAGGGGGTAGCGACTGTTTACCAAAAACACAGGTGCATGCGAAGGCGAAAGCCGCTGTATATGCACTGACGCCTGCCCGGTGCCGGAAGGTTAAGAGGATCCGTCAATCCCTTCGGGATGAAGCGGTGAATTCAAGCCCCGGTAAACGGCGGTGGTAACTATAACCATCCTAAGGTAGCGAAATTCCTTGTCGGGTAAGTTCCGACCTGCACGAATGGCGTAACGACTTCCCCACTGTCTCGACCAGGAGCTCGGCGAAATTGCAGTACGAGTAAAGATGCTCGTTAAGCGCAGAAGGACGAAAAGACCCCGGGACCTTTACTATACCTTGGTATTGGCGTTAGGCGCGGATTGTGTAGCATAGGCGGGAGGCTTCGAAGCGGGTGCGCCAGCATTCGTGGAGCCGCAAGGTGAAATACCGCTCTGTTCTCGTTTGACGTCTAACCTCGACAAGTCATCCTTGTCAGGGACAGTGCCTGGCGGGTAGTTCAACTGGGGCGGTTGCCTCCCAAAGAGTAACGGAGGCGCTCAAAGGTCCGCTCAGCCCGGTTGGCAATCGGGTGTCGAGTGTAATCGCACAAGCGGGCTTGACTGCGAGGACGACGGTCCGAGCAGGGACGAAAGTCGGAGATAGTGATCCGGTGCCGGCGCACGGGCGCGGCATCGCTCAACGGATAAAAGGTACCCCGGGGATAACAGGCTGATCATTCCCAAGAGTCCATATCGACGGGATGGTTTGGCACCTCGATGTCGGCTCGTCGCATCCTGGGGCTGGAGCAGGTCCCAAGGGTTCGGCTGTTCGCCGATTAAAGCGGCACGCGAGCTGGGTTCAGAACGTCGTGAGACAGTTTGGTCTCTATCCTCTGCGCTCGTTGGAATCCTGAGGAGGCCTGCCCATAGTACGAGAGGACCTGGGTGGACGAACCTCTGGTATGCCGGTTGTCGCGCCAGCGGCACGGCCGGTTGGCTACGTTCGGGAGGGATAACCGCTGAAAGCATCTAAGCGGGAAGCCTGCTCCAAGATTAGGATTCCATGGATCTTCGAGATCCTGTAGCCCGCATGTTGAACACGTGTTTGATAGGCCGGAGGTGGAAGCCCCGTGAGGGGTGGAGCCGACCGGTACTAACGGGCGACGGCGACACAACATTCCAACCGTTTTTCGTGGTTGGTTCCGCGTCTTTCCTGTGCTTCGATCCCAGGCGACAATGAGCGCTTGGTGGTCACGAATACGATTTAAACGATAGGCGTTTGCCTCGCGTCCGCTAGCCGGTTCCCGAACCGCCACCGATGACATGCCGGTTTGGATTCCTTTGGTTTCCTTGCCGTGGCCGTTAGATTTGCGGTGGTCATAGCCCTGGTGAGACGCCCGGTCCCATTCCGAACCCGGTAGCTAAGGCCAGGCGCGGCGATGGTACTGCACTCGAGAGGGTGTGGGAGAGTAGCACGCCGCCGCTTCAAACGTTGGGGGTTCCCGTCGAGCATCCTGCTCCGGGAACCCCATTTTTTATCCCTGAACACAAGTAGGGCGCAAGCGTTTTATCGCAATGGGTTTATAGACTGGGCAACTATGCATTACTTCGTACCCAAACGTTGCACCGAGTCGAACAAGATCATGTATCACGACAAGGCAACGGCTCAGCAGGCCGCCGACCAGAGTTGGCGCGAACGCGGCACTGAGCTTTGGGTATACCGTTGCGATTTCTGCGGTACTTGGCATCTCACGCATCGCGATCCACAATCCAGCTACATGCATGTTCCGCTTAACCAGCAGCTCAAGCCACATTCCCGCAAGAAGGGCTACAAGCCCCGCAGAAGGTAATAGCAGAGCAATAGCAGGGCATAACAGGACAATACCGAGAACAAGGCAACATATAAAACCAAGGCCCGGCGGATTCATTGCAATCCACCGGGCCTTGTGTTGTATCAGCTTCGTATCAATGATACGAGCGCTGCCATGTATCTACCGCTCCAAACGGAAGCCCTGTCGCTTCGCCTGCACGGCAACGGCCTTGGCGTTCACGCCCTCGTCGATCGCATTTGCCGCAATCTGGTCGCTGAACGCGTCCACCGGCCGTTCAGTATCGCGCAAATCGTAATACTTGTGCACTTCGGCGTCGAACGAATCCAAGCCGGACAGCAGCTTCTCATCGCTACTTGGATACTCGTTCTCGAAGAACTGCATGGAACGCGGCATACGCGGCTTGACGGCCGGCTCCTGATCGGGCTTGCCGATCGCAATGCCCAGCACCGGGTACGTGTATTCGGGCAGATTCAGCAGGTCGATCAGCGCGGGAACATCGTTGAGCAGCGAGCCGAGAATCACGCAACCCAAGCCGAGCGAGTACGCGGCCGTCTCCATCGCATGCAGTGCCAGAACCGCGTCGTTCTGCGCCTGCGTGAAACGATAGCTGCCATTGAGCGTGAACGCGTCGGACGCCACTTCCACGCCCTTGCGCGCGGCGATCGCGGCATTGCGATGCTCGTCCAGCACGAACACGTACAGCAGCGGCGCGGTCGCGATATACGGCTGCCCGCCGATTTCGGCAAGACGCTTCTTGGCGGCTGGCTCGGTGACGCGGATAGCGGACCAGTCGTTCAGGAACTGGCTGCTCGCCGCATGCTGCGCTACGGTCTCCAACGTTTCGACGACGTCGTCCGGCAGCGGCTTCGGCTTGAATTTACGGATGGAACGACGCTCCAGCAGAGTGTCGACAGTTGCGTTATGAAGAATGTTGCTCATACCGCCATTGTTGTCCGCGCGGCGCGATTTTGCAAGGGAATCGGGCTAAATCCGTCTCCCTGTGAGAACATATCTACTTGAGACTGCTTTGCGATATTTGCGACGTATTTACTTGCGATGCGCCTGCCGTGCGTGCCGCCTGTCCACAATCGCCTTCGACCCGCGGCCGGACAGTTGCGATACGAGCGCGCCGAAACCGGCGGAAACCACGGCGAATACGATGCCGAGCGCCGCTTCCGCAGCCTCGTTCTTGGTACCGTCGGCACGGACGGCCTTGCGGCCGACGCTTTTCTTCCACACCATCTCGAACGCCTTGCCGAGCACCAGTCCGGCCAACGTGGGCACGACGGACTTGAAAATCTTATCGCCAAATGAATCGGGATCGTTCAGTCTCTGGTCGCGCATCGCATTCACCTTCTCGTCGACGGTGTGCAGGGCCGCCACCACGCGGTCCGCACTGGATTCCATATTCGGCATTTCACTCATGAAACCAGTGTAACGCGTCGGAAAACATGCCGGAATATGTGCGGGACACGTGGCGGAATGGGATGAAAACGCAGCTTGCGTCGGCTAGAGTAGAGACATGACTGAAACTCAACTGGGAGGCAATGCCGCTTCCGCAATCACCCCTGGCCGCTTGGTGCTGCTGCGTCACGGGCAGACCGTGTGGAGCGAATCCGGACAGCACACCGGCCGCACCAATATTCCGTTGACTGACATTGGCTGCGATCAGGCTCGTGCCGCCGGCGAACGGTTGCGTGAGGCGTTTCCCCAGGGTTTCGCGCAGGGGTGCATGTTCGCCAGTCCGTTGCGCAGAGCCCAGCAGACGGCGCAGCTGGCCGGATATGGCGATTTCGATGTGCTCCCTGAAATCGCGGAATGGGATTACGGCCGTGCCGAAGGGCGTACGCGCCAGGAAATGAGTGCGGTGGGCGGTTTCGCTTGGGATGTGTGGCGCGACGGTCCGCAGGCACTTCCCGAATCGTTGGAAGGCGATTGGATTGAAACTTTGCCGAACGGCGAGCAGGTGCCCGTGCACAACGGTCCGGGTGAGACGGTGGAGGAAGCTGCGGCGCGCACACGTGAGGCGATCGCCACGGTCAAACCGTTGCTCGACGCTGGAAACGATGTGCTGCTGGTGGCGCATGCGCACGTTCTTCGTATCTTGACGTCGCAATGGCTCGGTGTTGATCCGCATTTCGCGCGGTTGCTGCGATTGGACACTGCGCATTATTGTGTATTAAGCCAATATAAAGGTGACAATGTCATCGAACATTGGAATTGCTGAATTATCGAACGGAACTGTTTGATATCGCTGAATATTATGGCGGTCCCTCCTTGGAACCGCCTTTTTATTGCATGCATGACTTGCCACTTTGCTGCGGCGTGTCGCAAACGCTTGCATAAAAGTATGCTCTCTAAAAGTATTGAAAATAAACGATTTTCGGGATTTCTTTCGATGGTGTGACGTCTGATTTTTGAATTCATTTTGCCTACGTTTGCAAAAATCGGGGAAATGCGGCACAATAGTGGTTGTTAGGAATCGTGATGACGCGATACCGCAAATTGTTTCCCAACGAGAAGCTGGGAACAGGAATGGAAGAGAAAGGTTCGATGATGAATCGTACTATTAAGGCAGCAGTTGGAATGGTCGCTATCGCGGCAATGTCTGTTGGCACGTTGGCTGCTTGCGGTGGTTCTAGCTCAAGTTCCGATAACGGCAAGGGCAAGGTGTACTTCCTTAACTTCAAGCCGGAATCCAGCGACGAATGGAAGAAGCTGGCCAAGGATTACACCAAGGAAACCGGTGTCGAGGTCAAGGTCCAGACCGCTGCTTCCGGTACATACGAACAGACTTTGAAGTCCGAGATCGCCAAGTCCGAGGCTCCGACCTTGTTCCAGGTCAACGGCCCTGTCGGCTACCAGAACTGGTCGTCCTACACCGAAGACATGTCCGATACTGAGCCGTACAAGCAGCTTATCAACAAGGATGTCGCCCTCAAGGATGGGGATAAGGTCGTCGGTGTTCCGTATGCCATGGAGACTTATGGCCTGATCTACAACAAGGATCTGCTGGCCAAGTACATTGCCACTGACGGCGCCAAGATCAAGAGCGTCGATGACATCGACAACTTCGATACCTTGAAGGCCGTGGCCGATGACATCCAGGCTAAGAAGGACCAGCTTGGTGTCAAGGGCGCGTTCACCTCCGCCGGTTTCGATTCCAGCTCCGACTGGCGTTTCAAGACCCATTTGGCTAACTTGCCGCTTTACTATGAGTTCAAGGATGACAACGTCACCAAGCAGCCGGAGACCATCAAGGGCACCTATCTGCCGGAATATAAGAACATCTTCGATTTGTATCTGAAGGACTCCACCACCGAGCCGACCCAGCTGAGCTCCAAGACCGGTGATGATTCTACCTCCGAGTTCTCCCTCGGCGAGGCTGTGTTCTATCAGAACGGCACTTGGGCATGGACCGATCTGCAGAAGGCTGGCATGAAGGCCGAGTCCGTCGGCATGATCCCGATCTACACCGGCGTCAAGGGCGAGAAGAACCAGGGTCTGGCCACCGGTTCCGAGAACTACTGGTGCATCAACTCCAAGGCTTCCGACGCGGATAAGAAGGCCACCAAGGACTTCCTGAAGTGGGTCGTCACCAGCAAGACTGGCATCAAGTCTCTGTCCAGCGACATGGGCTTCACCACCCCGTTCAAGTCCTTCAGCGACGTCAAGTCCGACAATCCGCTGGTCCAGGCTGCTGTTGATGATCAGAACTCCGGCAAGACTGCAGTCTCTTGGAACTTCACCATGATGCCGTCCGAAGAGTGGAAGAACAAGCTTGGTTCCGCCCTCCTCGAATACGCTCAGGGCACCGGCGACTGGGATGCCGTCAAGACCGCGTTTGTTGACGGTTGGAAGACTGAGTACGACGCATCTCACTGAGATTGTGTTGCACCATGAGTTGCAAATCGCAATTCAATAACTGAATAAGCTAGCTGAGGTCGAGGATTTTTCCTTTCCTCTCTTCGCCCCAGCCGGTTGTGGAGACAACGGAAGGCCGTCATCGCAATGTTCTGCGATGACGGCCTTTCTGTGTTTCGTACGTTTGCCGTGTGCGCAATGTGCGGCAAACGTCAGTGACGCAGTCTGGCGGTGGTCGATCGGACGATTAGCTGTGCGGGAAACGTCTTGAGCGGCTGCTTGTCAATCAGGGCAAGCGTCATACGGGCCGCCTCGTGTGCCATCTCGACCGGTGTCTGACGGATGGTGGTCAAACCGAGATCGCGAGCGTAGGTGCTGTCGTCGTAGCCAATGATGGAGATGTCGTTCGGTATTGTGAAACCGTTGCGTTCCAGCTGGAACAGTAGCGGAATTGCGATGCCGTCTTCCTGACAGGCAATCGCCGTGGGCATGTGGTCCGAGCTGAGCAGCTGCGTGACGACTTTGCTGATGTTGTTCTTGCCTTCGTCGGTAACGAACACGCGCGGTTCGACGCCATTGGACTTGCAGCACGTCATGAACGAATCGAAACGGCCCTGCACGCTGAAGTGCAGCGTCACTTCACGGTCGGTACGGATGTAAGCGATATCGCGATGGCCAAGCGTTATCAAGTGGCGTGCGGCCAATTCGGATCCCTGCTTGTCATCGATGCGCACGGCGGCGTTGAAGCCGCGCTCTTCCGGCAAGCTCGAATTGATGCCGATGATTGGCACATCGACTGACCTGAGTTGCCTGATTTCGTTGCTG
>OIDD01001438.1_pt1 | contig 10032 bp, 8 predicted proteins | sample 1606751 | NCBI WGS metagenome assembly OIDD01 (sample SAMEA3882544, study PRJEB24775) | human gut metagenome | biome: human-associated habitat; feature: intestine environment; material: feces | place: Netherlands | collected 2009/2010
GATATCATCAAGGTGGTTATCAAGACCGTTGATAGATTGCTCGGCAGAAAGGAAGGCGAGGATATGGATCTCATCACTTATGTAACGGACAGAAAGGGTCACGATATGCGTTATGCCATCGACTCTAGAAAGTTGCAGAAGGAACTCGGTTGGGAGCCATCTCTCCAGTTTGAGGAGGGTATCGAGGAAACAGTGAAGTGGTATCTCGATAACCAGGAATGGATGGACAACGTAACCTCTGGTGATTACCAGAAGTACTATGAGAATATGTATAAAGACAGATAAAAATGGATAAGAAATTGATTACAGTAACATCTCCGTTACTGCCAAGTTTGGATGATTTTCATGCTGAACTCCAGAAAATCTGGGACAGCAAGTGGATAACAAACAATGGTGATTATCACCATAAGTTGGAGACTGCTCTTGCCGAGTACCTCAAAGTTCCATACGTGAGTCTCTTTACCAATGGTACTTTGCCATTGCTTACAGCATTGCAGGCACTTCGTATTACTGGCGAAGTTATTACTACACCTTATAGTTTCGTAGCTACTACCCACAGTATTTGGTGGAATGGTTGCAAGCCTGTATTCGTTGATATTGACCCTGCAACAGGTAATCTTGATCCTAATAAGATTGAGGCTGCCATCACTCCGAAGACTACCGCAATCATGCCTGTGCATGTTTATGGAAAGCCTTGCGATACTAAGGCTATTCAGGATATTGCAGATAAGTATGGCTTGAAGGTTATTTATGATGCAGCTCATGCTTTCGGAGTAGAAGTAAATGGTGAGAGCATTTTGAATGCTGGTGATATGAGTACTTTGAGCTTCCATGCTACTAAAGTGTATAACACCATCGAAGGTGGTGCCATGGTAATGCATGATGAGAAGACCAAGAAACGTATTGATTACTTGAAGAACTTCGGCTTTGCTGGAGAGACCGAGGTCGTTGGCCCAGGTATCAATAGCAAGATGGATGAGATGCGTAGTGCGTATGGCTTGCTTAACTTGAAGCAGGTGGATGCCGCTATTGAGGCTCGTCATCAGGTAGCTATCAAGTATCGTGAGGCTTTGCGCAATGTTGAAGGCATTACCTTCTTCGATGATATGCCTGGTGTTCGTCATAACTATAGCTATTTCCCAATCTTCATTGATGCTCAGAAGTATGGTATGACTCGTGATGAACTGTATGCAAAGATGAAATCTCAGAACGTATTGGGTCGTCGTTATTTCTATCCATTGATTAGTGAGTTCTCTACTTATCGTGGTTTGGAGAGTGCTGACCCTACAAACTTGCCAAATGCTCATAAGATGGCAGATAGCGTAATCTGCTTGCCTATGCATCATGCATTGAGTGATGAGGATATTGAGCGCACGTTGGATTGTATCTTAAAATAAATAGGAACAATGACACAAAAGAAAATACTCTTGTTGGGTGGTTCTGCCCAACAAGTCATTGCCATCAAGACAGCTAAAGAACTTGGCTATTATACAGTCTTGTGTGATTATCTCTCAGATAATCCTGGTCAGTATGTAGCAGATAAATATTATAATGCCAGTACTACTGATGTTGAGGCTGTTTATCAAATAGCGAAGGACGAACAGGTAGATGGTATCCTTGCTTATGCTTCAGACCCTGCAGCACTTCCAGCAGCAATCGTAGCAGAGCGTTTAGGTCTTCCTACTAATCCTGCTAAGAGCGTTGAGGTTTTAGGATTGAAATATCCTTGGCGTCAGTTCTTGCAGAGTCATGGTTTTGCTTGTCCTAAGGTTTATTCTTTCCATCCTGAAACTTCATTGGATGAAATCAAGGATAATGCGAAGGATTTTACTTTCCCAGTAGTAGTTAAGCCAACTGATTCTTCTGGTAGTAAAGGTGTAACTATGTTGGAAAACTGGGATGGCTTGGAGAAGGCAATAGCTTGGGCTGATTCATATTCCAGAAACAAGGTTCTGCTTGTAGAGGAATATATACAGAGAGGTTTCCCATCTGTTGTTGGCGGAGACATTTTTGTCTGGGATGGAAAGGTTGTTCTCTATGGAGAGATGGAGTGTCTCAGAGATACCCAGAGAAGTCCACTTATTCCAATTGGAAAGAAGAAACCTTTGTGTACATCAGAAAAGCAGACTTCTAATATTCATAGAGAATTGCAGCGTATTGTTACTGCGCTTGATGTTCGTTTTGGAGAGTTAAATATCGAGATTATTCTTGATAAGAATGACCATGTTCATTTCTTGGAGTTAGGACCTCGTGCAGGTGGCAACATGATTCCGATTCAGTTGAGTGATGCATATGGTATTGATTTAGTAAAGGCTAATGTTCAAGCAGCGATGGGAGAAAAGCCAGAGTTCTTGGATCAACCAGTAAAATCTTTGCCTGGTTGCTATATGCACTATGTACTCCATAGCTACGAAGCAGGAACCTTCAAGGGTGTTGAAATCGATAAAAGTATTGCCAAGAATGTTTATCGTCAGGTAATCTATAAAAAAGAAGGTGATCCTGTAGAAGTATTCGATGGTGCAGGCAAAGCATTAGGAATTATCTTCCTTCACTTCGATACAGTAGAGGAGATGGAGGATTTCTGCAAGAACTACAATACATTAATAAAAGTGGTACTTAAATGAACGAAAGAACAATAACTCCTATAGGAGGTTATTTCGAATTAGAACTTCCTCACTTTCCTGAAATTCATGCAGAAGCGATTGCTTTGAATAGTGGTCGCTTCTGTTTGGAGTACATTCTGAGATGTAGAAAATATACAAAGGTATATGTGCCTTATTTTACGTGTGATTCTGCTGTAGAACCAATTGTAAAGCTAGGAATCTCATACGAGTTTTATCATATAGATAAAAACTATCGTATAGTTGAAGATATTAACCTGCAGGAAAATGAAGCTTTGATGTACACCAATTATTGGGGATTGCATGATGACTATTGTTGGAAACTTGTAAGCAAGTATAAAAAACAATTGATTCTTGATTATACTCAGGCTTTTTTCTCCAGACCGATAGATGGGATAGATACTTTCTATAGTTGCAGAAAATTCTTTGGTGTTCCTGATGGTGGTTATCTTTATACAGATGCAATAGCTGATTTCGAATTGGAGAAAGATGAGTCTTATACTCGTATGGATTCATTGGTGAAGCGTATTGATTTATCTCCTGAAGCAGGTTATGATGATTTCCACAGAACGAGTAAGGTATTCCATGATATACCAATTCGTCGTATGTCGAACTTTACCAAGCGAATGATGCAAGGAATTGATTATGGTAGTGTTGCTCAATGCCGTTTGGATAATTATAATGTTTTGTGTAAACATTTAGGTGGCAGACAACTCAATTATGGTGAAGTTCCTATGATATTTCCATTTGAGTCGGAGCAAGGTCAGGAACTTCGTAAGAAACTGATAGAGAACAAGGTCTTTGTTGCAAAATACTGGCCAAATGTAGATGAATGGGCTGGTCAAAATGCTTTAGAGACTTGGATGGCAAATCATATTCTTCCTTTACCAATTGATCAGAGATATGGAAAAGAGGATATGGAAAGAATTTTAAATATAATAAATTGATAAAACAATGAAGAAACTATTGATGCTAGGTACTAGCAAAGCTAGTTGTGAAATGATAGAATATGCTAAGAGTCAAGGCATATATACAATTGTTACTGATTACTTAGCCCCTGAGAAATCTAAAGCTAAACTTATAGCTGATGAATATTGGATGATAAGTACTGGCGATTTTGATACATTGGAGAAAAAGTGCCGTGAAGAGCATATTGATGGTGTATGTAGTGGTATTAGTACCTTTTGTATTCCTGCGACAATGGAATTGTGCAAAAGGCTTGGGCTACAAGCATATTGTACTCCTGAATCTTGGCATTATACAATGAATAAGTACGATTTTAAGGCATTATGTCGCTCTTGTAATGTACCGGTGGCTACAGATTATTTTGTAAGCAACCCACCAACGGAGGAGGAATTTAACAACATCAAATTCCCTGTTGTTGTTAAAGCAGTTGATCAGAGTGCCAATCGTGGTATGAGTTATTGCCATAATAAGGAGGAGATTCTACCTGCGATAGAATATGCACATAGTTTCTCTAAAGATAGTAAGGTTGTTATAGAGCGTATGCTCAAAGGTGTAGAATATACTGCTTATTATGCATTGGTTAAAGGAGAGGCCTCATTAGTAAGTTTATTCTCAGATTTGGCTCAACCCGGAACTCCTAACAATTGTTATGCAGTAAACTCAACTGCTTGTGATAAGTTGGATGTATATTTAAAAGAGGTTGATCCATATTTCCGACAAGCTCTAAAGCAGGGGGGCATGAAAGATGGTGTTTGTTGGATAGAACTCATACTTGATGAAGATGGTCACTTTTATGTAATTGAAATGGGCTACAGAATGTCTGGCGATATGATGGCTATTCCTATAAAGGATGTTACAGGCTTTAATTCATATAAGTGGTTGGTAGATTATGCACTTGGTGCAAAATATACAGTTAATGATTTGCCTGTATCTCAAACAAAACTTTATAAGGATTGTGGTTGTGCTTATATTTTATGGTCAACCAATAAACAAGGTAAGATACATCATATAGAAGGATTGGATGAAATACTTGCAGAAGAAGGTATGCATCTCGCACCAAATGTTTGTAATGGCGATAATTTCGTAGCTCATCAGTATTTGTTAACGTTTACATTTACAGGAAAAGATGTCGACTATGTATGCAACCAAATTGATAAGATAAACAAAACTATTAAGGTTATTGACGAAGATGGAGAAGATGTTGCTATGAGATTTACAGACTTTAATGAATTGAGAAGAATTTATTACTGTAAATAAGTATGGCAAATTCTGATTTAAAGAAAAATCTCAATACACTAGATGTGCTTTCTGTTGCTTTTGGAGCCATGATAGGCTGGGGCTGGGTCGTGTCTTCTGGGCAATGGATAACATCTGGTGGTGTCTTAGGTACAGTTGTTGGTTTTCTTATAGGTGGTTTGATGATATATTTTGTCGGACTTGCCTATGCAGAATTGACTACGGCTATGCCTAAATCTGGAGGTGTTCAAAACTTCTGTTATGCAGCCTTTGGTCCTGTGGGAGCCTTTGTGAGTACCTGGGCATTGATATTGAGTTATGTTGGAGTAGTATGTTTTGAAGCTGTATCATTTCCTACTATCATACAATATATTTTTCCTGGATTCTTAAAAGGATATCTATATACCGTAAAGGGCTTTGATATTTATGCTTCGTGGTTGGTTGTGGCAATCATCACTGCTGCTGTAATTGTTTATATCAATATAAAGGGAACTAAAAAGGCAGCCAAGTTACAGAATATCTTGACTTGTATTATTGCTGGAGTGGGGTTGATATTAGTTGCAGGTTCTGCTTTTACAGGAAATACAGATAATATAAGCCAACAATTATTTGTTGGTGATAATACTATTTCTATTGTTGAAAATGTAGCCAAGGTTGCTATCATGACACCTTTCTTCTTGTTTGGCTTCGATGTAATCCCTCAGGCAACTGAGGAGATAAATATGCCATTGAAGAGATTAGGGCGTATGATGATTCTGTCCATAGCAATGGCTGTTGGCTTTTACGCTTTGGTTGTATTGGCAATAGGTTACGTGATGAATGGCAATCAGATGGTTACATCAATGCAAGGTGCAGGATTGGTTACAGCAGATGCGATGGCTATCGCTTTTAATAGTCATACGATGGCAAAAGTCTTGATATTGGGAGGACTTTGTGGTATCATAACCAGTTGGAATTCATTTTTAATTGGTGGTAGTCGCGTTATGTTTGCTATGGCAAAGTCTTGGATGATTCCTAGTAGCTTTGCAAAATTGCATCCAGTCTATAAAACCCCAATTGTTGCTTTGTTATTGTTAGGTTTAACTTCTATCATAGCTCCATTCTTTGGAAGAGTTATGTTAGTTTGGATAGTAGATGCCGCTAATTTTGCCTGTTGTCTAGCATATTGTATTGTTTCTCTTTCATTTGTCGTTTTGCGAAAGAAGAAAGCGGATTTGAAGAGACCCTATCGTGTAAGACATGCATATTGGGTAGGTATAATGGCAGTGCTTATGTCTGGCTTTATGGCTGCGATGTATTTGATACCTGGTTCGGCTTGTACTCTTGTATGGCAAGAGTTGGTTATTGTAATTGGATGGACACTTTTGGGCATCTTTTTAGGAATTAGAGGCAAGAATTTGTATAAAAATTCTTTCGCTTCTGGTATGGAGTATTAGTTTTTATAGATATTTAAAGGATGTTTTGAGTTAAGGATAAATCTCCAGTATCTGTGATTAATAAAATAGGTAGTATACAAGGTGAAAAAATATGCAACAAGAATCATTAAAGTATAAAACGATAAAAGGAGTTGGATGGAGTGCTGCAGATGCCTTTCTTGGGCAGGGAGTAACTTTCATCGTCGGTTTGGTGTTGGCACGCCTTCTCTCTCCTGATGAATATGGATTAATAGGTATTTGCTTAATCCTTACAACTGTTCTCAACGGCATTGTTGACAGTGGATTTAGTAATGCCTTAATACGAAAGAAAGACGTGACAGATGAGGATTACAATACAATGTTTATGACCAATATGGCAATTAGCATAGTATTGTATATTCTTCTTTTTGTAAGTGCTCCATTTGTATCTGATTTCTTTCATCGTGTAGAATTAACAGCATTAGTAAGAGCCACAGGATTGATACTCTTTTTTAATGCATTATCTATCACTCAAGTAACAATTCTAACAAAGAAAATCGATTTCAAGACCAAAACAAAAGCTTCTCTTGTTTCTGCTATAATTAGTGGAGTAATAGGCATTGCTTTGGCGTTTATGGGATATGGGGTATGGTCTTTAGTAGCTCAACAACTTTCTAAGCAGTTATTATATACTTTATGCTTATGGATATTGAATAAATGGTGGCCCAAGTTTACATTTTATAAGGATAGTTTCAAGTATATGTGGGGATTTGGCTGGAAACTATTGGCTAGTGGTATACTGAATAATGTATGGAATCAACTATATCAAGTTGTTATTGGTAGATACTATACTCCTTCAACACTTGGGCATTATACTCGTGCTAATGAATATGCAAGTATATTTTCATCTAATCTTACATCAATAGTCCAGCGAGTTAGTTATCCTGTTTTGGCCGAAATACAGGATGATAAGAAACGAATGGTTCAAGGATATAGAAAAGTAATCAAGGTTACAATGTTTGTTACTGCTGTATGTATGATTTCGTTAGGAGCTGTTTCAGAACCCTTGATATATACTTTAATTGGAACAAAGTGGTATGAGGCTGCAACATATCTTCCTTTAATATGTATATTAATGTCTTTATATCCTTTGCATGCTATCAATCTTAACATTCTTCAAGTTATAGGTAGAAGCGATATATTTCTTTATTTGGAAGTTTTAAAGAAGTTTGTTGGATTAGTTCCGCTTGTAATAGGAGTTTTTTGTGGTATTTATTATATGCTATTGACTTCAATCTTCACTGGTGTTATAAGTTTATATCTTAATACTTGGTACACTGGCAAAACTCTGAATTATACTTTTTGGAAGCAGTTGCATGATATCGCACCATCTTATTTTACTGCATTGGTTATCGCCGTTGCTGTTTATTTTTTGAAGTTTTTGATGTTACCATGTTATGTAGTATTGGTACTTCAGATAATTGTAGGAATAATTGTCGGTTTAAGTATTAGTGAACTTGTTAAATTTGAAGAATATATTGAGTTAAAGTCGATTGTGATTAAAATGATAAAAAGAAAATAATTAAGATATGGAATATCCGAAATTTAAAGTGTGTGTAAGGTGTTTTACCTTTAATCAGGCAAAATATATAGAGGAAACAATGAATGGTTTTGTCATGCAACAAACAGATTTTCCGTTTGTTTGTTGTATAGTTGATGATGCTTCTACTGATGGGGAGCAGGAGGTAATCAAGAAGTATATGGATATGCATTTTGATTATTCTCCAAATTCTGTTTCATTCGAAAAAGAATCAGATTATGCATATATACATTATGCGCAGCATAAAGAGAATAAGAATTGTCATTTTGCAGTTTTGTTTTTAAAAGAGAATTTATATTCTAAAAATGAGGACTTTTTTAAAAAAATGTATATTGCAGAATGGAGGGATAATTGTATCTATGAGGCGATATGTGAAGGAGATGATTATTGGATTGCCTCCTTTAAACTTAAAAAGCAGGTTGCCTATATGGATGAACATCCTTCTTGTGGTATGTGTTATACTCGTTGTAAATATTTTAGTCAAAAGCAAGGAGTATTTGAAAAAGAATCATGGGGTGGTCCATATACAGAGTTTAATGACTTGCTTAAAGAATGTACTGTACCAACTTTAACGGTTCTTTTACGTTTGAAAATGCTTAAACAATATGAGAAGGAGGGACATAATATAGGAAAAGGTTGGCTGATGGGAGATTATCCGATGTGGCTATGGTTTTCTCATGAGACAAGCATCTATTTTTTTAATGATATTACTAGTGTTTATAGAGTGTTAGAAAATTCAGCTTCTCATTCTTCTGCATTAGATGTACAAGAAAAGTTTATTTATTCTACTTATGATATGCTCTCTTATTTTTGCAACTTATATAATTGCAAAAATATGTTGCCTTCTGATTGGCTGTATCATCATCTGTTTAATACTGCCGTTATGTATGGTGATAAAGATAAGGCTAAAGAGTATTATGTAAAAATAATACATCCTACGATTAAACAAAAAATTAAATATAGAATATGCTGTAATCTCTTTTTGTATAAAGTGTTTGCATCTCGTTTATTTTACACAAAATGATAATATCTAAAATAATATATTTTGTCACGATTTCACTAACGCTCTTGCTGTTTTCTCTGGTACCAAGAGTAAGATGTGATAAAGGCTTCATTTTAGGAAACCTATTAAAAGTATTTGTGTCAAGTTTTATAGTTTCATATCCATTATTTCTATTATTGGCTTCTCGTTATGATATAGGAACGGATTATGAAAACTACGAAAAGCTTTATACTTATTACATTCAGTCTGGTATTACTGGTTTCGAACCATTTTTTGCAAGTCTGTTTTGGGTTGGGGATAATTATAATTTGAATTTTGATTCTTTTATTGTATTTACTTCCTTTATTTGTATTGTCATACCATTTGGCTATATAAAAAATTCTTTTCCCAAAAAAGATGTTTTTTTAGCAGTTTTTACGTTGATAGTCTTGTTGTTTGGTTCATGGTTTAATATTATTAGACAATGTACTGCAATGGGTATTATATTAATTGCTATTCATTATTTAATAGAAAGAAAAATAATAGGTTATTTGTTTTTTATACTGTTAGCTTCATTATGTCATAGTAGTTCCCTTGTATTATTACCTTGCGTATTTTTCATAAGAATATTCAATAAGTCTATGAGTAAAGTAAAAGTTATAAAGTATTTGTCCTTTTTAGGTATCATATGTATATTATTGGTATTTTTGTATTTACGTTTTGGTGCAAATTTAGCTTATTATGATCATGTTGCAGGTGAGGAAGCTGATGGTATAACATCAAAATGGTTTCTGATTTTTTCTGCTTTTTTATATGCTCCAGAGTTTTTGTTACTTAAATATATTCTTAAGGAGGATAATAAATATTCAATATTATATGCATTGTTAATATTAGAATTTACTTGTTATTTATTTGGTCTTTATATGAATTTAGGTTATCGTATAGGACAATTATTTTCACTCGTTCATGTCTATTTGCTTCCAAGAGTAGTTTGTTGTGCACAAAGACATAAACCTTAATTCCGCAACACTATAATTTAATATTTTTTATAAGCACCTGAGCAACAAAAAGTTGCTCAGGATTTTGCCATGTCAGAAATTTCACTTATCTTAGTGTTGCAAATAAAAAACAAATAAAACTCTGAATGACATGGCAAAAGTACAAATAAAATCTGAGAGACTCACTCCTTTTGGAGGAATTTTTTCTATTATGGAGCAATTTGATGCTCTTTTA
>OIDD01001441.1_pt1 | contig 10021 bp, 6 predicted proteins | sample 1606751 | NCBI WGS metagenome assembly OIDD01 (sample SAMEA3882544, study PRJEB24775) | human gut metagenome | biome: human-associated habitat; feature: intestine environment; material: feces | place: Netherlands | collected 2009/2010
TCTGGATCTTGATGGTCTTGCCGGCGAAGTCGGTGGTATTGCTGTTGACCAGCGCCGCCGCACCCGCCGCATGCTGCATGAGGCCGGACTGAAGGTCAAGCCGATCGAAGTGACCCACGATTCCCCGGAAGTGTTGGAATTGGTGGGCGAGTCGGCCGAACCGCGTTTCGGTTGGACGCTTGAGCAGTCCCAGCCGGCGGGCAATCCGCGTCGCAGGCATGGCAAGGGCGGCGACGGTTTCGCGGAAAACGGTGGACGCTCCGGACGCAACCGTTCCGGCGGACGCAACAAGGACCGGGGCAAGGACAAGGGCGGCAAGCCGTTCAAGTCCGAACGCAAGGACCGCGCGAATCGCAAGGGACGTGAAGAGCGCGCCGAAGTCGCCGAACGCGAGCAGCGTTTCGAACCGAAACAGAATCGCGCCGAACGTCGCGCCGCCAAGTTCGAAGGCCGCGACAACCGCGAATACGAGGCACGCGAGCATCGTTGGGAACATCCTGAAATCCAAGAGGAGAAGCGCGAGAAGCACGAGGAGAAGCGCAACAACAAGCGTCGCGAAAAGTACGCGCGGCTGCATGAGCAGCAGCGTGCCGAAGCCGGCGAACAGCGTGGAACCGACAATCGCAAGCGGCGCTCCGACGAGCGTTCCGATCAGCGTGGCCAATCCGATAGGAAGCCCGGCAAAAAGCAGTATGCGAAAAAGCAGGGCGCGCCGACCAAGAAGCAGCGCAAGGCCGAAGCCCGTGTCGAACGCCGTTACGAGGACGATCGCCAATACCGCAGGAACCGCGACGAACGCGACGACCGCCGTCAGGGCGGCAAACGCATCCATCGCAAGGAAATCCGCGTGATTCATGACGAGCGAGGCGAGGACGCGAAGCGTTATGACCGTCGCATGGAAGCCAAGTATGGCGATTCCGGTCGTCGTGGCGGTCACGGAGAACGCCACGACAAGCATGCGGGCGAAAGGCAGGGCAAGCCGTTCCGCAAGCATGCGAAGATCCGCAAGGCGCCGTTCCGCTCCCGCTGACGTACGTCAACGGTCAAGCAAAAAGCCGTTCATTCCAGCAATCGCAAGGAATGAACGGCTTTTTCTATACGGGATATCGCAGTATCAGCCGTTGACCGGCTGATACTGGTCGAGCGCGGTGAAGCAACGTTTATAGACCATCAGCATGATGATGCTGTCCGCCAGCAGCGTAAGCGCCGCGATGGTGGCGAGAATCATGAACTGGTATTTCGCCGCGTCGATGGGGTTGCCGCCGGCGATGATCTGACCGGCCATCATGCCCGGCACCGTCACAATGCCGGCGGAGGCGAGCGACGCGGTGGTGGGCAGCAATCCCAGACGGATCGACGAGACGATACTTGGACGTGCCGCCTCCCACGTGGTGGCACCCAACGCCAGCAGCGTGTCCACTTCGTCACGACGTTCCTTCATGCTTTCAAAGAACCGGCTCAACCCCACCGCCAACGCCGAAACGGTGTTGCCCAGCAGCATGCCGGTCAACGGCACCACCAATTGCGGCGCATACCACGGTTGCGGACGGATGATGAGCTCGGTGACCAACGAGATCATGATGAGCATGGTCACGACCAGACTCAGGAACACCGTTCCAGCCAAGCCCTTCGGCACACCTTTCGCACGCGAAAGAGTGATCTGCACGGCCGCGATGAGCATGAACGCCACCAGCAGCAGCACCAGCCACGGATTGTTCGAACGGATGACGTACTCCATGATGAAGCCCATCGCGCACAATTGCAGCAGCGCACGGCAAGCCGACCACAGAAGCGTGCGCCCCACGCCCATACGCATGGTTTCGGAGATGCCGGCGGCAATGGCCACCATCACCAGCGCGGCGATGAGACCCCAGATGTCGATCGCATAGTAGTTGCCGTTCATGCGACGCTCCCTTCTACCGTGTTACCCGTCGAAGTACTACCCGTCGCAGTACCGTCCGCTTCGGCGTTGCCGGACTGCGTGAGCGTGCCATCGGCAAGACGCGTGACACGTGTGGCATGGCCATCCGGCGGCCGGTGCCGGATACGAACGATCGCCATGCCGTCCGCCGCCGCTTTGGCGAGGATACGCGCCACTTTCTCGGCGTTGTCGTCATCCAATCCGGCGTCCACTTCGTCGGCGAGCAGCACCTTCGGACGGGTCAGCAACGTGCGCGCAAGGCTCACGCGCGCCGCCTGACCGCCGGACAAGTCGTGTGGCGGACGGTTCAGATCGATGTCGGCGCAACCCATATTGTCCAAGGTTTCACGGATTCTGCCGTCCGGCAACGCGTCGGTGGGGGAGATCCTGCGTGGTCCCTGCTTCGTTCTCGCCGACTGGCGTATGGCAAGCGTGAACGGCAGACGAATCGCCTGCGCCACCGTCTCGCCCAACAGCACCGGCTTCTGCGGCAGGTACGCGACCTGCGCGCGCCACTGCTGCGGGGTGAAATCGTCGGCGGAACGGCCATCCAACCGTAAATCGCCTGACGCGCGCGGATTGAGCCGTGCGAAAGCGGTCAGCAGCGAGCTCTTGCCTGCGCCGGACGGTCCGACCAAGTCCACGATTTCGCCAGGCTCGATGGCGAAGGACAATCCGGAGAATATGGTGCGGCGTTCACCGTCGACCATAATCGAACAGCGCACGTTCGATGCTTCGAATACGTATGTCATAGCCAAAACCATACGCCAATAGCGAACGGTTCACGGCGGTTTCAGGGTTTTCCCTGAGTTTTGAGGCGAAATCAGCCATAAGGATGACGCGTGCCCGTTATTTTGCGTACTACAACTGTCAAGTTGAAGGAAAACCTATATGTTGGGGATGGGAAATATGCGTCAGTGGCTTATGAACATAAGCCTGGTCGGAGGCTGGTTTCCGGCGGCGGCGTTCGCCGTCATCGCAGTGCTGTCCGTAACCCTGCTGGTTAGCGCGGCCGTTTCGAAACGGGACGGACGCATACTGGCTACCGTGCTGCCGATCGGCGTTGCGGCCGTGTCCGGAATGGTCGGCTATGTGGTAGCTTGGCTGCTGTCCGACGTGTTCGTGGTGTTCGGCGTCGGATTGGGATCCCGTGTGATGGCTTGGGTGGCGGCTGGTTTCGCCATCGCTGGTTTCGCCATCGTGCATATCGTGTTGAGCAGGGGCATGATGCGCGTGGCCGCGGCTATCTTGACCGTATTCGCGATACTGGCCGCGGCGATCGGCATCGACCAATCGTACGGCGAATACGCCACCATCGGCTCGCTGTTCGGCGAGGATTCCTACAGCCAAGCCGATCTGACCGGACTGGCCAAACGCAAGGACCTCATCACCGTCGCACAGTGGCGCAAACAGGCCGCCAACGGCACAATCCGCAATATTCCGGCGAACGGAACCGTCAACAAAATCGACATTCCGGCCACGAAATCGCAGTTTGAAGCACGCAAAGCCCTCGTCTACCTGCCTCCGGCGGCATTGGCCGACTCGAAACGCAAGCCGGCCCTGCCGGTCGTCCTCATGCTGAGCGGGCAGCCGGGCAGTCCGGGACGCGTCTTCCAAGCCGGCGGCATCCAAACCATGATGGACGGATATGCGAAAACCCACGACGGACTCGCCCCAATCGTCATCGCAGCCGATCAGCTTGGCGCCGATTCGCACAACACGCTATGCGTGGATTCGAAGGTGTACGGCAATGCGCTGACCTACCTGACGCAGGACGTGGTCGACTGGGTGAAAACCAACCTGCCCGCCGCACAGGATGCCAAGGATTGGGCCATCGCCGGATTCTCGCAAGGCGCCACATGTTCGCTGCAGATCGGCGTGAACCATCCCGACCTGTTTGGCACCATGATTCCCACCGACAGCGAAATCAAACCGACCAACGGCAGCCGACAGGAAATGATCGACCGGTTCTTCGACGGCGACACCACAGCCTATGAGAACCAAGTGCCGGTCAACGCCATCCGCAACCACGCGCCCACCCATCAGATGCTCATCATAGGCGCGGGGGAGAAGGACACCACCTCAATACGCAACGTCAAAACAATCGCGCCGGTCGCGGCGAAAGCCGGCATGCGCGTCGCCGCCGTCGAATCGTCCGGCAACGCACACGACTGGCACGCCGTGCAGGACGTGCTGCGTTACGGGCTCGCCGTATTCGGCCACGACACCGGACTGGATGGTGCGAACCCGAACCTATCCGACTATCCGAATCTCAAACGCATCACGATATGACGATCCTGAACACAAACCCGCAAGCCTGAGAATCCCAGAAAAGGAAAGAAATGACTCAAACGCAAACCGCGCCTGCTAAACCAGCCGAGGCATCACCCGCGAAACCACTGTTCGGCTTCCGCGCGCTGCTCGCCGATCTGGCCGGATGGATCAGACGACACCTGCTCACCGTCTGCCTCGTGCTGTTCGTCATCCTCATCAACGTGGGCACGCAGATCGTGTGCGCGCTCATACGTCAGCCGTTCCCGCCGAGCCTGGCCAAAGTAAGTTTCGAAGCGCTCGCACGCGGCCGCTGGTACACCGCGCCGATATCCATGCTGTACGTGCCGAATCTGGGCCGTCTGCTCATCGACGTTCCGCTCATGCTGGTTGCGTTCGGCCTGGCCGAATCGGTGATCGGCAAAATCAAAACCGCATGGGTGTCCGTCATCACCACACTGGGTGGCGTGGCCTTGGGCATGGGACTGTGCTCCCTATCCGACGGGCGCAGCCCCCAATGGCATGCGATCTCGCATGATGGCGCCATCCTTGGTCCACTGATTCTCGTCGCCGGCACCCTTATGTGCGCCAGCGCGTTCACAACCATGCTGTGGCGCCGCCGTATCCGCGTGATCGGCTATGCGGTCGTGCTCATCATGTTCCTCTACCGAGGCGAGGTGAGCGACTACTGCCTGCTTGCCACTTCGGTGATTGGCCACGTGCTCGGCTATCTGATGGCCTCCCGCACGCATGGCGACGAATACCGGCATGGCGCCATCTACGAAATGCGTCGGCTTATCGGCATCGTCGCGGGCGTGCAGGCCATCGGCTCGCTCGTCGCCGTCTCGTCACGCCAATCGTTCGGCCTGCTGTCCATGTTCGGACTGTTGACCGGCTCCACCGACTTCGACACCGGACGTGTGGTCGACTGCCTCAGCGGCGCCTCGCATACGGACTGCTTCACGCAGTACCGCATGATGCGCCTCACCATGCCCGGCAACTGGCTGGTATCCATCATGCCGACGCTGATGCTGCTGCTCATCGCCTGGGGTCTGTATCGAGGCCGTCATCTCGCAGCCACGCTCAGCATCGTGTTCAACACATGCACCATTGCGCTATCGACGGTGTTCTATGTGGCTATTCCGCTGTCCTACGTGGACGGCCCCGACGCCGGTGCATACATGGATGCGATATCCGCATTGCAACGGCACGGCGCATTCCACGCGATGCTGGCCACGATGGCGTTGCCGCTGCTGTGCATCGTCATCATCATCCTGTTCCGCGCATGTTTCACCATTCGCACGAAAAGCGAGACCGTGCTGCGCGGTATCGCCATCACGTTCGCCGCATTCGTATTACTGGGATTGCTGTACGTCGGCTACGGCCTGTCCATGCCGTCCGGCTTCAACGAAACGCCGCTGCTGGTCGATCTGATCGCAGACTACGTGCAGCGTTTGCTGCCGATTGGCCTGCTAAGTGGCGTGGAACCGGCGTTCGTGCCGGTCGGATTGCTTTCCGAAATCGTCTACCAGTGCGTCGGACCGATGTTTTGGCTGGTCGCGCTGTGCTGCACATGGGGTGGTCTGCGTGACCGTTCCATGATCAACGACGCGTACCGTCACCGCGTGGACGAGATCATCGGACTCGGCGGCGAATCCATGTCGTTCATGGCCACTTGGAAAGGCAACGATTACTGGTTCTCCGCCACCGGCCGTTCCGCCATCGCCTACCGCGTGTCGTACGGCATCGCATTGACCGTCACCGGACCTTTCGGCGACCCAGACGAATATGAGGACGATCTGCATGCGTTCGCCGACTTCTGCACCCAACGTTCCCTGACACCGGTGTTCTACAGCGTGCACGCCGAACAACGTGACGCGTTGGTCTCCGCCGGCTGGAACGCGCTCGACGTCGGCACCGAAATGGTGATCGACCCGGCCGCATGGCAGACGCGCGGCAAGAAATGGCAGGACGTACGCACCGCCATCAACAAAGCCAAGCGCGACGGCATCACCGACGTGCTCACCACATTCAAGGAATCGCCGTTCTCCGTGCAGACGCAGATCCGTGAGATTTCCGCGCAATGGGCCGGCGAGAAGGCCCTGCCTGAAATGGGCTTCACCCTGGGTGGCGTGGACGAGCTGGTCGATCCACGCGTCAAACTGCTGTACGCGGTGGACACGGACGGTAAGGTGCTGGGCGTCACCAGCTGGCTGCCGACCTATGAGAACGGCAAAGTGGTCGGATGGACGCTCGACTTCATGCGTCACCGTACCGACAGCGTCAACGGCATCATGGAATTCCTCATCGCCCGCATGGCCGAACGGCTGCGCGACGAAGGCGAAGTGCGATTCATGAGCCTGTCCGCGGCGCCACTTGCCGGCATGAGCGGCGAAGGCCACGAACAGGGGGAGAGCGCCGTGCTCGACCACGTGCTGCAGATGGTGGCCGACATCATGGAACCGGCTTACGGATTCCACTCCCTGTTCCGCTTCAAACTCAAGTTCCATCCGGATGAAGCCAAAGTGTACATCTGCTATCCGGATCCGGCGAAACTGCCGCAGATCTCGCTTGCCGTCGCGCAGGCCTACGTGCCGTCGCTCACCCCAGCCGAAGCCATGCGATTCGTACGCACCATCGTGCCTACGAAAACGAACTGAAACCATGCGACCGGTTGACGGCCCGTCATCCCTGAGATGGGCTGTCGCTTTGGGTGCGCTCGGGGCTACACTGGGGAAGGTTCATAAAAAGTACTACGTTTCTCCATGAAAGGGAACAGTATGTCAGCTGAAGCAAACGTCGGCGTCGTCGGTCTGGCTGCCATGGGCGGCAGCCTCGCACGCAATCTCGCTCACCACGGCAACAAGGTCGCCGTGTTCAACCGCACCTACGCCCGTACCGAAAAGCTCATGAACGAGCACGGCACCGAAGGCGAGTTCTTCCCGGCGAAGACCCTCGAGGAGTTCGTAGACAGCCTTGCCAAGCCGCGCACCGCCATCATCATGGTCAAGGCCGGTGAGCCGACCGACGCCATGATCAACGCGCTCGCCGACCTCATGGAGCCGGGTGACATCATCGTCGACGCCGGCAACGCCTACTTCCCGGACACCATCCGCCGCGAGAAGGAGATCAGCGCCCGCGGCCTGCACTTCGTCGGTTGCGGCGTGTCCGGCGGCGAGGAAGGCGCCCTGCTTGGTCCGTCCATGATGCCGGGTGGTTCCGAGGAATCCTGGAAGACCCTCAAGCCGATCTTCGAATCCATCGCGGCCAAGGCCGAAGGCGAACCGTGCGTCACCCACATCGGACTCAACGGCGCCGGCCACTTCGTCAAGATGGTGCACAACGGCATCGAATACTCCGACATGCAGCTCATCGCCGAAAGCTACGACCTGATGCGTCGTGGTCTTGGCATGACTCCGGCTGAGATCGGCGACGTGTTCGAGGAGTGGAACAAGACCGAACTCGACTCCTACCTCATTGAAATCACCGCCGAAGTGCTGCACCAGGTCGACAAGAAGACCGGCAAGCCGCTCGTCGACCTCATCGTCGACCACGCCGGCATGAAGGGCACCGGCACCTGGACCGTGCAGACCGCACTGTCCCTCGCCGTGCCGGTCACCGGCATCGCCGAAGCCGTGTTCGCCCGCGGCCTGTCCTCCGAAGCCGACCTGCGTGAGGAAGCCCAGAAGCAGGGCTTCGCCGGCCCCGACGGCAAGTTGAACCTCAACGACGACGAGAAGAAGGCCTTCATCGAGGATATCCGCCAGGCCCTCTACGCCTCCAAGATCGTCGCCTACGCACAGGGCTTCAACGAGATCACCACCGCCGCCAAGGAATACGGCTGGGACATCGACCTCGCCGCCGTGGCACGCATCTGGCGTGGCGGCTGCATCATCCGCGCGAAGTTCCTCAACCGCATTTCCGAAGCGTTCGAATCCGGCGAGGCCAACGTGTCACTGCTGTTCGCCCCGTACTTCAAGAACGCCATCGAAAACGCCGAGAAGTCCTGGCGCAACGTGGTGGCCCAAGCCGCCGTCAACGGTCTGCCGACCCCGGCGTTCGCCTCGTCGCTGTCCTACTTCGACGGCCTGCGTTCCAAGCGTCTGCCGGCCGCCCTCATCCAGGGCCAGCGCGACTACTTCGGCGCCCACACCTACCAGCGTGTGGACCAGCCGGGCGCGTTCCACACCCTGTGGGCCGAGCCGGGCCGCGAAGAGATCGAAGCCTGATCTTTTCCTTGCCTCTGTGTCAGGGCGGATATGCCAGAGGTCTTGCGATGTGTTCCATTGCAAGACCTCTGGCATATGCATATTACTGAGCTGCGATATTGCCGTACCGTTGCATTGACGGAGCATAGTGTCGCTCCGTAAGCAGAACGAATGGTACTTGTGGTTGTGATGCATCCCATTTGCGTTTCTAGGGGAGTCTAATGCCATCGTCTAACCTCCTTCCGAGAGGTTTTCGGAAGCTATGGGGCGAAATAGGCGGCGGATTGGGATTCCGTAGGTGGTTTTTGCGTTCCATAGGTGGTTGGTCTTGGGAGCCTGCTGCAGAAAAGGCCGGAAACCGGCCTTTTCCATGACCCCGATACTTGGGGCAACCGCCTACGGAAACGCGAAACCGCCTACGAAGCTGCAGTCCAGCGGGAACCTGCGTCAAAACGACACTCAACAATCAATCAACACTCAAAAAAAGGGGTGTCTCACGGCATGAGTCGCGGGACACCCCTGTTACCTGTTACCTGTTTCGGATGAACCTCACAACTTGGAAGCGGCACCCTCGTCAATGAGCCAGAGCAGTTCCTTGCCATCGGCGTAGGAGCTTGGGGCATGCGGGTTGTTGCGCTGGGCGAAGGCGGCCTTGACCGCGCCGGCCTTACGCTCTTCGGAGGTGAACACCCACGTATGCTTCGACCGGGCGATCATCGGCACGGTCAATGTCAGGCGCAGCGGCGGCGGTTTCGGCGAATCGCGCACGCCTGCGACCAGCACGTGCGGGTCGTCGATCTCGGCCTCGCCGTGGTCGGGGAACAGGGACGCGAAATGCGCGTCCGGCCCCATGCCGAACATCGCGATATCCAATGCCGGATTCTCGCCCAACTGCTCGATGAGCTCGCGCTGGTACTCCGCGGCGGCCTCGGCCAGCACCGCATCGGTCTGTTCGGGGGAGGCGGCGGCGATCTCCTCGGCGCCGCGGGTATCGGCCGGCATCGCATGGATGTTCGCCGCCGGCATGCGCCCGCTTTCCACAAGCGCACCGTACCAGGCCTCGCGAGCCTGCTTCGCGTTGCGGTCGTCGTCATCGGCCGCCACGAAGCGCTCGTCGCCCCACCACACGTGCACACGGCGCCAATCGACGGCATCGGCCAACGGGCTTTCACCCATCACCTTAAGCACGTAAATGCCATCGGTGCCGCCGGTCACGGCAATGTCCACACGCTGCCGGTCCGGCTCGGCCAACAGGTCGATGATGGTCAGCAATGTGCGCGCGGCCACGGCCTGCGCCAATACTTCGGGATTCGGATACACAATGGTCTTACGTTCTGCCATATTCGCTCCTTATACGATGTCGCCCCACCGATTCACGGCAGGGCGACTGGTTGTCGTTTGACGGTTCAGCGCTTCGGATTGATCAGATCCCAGCCCTGCGTCACCACTTCCGCATAGATCTCATCCGGGTAGAGTCGGCCCAGCTCCTCGCTTAGGCATTCCTCCAACGTGCGCGCCGGCACGCTGATGGTCTGCGGCGACTGTCCCGGCACGTTCAGCACGGCGATGCCGTCATCCGTGGAGGGACGTTCCAGGCTCATCACGCCGTCGGAACGGCTAA
>OIDD01001446.1_pt1 | contig 9998 bp, 6 predicted proteins | sample 1606751 | NCBI WGS metagenome assembly OIDD01 (sample SAMEA3882544, study PRJEB24775) | human gut metagenome | biome: human-associated habitat; feature: intestine environment; material: feces | place: Netherlands | collected 2009/2010
GCGGTCTCAAACATAAATACAAACATAAAGAACAATGGGTGGTTTTTTCGGAACTATTTCTAAAGGAGCCTGTATTACGGATTTATTCTATGGTACAGACTACAATTCTCATCTAGGAACCCGCAGAGGCGGTATGGCTACGTACGATAAGGAAGAAGGGTTTACGCGTTCGATCCACAATCTGGAGAATTCTTATTTCCGCACCAAGTTTGAACCGGGGCTTCCTAAATTCAAAGGAAAAGCCGGGATCGGTATTATCAGCGATACGGATGCGCAGCCTATCGTTATCAACTCTCACTTAGGTAAATTCGCGATCGTGACGGTGGCGAAGATTAATAATCTGGACGAGCTGGAAAAGGAGTTATTGGAAGCGAACATGCATTTCTCGGAATTGAGTTCCGGAAAAACGAATCAGACGGAGTTAGTCGCTTTGCTGATTACACAAGGCAAGGACTTCGTGGAGGGTATTGAGAATGTTTACAATAAGATAAAGGGCTCTTGCTCTATGTTGCTCCTGACGGAGGATGGTATTATCGCCGCCCGTGATAAGTGGGGGCGTACGCCGATCGTAATCGGGAAGAAAGACGGAGCTTATGCGGCGACCAGTGAGTCTAGCAGTCTTCCGAACTTGGATTATGAGATCGAGAAATTTATAGGCCCGGGCGAGATCGTCCGTTTGCGTGCCGATGGTATGGAGCAGATGCGTAAACCGAATGAAGGGATGCAGGTCTGCTCTTTCCTTTGGGTGTATTATGGATTTCCGGTTTCTTGCTATGAGGGTAAGAACGTGGAGGATGTCCGGTTTATGAGTGGATATAAGATGGGGCAGAAGGATGACTCGGAGGTGGATTGCGCCTGTGGTATACCGGACTCCGGCGTGGGTATGGCCTTGGGATATGCGGAAGGTAAGGGGGTGCCTTATCATCGGGCTATCGCTAAGTATACACCGACGTGGCCTCGTAGTTTTACCCCGGCTAACCAAGAGATGCGTGCTTTGGTGGCTAAGATGAAATTGATACCGAACCGTGCGATGCTGGAAGGCAGACGCATCCTTTTCTGCGACGACTCGATCGTGCGTGGTACACAGCTTCGTGATAACGTGAAGATCTTATATGATTATGGGGCGAAAGAGGTACATATGCGTATCGCTTGCCCTCCATTGATTTATAGTTGCCCGTTTATCGGTTTTACTTCTTCCAAGAGTCCTTTGGAGTTGATAACTCGTCAGATTATCAAGGAACTGGAAGGGGATGAGAATAAGAATCTGGATAAATATGCTACGACAGACTCTCCGGAATATAAGAAGATGGTCGGAATTATCGCCGAGCGTTTCGGGTTGAGTTCCTTGAAGTTTAATACGCTGGAAACCTTGGTGGAGGCGATCGACCTTCCTAAGTGTAAGGTTTGTACGCATTGCTTTGATGGTTCAAGCTGTTTTTAGAAAAATTTTACCTACTTTTATGCCTGCAATGTTTTAATGGCTAAAAAGAGTGAGTTATGACAGTTTTAGATAGATTTTTAAAGTACGTTACGTTCGATACCCAGTCGAACGAGGAGACGGGTACGACTCCTAGTACGCCGGGACAACGTGTCTTTGCCGAGGCTTTGGTGAAGGAATTGGAAGCGATTGGTATGGAGGAGATCTCCTTGGATGAGAATAGTTATGTAATGGCTACTCTGCCGGCTAATACGGACGAGAAAATCCCGACTATCGGTTTTATCGCTCATTTGGATACGAGTCCGGATATGTCGGGTAAGAATGTTCAACCTCGTATCGTGACTTATCTGGGTGGTGATATTGTCTTGGATGCGGAAGAAAATGTTGTACTATCTCAATCGATGTTCCCAGAGCTTTCTGATTATAAGGGACAGGATATTATCGTAACGAATGGTAAGACTTTATTAGGTGCCGATGATAAGGGAGGTGTAGCCGCTATCGTCGCCTCTATGCAATATTTGAAGGATCATCCGGAGATCAAGCACGGTAAGATCCGTATCGCTTTTACCCCGGATGAGGAAATCGGACAAGGTGCCGATCATTTCGACGTGGAGAAGTTCGGTTGTGATTGGGGATATACGATTGATGGTGGACAAATCGGTGAGTTGGAATATGAGAATTTCAATGCCGCCGGCGCTAAAATTATCTTCAAGGGCTTGAACGTACATCCGGGATACGCCAAGGATAAGATGCAAAACGCTTCCTTGCGTGCGATCGAGTTTGCTTCTTGGTTGCCGGCCGAGCAACGTCCGGAGCATACGACTGGTTATGAGGGATTCTTCCATTTGACCGGTATGACCGGTTCGGTTGAGGAAGCTACTCTATCTTACATCATCCGTGACCATGACCGGAAGTTGTTCGAGGAGAAGAAAGAATTGCTTCGTACGTTGGTTGATAAGATGAATGAAGCGCATCCGGGATGTGCGCATTTAGAGCTTCGGGATCAATATTACAATATGCGCGAGGTCGTGGAGCCCCAGAAGCATATCGTTGATTTGGCGTTTGAGGCGATGACCTCCGTTGGGGTAGAACCGATCGTGAAACCGATCCGGGGAGGTACGGATGGTGCCCGCCTGTCGTTTATGGGATTGCCTTGCCCGAATATTTTCGCGGGAGGCCTGAATTTTCACGGACGTTATGAGTTCTTGCCCGTTCGTTCGTTGGAAAAGAGTATGGAAACAGTTATAAAAATCATAGAGCTATCGGCTCGTAAATCTTAAATGCAATAATTACATGAAAACAACTCCGTTTACCGACGTGCATATCGCCTTGGGCGCGAAGATGCACGAATTCGCAGGTTTCAATATGCCTATCGAATATTCCGGAATTATCGACGAACACATGACTGTAGTGAATGGTGTAGGTGTGTTCGATGTTTCCCACATGGGCGAGTTTTGGGTAAAAGGCCCGAACGCTTTGGCTTTCATTCAAAGCGTAACTTCTAACGACGCTTCTGTCTTGCCGCTTGGTAAGGCTCAATATACTTGCTTCCCGAATGACAAGGGAGGTATCGTGGATGACCTTTTGGTATATCATTACGAGCCGGAGAAATATTTGCTGGTCGTAAACGCCGGTAATATCGATAAGGATTGGGAATGGTGCGTAAGCCATAATACGGTAGGTGCCGAATTGGAGAATTCTTCCGACCGTACGGCTCAATTGGCTATCCAAGGACCGAAGGCACAGGAGGTTCTTCAACGTCTTACTCCGGTTGATTTATCTTCTATTCCTTACTATTCATTCGTGACGGGTGAGTTCGCCGGTTGCAAGAACGTGATTATCTCTAACACGGGGTATACCGGTGCGGGTGGCTTCGAGTTGTATTTCTATCCGAGTGATGCGATGACGATCTGGAACGCTATCTTCGAGGCTGGAAAGCCGGAAGGGATCAAGTCGATCGGTTTGGGAGCACGCGATACGCTTCGTCTTGAGATGGGCTTCTGCTTGTATGGAAATGATTTGGATGATACGACTTCTCCGATCGAGGCTGGTTTAGGCTGGATCACGAAGTTCGCCGAGGGTAAGAACTTTACGAATCGTGCGGAATTGGAGCGTCAGAAGAAAGAGGGCGTAACCCGTAAGTTGTGTGCTTTCGAGTTGCAGGAAAAGGGAATTCCCCGTCATGGCTATGAGATCGCCGATGCGGAAGAGAATGTAATTGGCGTGGTTACTTCCGGTACGATGTCTCCGGTATTGAAGAAGGGGATCGGTATGGGATACGTGAAACCTGAGTTCGCGAAAGCGGGTACGGATATCTTTATCAAGGTGCGTAATAAGAACTTGAAGGCTCAAGTGGTAAAGGCTCCTTTCCGTAAATAAGAGATAAGGCTATCTATAAATAGTTCGAAGGCGATGTTCCTCACGGAGCACCGCCTTCCTTATTATAGAAAAGTTGGACATGATTAATATGTTGTTCCCTGGAAAATGTTCGATTGTGAGTACGGAAGTAGGGTACCGGTCATTCTCAAGTTTCTACCGGAGAAGTTCGGGTCTACGGTAACGGTTGCGTTGTTTGTTCCGTTGGTAAGCATCAAGCTAACGGTAGCGGAGATAAACACACCCTGTACGTTCATGTTCAGATAAACATTGCCCTTGTCATCCTGCTTGGTCTGGATATTGGAGGCGCTACCTTGTACGGTGATACCACCTAATCCGTTAGGACCGGGATACGGAGAGTTGGATGCGATCTGGACCATAGCCTGTCCGTCATTCAAAGATACGAAGTTCGTATTTGAATTTACGTAGAATACCTGTCCGTTCATCGGTTGTATGTTGTTAGCCTCCAATACGAATGATTGGTTGTTGATAGCTTGTACAGCGGCGTTAAACTCTTCTTGGCCTTCTACGGCATCTTGTGCCAGACGCTCTTGTTTTTTGATTTCTCTCTCTACTTTTTTGGCTTCCTTTGTTATCGATTTTTGAGCCATTACTTGTGTCATTCCGCACATAGCGACAGCGAGAACGACGATAAAAGATACAATTCTTTTCATACTTGATTTAGTTTTAAAACGGTTTTAAATTGTATAGATTAAACAGCGTCGTCGCGAAAAAGTTCCTGTGACTTATCCTTTTTATAGATACAATAACATTTCCACGGAGTATTTATGTTAAACAGAAATCGTACATTTGTAAATAAAGAACATAATACGATAGAATATGGATAAAGTACGTTTTGGTGTAGTCGGAACCAATTTCATAAGTGATTGGGTAATTGCCGGAGCCCGGCAGGATGAGCGTTTTGAACTGGTAGCTGTATATTCGAGAACTCAGGAGACGGCGGATGCTTTCGCCTCGAAACATAATATACCGTATACGTTTACCTCCTTGGAGGAGATGGCGAAAAGCCCGTTGATCGACGCCGTGTATATTGCCTCCCCGAACTTCCTTCATGCCTCCCAGAGTATTCTTTGCATGAGCTATGGCAAGCATGTTCTTTGCGAGAAACCCTTCGCTTCCAACGCGAAAGAAGTACGTGCGATGATCGAGGCTTCCCGTACATATAATGTCACGTTGATGGAGGCGATGAAGCCTACGCTTACGCCAAATTTCCTTGCTGTACGAGAGAATCTTGGGCGTGTAGGTACGGTTCGTCGTTATTTCGCCTGCTATTGCCAGTATTCCTCCCGTTATGATAAGTTCAAGGAAGGAATCGTGTTGAACGCTTTCAAGCCGGAGTTGTCTAATGGGGCCATGATGGATATCGGTATTTATACGGTCTATCCGATGGTTGTCTTGTTTGGTCGCCCAAAGAAGATAGATGCCTCGGGCATAGTCCTGTCCTCAGGAGCGGACGGGCAAGGGGCCGTGAATTTCTTGTATGAGGGGATGAACGCCACGGTGCTTTATTCTAAGATCGTCAACTCCGCCTTGCCTACCGAGATACAAGGGGAGGAGGGGAACTTGACCTTGGACCGGATCAATATCATCCGTAAAGTGACGTATTCTCCCCGTTTAGCTCCGGCGATGGGAAAAGGCCCGGAACCGGTTCCGGAAGACCTAAGCGTGGTCGCCGATAAGGATGAGTACTATTATGAGGTAGTGGAATTTATCAACCTCGTCTTGTCTGGCAAGCGGGAGTCAGAAATCAATAGCCTTTATAATTCTTTGATTACATTGGAGATTATCGATGAAGTACGCCGGCAGTGTATCCGGCGGATTGATAACTCTTCGTGATTTTCCTCTTTTTCCATCGGGGTGAAAAACTTTTTCCACCGTGATGAAAAAGCTTTTTCACTACGATGGAAATCCTTTTTCATCACGGAGAAAAAAGGGTTACTTGTATTTTTATTACCTTTGTGTCCTTAATTGTTTAGGATGTACATATATAATTCAATACCCCATATAACGAACACGCTAAATCTGGGAAAGGACCTATTGGAGGTCTTATTTGAGAAAAGAAAATCATTACCGTTTCGCTATGATTATGCGTTGGATATTATCGATGAGAATAAATTGAATATCCTGATCGAGCGTGAGGTGATCCGCAGGAACGGCCCTTATATCGAGATGGATGAGCATTATCTCTCTTTCTATGAGCTGCTTCTGGAGGCGAATGAGGAGATTTCTACCTCGGTGATCGATGAGAATATCCAGTTGGGTAAGCTGGGTTATCTGCGATCGGTCAAGGCGCATTTGCGGAAGATCGGGAAGATCTTGGTACGTAACGTGGTGTCCTTGCAACGGGTGATCGATAATACGTTCAAGAACGAGCCGAGCTATAAGGTGAAGATCGCCAAACTGGAGAATCTGGACGCTAAGCGAATCGAGATCAACCGCCTGATCGTGGAAGTGGAGAAGCTGCTGGATCGGGAACGGACTCCCTTTTTCGCCCAAGCCCCGGACGAGGAGTTGTTGACGATCGCCCGTGAGTTGAAGACGGAGTTATTGAGCGCCGGCCATAGCTTGATCCATTCCCAACAGGATATCATTGATTACTTGAACCAGATCCGTACGCAGGTGGGTTTTACCCGTAAGCTGCGTCGTATCAAATATCTGCGGGAGCAGTTTGAGTTACAGGAGAACACGAACGTGCGGGAGGTGGTAGACGCGGAGCGTTCCGTGGTATTGGAGGGCGTGCAGCCTACCTTATTCAAGGTTTCCATTCCTTATTTGCAAACGGACGAGGCACTGGATGTCATCTTGAAGGTGGCCGACGGCATACGGCCGGACAAGGTGATCCACCGGCAGGAGCTGGGGGTGATCTCCGCCGAGCAGATGGAGAATCAAGAGGTGGGGGAGGCTGCTATCAATACCCGGAAGATGATGGATGTTTTTAGCCGGACCGGAGGGGATTTGTTCTCTTTCGTGATGGCGTATGATTATAACCGGGAGATGGATTTCGAGGCGAAGGTTACGTTATTTTGCCGTTTACTCTCCCTCTATGAGAATGAGTTGGAGATAACAGACCGTTTTGGGCATATGGAGCATATAGAATATGCCATTATTCAAAGAACCTAGTTGTAGAGACGGGGCACGCCCCGTCTCTACAACTGGATAAAACAGATCTATGATTACCTGTCGAAAGGTAATTTTCTGTGCTCGAATACAAGTGTAAAGGAGTTGAGGACACTCTTCTCGGTCGTAGAAGATAATTTTGAGCGTTTACGTGATTATTTCTCGCATATCAATTTCGTGTTGGAGCAGGGGAATAATTACTTCTACTTCTCCCGCAAGGAGCCCCGGGCTACCTTGGAGCAAAAGCTCCAGCGTTTCTTCGCTTGGATCGATATCATGGACTTCTTCTGTACGTACGATACGGCCTTCGGGCCCGGTTTCACTTTCTCGCCGGCGGAGATATTGGTACGTTCCCGTATCGACATGGATCTAGAGATGAAGCTGGACGGGTTGAAAAAACATACCGGAGGCAAGGAGAAACGCAAGGATATCCTCGATACCATCTTGGACAGGATGACGAAAGAGGGCTTTATCGAGTGCGTAAGCGATATGAACGGGACGTGGAAAGTGCTCTCCTCGTGGGACTACCTCACGAAGATGATCCATAGTATTAACATAAAGAACGAAGATGAGATATCTCAATAAAATAGTATTTATAAACAGCGCCGCTATCCGTTACTCGGAAGTACAGCTGGATGGAAATATACATTTAATCGGAACGCAGGGAGTGGGGAAGAGTACGATCCTCCGTGCGATCCTTTTCTTTTACAACGCCGATACGCAGCGGCTCGGAATCCCGGTCGAGAAGAAGTCGTATCAGGATTATTATTTCCCTTATGCCGATTCCTCGATCATCTACGAGGTAGCGAGGGAGGATGGTTGGTTTACGGTACTTAGTTATAAGACGATGAACCGTATCTGCTACCGTTTTATCGCCTCTCCGTACCGGCCGGATCTTTTTATCGACGAGGAGGGAGCGCCTTATCCGTCGGATCGTATCCGCTCGGTGCTCGATAAGAACGGTATCAAATATAGCGGGGCGATCTCCACGTATGAGGAATACCGGAATATCCTCTACGGAAACTCGGATAATAAACGGGATTACTCCTGTTATTCCTTGATGGAGAGCGGCTCGTATCAGAATATCATCCGTACGATCCAGAACGTCTTGCTGAATTCACGCTTGGAGGCGGATTATATCAAGCAGACGATCATCACCTCCTTGAACGAGGCGGATAGCGTGATCGACTTGAGCCGTTACCGGAGCCATCTATCCGGTTTTGAGGCGCAACTGAATGATATCGGTGTTTTCCGTGAGCCGGGCATGGCGCGGAAGGCCGCTGGGATCTCTACCTTGTCGGACGATATCCGTAAGCGGGATTTACGGATCAACGATCTGTGCCGCCAATTGCGCGGGGCTTATCTGGAAACGGAGCGTATCTTGCCGGAGTTGTCCCGGAAGATACACGAGCAGGAGGCGGTCAAATCGGATTTCTATAAGCAAAGGGATAAGCTGGACGCTGAATCGAAGAACCGGACAGCCACGATGGAAGGCGAGTTGGCCGTGCTGAAAAACGCCTTGTCGGAGGCGGAAGCGAAACGGGTTTTCTATGCCGGAAAAGATATCCAGACGGCGATGGATCGTTGTAACAAATTGGAGATCTTACAGCAGGAACAGGAATCCTTAGTCGTGGAGAAAGATTTGCTTTCTTCCAAGAATAAAGAAGCCTCGGTCTTGCACGCCAATTTGATCGCTAATCTGAAGAACGAGTTGGCCGGCTTCGAGAACGAGAAACAGAAACAATTACTGGCGGCAGAGACTGAGATCAATGCTCGTCGGGAGGCTCGCCGGGAGTATTATCGACGGCTACGGGAGGAATTGCGCCATGCCGCCTCGGAGGAGAAAGAGCGTTTGTTGGTGGATCGGGAGAAACGTACGACGGAGGTCGCCGCCTTGAAGATGCGTATCAAGACCACCCGGGGGCAGTCGGGAACCTCGGAGGAATTGGAGGCGGTCAAAGGGCGTCTCGGTAATTACGACGCAAACCGGAAGGACTTGGAGCTGAAGATCCGTGAGCTGAAGTACGAGTTGAACTACCAGACGAAAGAGTTCGAGACCGCCGGGAAGCATTTGGATGAGGATTATCAAAAGCTAGCGGAATCCAATGAGGTGAAGATCGAGGCCCTGAGCGCTAAGCTAGCGGAACTGACGGAGTTCTTGGATAACCAGAAAGATAGCTTCTTCAATTGGCTGTCCGAGCATAAACCCGGCTGGGAGCAGACGATCGGGCAAGTGTGTGACGAGCGCCTGCTTTACGGGAAAGAGTTTACGGCGGAGGTAGGCGAGGGAGATACCTTTTATGGAATCCGCTTCACCTCCGGGATTCACCGGAATGTCAAGACCAAGGAGGATTACTTGGCGGAGAAGAAGGATGCCGAGGAAAAACGTGCCGGAATCCAGCGCTTCATCGCTACGGCGCGGCAGGATTTGGAGGCGGCAAAGGAGAATCTCCGCAAGCAATATCAATCCTCCGTGAAGCCCATCAAGGAGGATATCTATCATGCGGAATATGAGTTGGAGCAACTGGCGGTCCGCAAGAAAGAGGACGAGTCTCGTCTGTCGGCCTTACGGGATCAGGCGACCCGTCTGAGGCAGGAGGAGATCCGGCGCTTGGAGGAGGAGTTGAACGCTGCCGAGGCCACCCTTTCCTCGATCCAGCAGGAGATCGCCACGCTTCAAGGCAAGATGGACCGGGAACTCGCTTCCTTGGATGAGCAAGAGAAAGACGAGCTGGCTGCTTTGGATAAGGAACTCTCCGTCGCAAGGGAAGCTATCTCGGAGGAGATCGCACGCAAGAAAGCGGAGCTGGAAGAGCGCAAATCCGGATATGACAGGGAGCAATTGGATAGCCTGACCGCTAGCGGTGGCGATCCGAAACGTTTGGAGGAGATCCATTCCCGCTTGGCGTATATCGGTGGGGAGATTAAATATATCAACGAGACCAAGGCATTGATTATCGAGTATCTGAAAGATAAACGAGAGATGCTGGATAAGGTACCCGACTGGACGGCGGAGAGCCTGCGCTTGCAGCAGATCATCCACGGG
>OIDD01001449.1_pt1 | contig 9978 bp, 8 predicted proteins | sample 1606751 | NCBI WGS metagenome assembly OIDD01 (sample SAMEA3882544, study PRJEB24775) | human gut metagenome | biome: human-associated habitat; feature: intestine environment; material: feces | place: Netherlands | collected 2009/2010
TACAGCATACTCACCAAAGAGAATTTGGAGAAAATTATTAATTATTATTCTGTTACATATGATGATGTAAGGAAGTCTCCAATACAGAAACAATTGTTTTATAGCAAACCTTTTGTGATTACTCAAAAGAACAAAGAGCCAATTATGGTCAGTATGTATTTGGTACAGATGCTCTTTGCAGATGGTTTATATTGGTTAATTCGGGATTACTATTATAAGAATGGTAAGGGAACTGGGTTCATTATTGCTTTTGGAACAATGTTCGAAGAATATTTTATGGAACTGGCTGAGATTTATCTGTCAGAGGGTATGTGGCACAAAATTCCAGAACAAGATAAAAAGAGTGCGGATTTCTTTGTAGAATTTGAGGATGCGGTATTCTTGTTTGAACTAAAATCAGGACTGCTTGGAATAAAGGCAAAGCAGCAGGCACCAGATGTTCAACAGATTGATACATTTTACAAAAGAAATATTTTAGAAGCACATGAACAACTTAAAATGTCTGAAAAGGAATACCATGGACAAAAGCCGGTTATTAAAATTTATGACGAATACGCAAATTGTAATGTCTTCGATACCAGAGATATTTGTTGATGACAGCAGATGTTATATCATGACCATAGAAGACTTGGAGATGATGCTGGCTACATATAAAAATGATAAAGAAAAATTTGTAAGGGTAGTAAAAACATTAGTAGCTAATCAGAACAGCAATACTCAGGTTACAAGTGTTTTACATGTCATGAATGATTGTGATGCTGTTGGAGACATGCACTTTATTGGAGACAGAGACTATTTTATGAAAATAGCAAAAAAGATGGAATGTGAGTTAGATATATAAGGGAGTTTATTATGTCAAGCATAAGAGGTAAAAGAATTGTGATGACATTAATGTACATGCTTATTTGAGCTATAAATCGTGCAGAATGGAGGAGTGACTAATGAAAAAGAAAGTAATGGAATACATTGATAATTTTATTGGAAATAGCATCTATGATATTTTAAAATTTATTTTTTTTCTATTAATTCCTTCTTGTATGATTACAACATTTGTAGAAAGTGCGATATCTAAAGTAGTTAAGAATACATTTGTAGTGGTTTTGGTAACCTGTTTAGTATTGATTAGTTCTGTTATTGTTGTGTTGATAATATATAAAAATATTAGAAAATATAAATTTGAATATATTTATCAGTATGTTACTTTTGAATACAGTTTAGAACGAATGGTGGTTACAACTGAATACAAAGTAAAAGCCAAAAGAAATAATTTGAAAAGCATGTATTCACGGTCTAGTTGGTTTAAGGATGAAAAACAAAAAATAAAATGCCTTAATAAAAATTATAAGATAAACTACTTGGAAAATAGGGATACAAGTACAGAATTTGAAGTAGTATTTGATTCACCGATGAAAAAGAATGAAGTAAGAACTATTACAGTACGTGTAGAAGTAACAAATAAGCACAGGCATTTTGAGAATTTTTATTCAAGAGAAATTATATCACCAGTCAATGAATTAAAAATCACCTTAGTTATACCATCAAAGTATAAAGTGAAGTCTATTTTAAAAGAAGAAATCTATGGAAGTTTTCGAGACGAAAGATCTATAAGTAAGAAAGAAGATTTTAATATGGTTTATGTATGGACAATACCAAAGCCTAAGATGAGATATGAATATAAAATAAGTTGGTAGGAGAGGATAATGCCCAAATTAATTTTACGTTGCAACTATCTCAAGAATGCCCCACCTTCACATCTCGCCAATTACATGAATTATATCAGCACCCGTGAAGGTGTGGAGAAGATAGACAACACCTGCGGTTTACTCCCGGCTACGGTCAAGCAAAAGGAACTGATAGCAGATATCCTGTCAAAGATAGAGGATGCAGACCGCATGCATGAGTATTATGATTATCTCCAGAGGCCAACAAGAGAGAATGCGACAGAGTTTATTACGCAGGCATTGGAAAACAACCTTGATATTATTGCCAAGAAGAAAAACTATATAGATTATCTTGCAAACAGACCAAGAGTAGATAAAATCGGTACTCATGGTCTGTTTTCTAATGAGGGGGAGTCTGTTGTACTGTCCCGTGTGGCAGAAGAGGTGGCAAATCATCTGGGAGTGATATGGACCAATGTCATCAGCCTGCGAAGAGAGGATGCGGAAAGGCTTGGGTATGACAGTGCTGCACAGTGGCAGGCACTTTTACGGAGCAGGGTGGAACTTCTGTGTGAAAACTATAAGATAGACAGCAGGAACCTTAAATGGTATGCCGCATTCCACAATGAGTCCCATCACCCTCATGTACATTTGGTGGTGTACTCCACAAATCCATCGGAAGGTTATCTATCGCCCAAAGGCATTGAAACCATGAGGTCCACTTATGCCCATGATATTTTCCGTCAGGAGTTTATGAGTATCTATGAAAAAAGAACAGAGCAAAGGGAACAGTTGAAGGAGCAGGCGAATAAGAGTCTGCTTTTTTTATTGCAGGAAATGCAGAGCGGAATCTGTCACAATGAAAAAATTGCAGAACAGATGATGGTTTTATTCAGACGGTTAATGAACACTGGAGGCAAGAAGGTATACGGATATCTGAAAGCAGATGTAAAAGCAATCGTCAATGGTATTGTGGATGAACTGGCAAAGGAAGAAAAAGTGGCGGAGTGCTATAAACAGTGGCTGGAGAGCAAAAGTGAGATACTTCATTTTTACAAGGATGCAGATGCAGAGCAGCTTCCACTGTCAGAGCAGAAGGAATTAAAAAGCATCAAAAACATGGTTATCCGGGAAGCAGTCCGATACGGAGAAGGGTATCTTTATACAGAGGATGAGGGACTGGAAGCTTTGGAAACCGAAAGGGAAGAAATGGGTGCAGATGATTCTGAAGTGTCAGAAGATATGGTGGAGGTTCCCGTAGATTATTCCGAGGATGAGCCGGAAGAGGAAGAACCGGACGGTCAGGAGTTTTATGCCAAGTGGACAGATGCCTATAAAGAGGCAAGGGAATATCTGTATGGTACACCTCAGATAGAGCCGGATGAGGAAGCTGCCTATGAAATCATGAAAGAGGAGGCAGGGCAGGGAAATGCCTATGCAATGGCAGACATGGGAAAGATGTATGCACAGGGTATTTTTGTGGAAGCAGACAAGACGAAAGCACAGGAGTGGTATGAAAAGTCTCTAAAGGCAATGCTTGTTGTGGAAGACAGAAAAGAAAACACTTATCTGGAATACCGCATCGGTAAAATGTATCAGTATGGATTGGGAACCGAGGAGAATCTGCCGGAGGCGGCCAAATGGTTTGAGATAGCATCAGGCAAGGAACATAAATATGCACTTTATTCTCTTGGTATGCTGTATCTGCATGGAAAAGGTGTGGAGCAGGACGAGGGAAAAGCCTGTCAGTTGTTTCAGCGTTCCCATAAAAAGGGCAATCCTTATGCATCCTTTGAGTTGGGGAAATTGTATGAAGCCGGAAGAGGAACCCAGAGGAATACGGATCTGGCGGAGAAGTGCTACCGGGTAGCGTTTCTTGGTTTCTTAAATCTGGAAAAGAAGTCCAGGGATGATACCTTATGGTACCGTATCGGAACCATGTACCTGCAAGGCGTTGGTACCGAAGCAGATGAAAAGGAAGCCGAAAAATATCTTTGTAAGTCTGCGGGCTATGGAAATACCCATGCAGCCTATCAACTGGCAAAGCTGTACATCCGTCAGGAAACGGAGAAACTGCAAAGGAACCCGAAAGAAATACCGGACTATAAAAAAATCAAGCAGGTACTTAAATGGCTGGAGGCAGCTTCCGAGCAGGGCAATTCTTTTGCAGATTATGCCCTTGGGAAGCTGTATACGGACGGAGAACTGATAGCGAAGGATATGGAAAAGGCATTCCATCATTTACACAAGGCAGCGGATGCAGATAATGCCTATGCGTGGTACCGGTTAGGCAGACTATATCTGTCGGATGAGTATAAGGACATTGGCAGAGCAGTCCGCTATCTTACACTGGCAGCAAACCGGAAAAATGAATTTGCATCATACCGGCTTGGGAAGTTATATCTTGCAGGGGAGGAGGTAGTAAAAAATGTAGAACTTGCCATACGGTATCTGGAGGAGTCAGCCGGCGTGGGAAATCAGTATGCACAGTATGTCCTTGGCAAGGTGTATATGATGGAAAAAGAGGTAGAGCAGGATAAGGAAAAAGCATACGAATATTTCAGATTGGCAGCGGAGCAGGGAAATGTGTACGCTGCTTATTTTCTGGAACACTGGAATGATATGCCCCATCCGGATTTACTACTAATGGCAACCAGACTCATGCATCATCTGGAAAATATACTAAAGGACGATGTTTCTGGAAAGAAAGGAGGCAGACGAGCCGGTATGGATCGTAAGCTGGCTAGAAAGATTAAGAATAAGAAAATTGCACAGGGTCATGCAAGAGATGATAGGGAAGAAATGGTACAGACACAATAGGAAGGAGGAGCAGATTGGGAGATTTCATTTATTTTACAGAGGAGCAGAAGGAAAGAGCCAATGCAGTACCCATCATGGATATTTTGAAACGGGAGCATGAAGAAGTGGAACGCTCCGGAAATGAATGGAGATGGAAGCGGCATGGTAGTGTGACGTTCCGTGGAAACCGCTGGTACAGACACAGTCAGCAGATGGGAAGCCATGCTATTGATTTCATGCAGGAGTTCTTTGGGATGTCTTATCCGGAGGCAGTTACCTATTTGCTTAATGGGGAAACAGGGCAGGTTATTCATGGAGGCAGTCCGCCAAGGGAAACTGCGGGAAAGAGAGCCGCACGTCCCAGGGGAGAGGAAACCACAGAAGAAAAAGAACCGAAAATATTAGTGCCGCCGGAAAAGAACGATACCATGAAAAGGGTATATGCCTATCTGATGCAGAAGAGGCATATCAGTAGGGAGGTGCTGTCCTTTTTTGCCAGACAGGGAATCCTGTATGAATCAGCAGGGCATCACAACGCTGTATTTGTCGGAGTGGATAAAGAAGGGAATCCACGCCACATACATAAAAAGGGTACTTGTTCGGATGGCAGGAGCTTCCGCATGAACGAAGATGGTTCTGACTCTTCCTACGGATTCGGTTATGCCGGAGCCGGGAATAAGCTGTTTGAGGCACCGATTGATTTTTTATCCTTTCTGACCTTGTACCCAAAAAACTGGCAGAAGAACAGTTATATCGTTTTAAACGGAGTTTCAGAACATGCCATGCTGCAGATGTTAAAGGATTATGCGAATCTGGATACGGTTGTGTTGTGCTTAGACCATGATCCGGCAGGCATAGAAGCCTGTGGAAGACTGGCAGATATTCTGGTGCAGAATGGGTACAGACAGATTAAGAATTTAAAATCCTTCTGCAAGGACTGGAATGAAGATTTAAAACTTCTGCATGGGGAAGAAGTAATTCCGGCACAGGAGCATCCAAAGATTCTGGAATGCGATGCGTGGATGGAAATACTAAAGCAGGTCACAGACAGTGTGGATATGAAGTATGCCACCAAGGAAAGCGTGTGCCGGTATTATCAGGACATTTACAATGCACTGAAGAAAGGAAACGGAAAAGAACATCTGGAGGATGCTTTCGACAGTGGAGGAATGCTTTTAACCGGGGTGTTAATCCGATGCATGGAGAAAACAGGCAGGGAACTTGGCAGGGAAACAAGTGCAGATGAAATACTGGATAACCTGCATAAGCGATACCGACCACATAGGGATAAGGGGAACTACAATACAAGGCTTCGGAACATGCAGAAAGCCTTTGAGGAACTGATGGAGGTATTTGACAAAAAGGATTTGTCCTTAAAAGAGAATAAAGAAGAATTTGTGAAGAAATGTATGAGCCTGACGATGGAGTGTATCAAGGCTCATATTTTTGTTGCAACAGAATATGAGGAACCCATACAGAGAAAGGAGATGAGGATGGAATGCAGCCAGTCGTGATGTTATTGGTGTCAGGGGTAATTATGTTTTCTGTGATTGGAGGACTTTCCCTGCTGGCACATTATTATACGCTCAATGGAATCAAGAGTAAGACCGTAGGAGATGGCCAGCACGGAACCGCACGGTTTGCTACCAAGAAGGAGATTGAGGAAACCTATGTGGAAGTAGCCTATGAGCCGGAGAAGTGGAGGAAAGGAGAAAACCTGCCGACAGCACAGGGACTTGTGCTGGGGAGCATTGAAAGGGCAGGAAAGCTATATGCCCTTGTGGATACCGGGGATGTGCATTGCCTGATGATTGGAGCAGCAGGTGTGGGTAAGACCGCACACTTTCTGTATCCCAACATCGAATATGCCTGTGCCTGCGGAATGAGTTTTCTGACTACGGATACCAAGGGCGACCTTTACCGAAACTATGCAGGCATCGCCAAGAAATACTATGGGTACCACACCGCAGTCATTGATTTAAGAAACCCAACTAGAAGTGATGGAGATAATATGCTCCATTTGGTAAACAAGTACATGGATGAGTATCTGGCAGATCATAACAACTTAAGTGCCAAGGCAAAGGCAGAAAAGTATGCAAAGATTACTGCCAAGACAATCATATCCTCTGGGGGAGCCGACAGTGCCAGCTACGGACAAAATGCATTCTTCTATGATGCCGCAGAAGGTGTGCTGACCGCAGTCATCCTGTTAATAGCAGAATTCTGTCCCAAGGAGAAAAGACACATCATTAGTGTATTTAAACTGATTCAGGATTTACTGGCGCCATCCAAGGTAAAAGGAAGAAATCAGTTTCAGTTGCTTATGGCAAAGCTTCCGGATACCCACAAAGCCAAATGGTTTGCCGGGGCAGCTTTAAATACCGCAGAGCAGTCCATGCAGTCTGTTCTTTCCACAGCACTCTCCAGACTGAACTCCTTTCTGGATTCCGAACTGGAGCAGATACTGTGCTTTGATACCGCTATCGATGCTGAAATGTTTTGTAAGCAGAAGACAGCGGTATTTTTAGTGATGCCGGAAGAAGACAACACCAAGTATTTTATTATCTCTCTGATTTTGCAGCAACTCTATAGGGAAATCCTTGTGGTGGCAGATGAGAATGGAGGAAAGCTGGATAACCGTGTGGTTTTCTATTGGGATGAGGTCGGAACCATACCAAAGATTGAGAGTGCGGAGATGATGTTCTCTGCATCCCGTTCCAGAAGGGTAAGTATCGTACCCATGATACAGTCCTTTGCACAGCTTAATAAGAACTACGGAAAAGAAGGGGCAGAGATTATCATCGATAACTGCCAGGATACCATCTTCGGTGGATTTGCACCAAACTCGGAATCCGCAGAGGTACTGTCCAAGAACCTTGGAAACAAGACGGTCATGTCCGGCTCCATCAGCAGGGGAAAGAATGATCCGAGTCAGTCCCTCCAGATGATACAAAGACCATTGATGACACCGGATGAATTAAAGTCCCTGCCAAAAGGAAACTTCATCGTGTCCAAAACAGGCAGCCATTCCATGAGGACCAAGCTGAAACTGTTCCTAAAGTGGGGCATCACATTTGAGGAGCCTTACGAGATAGAGGAAAAGTCAGCAAGAAAGGTGACCTATGCAGATAAGCAAGAGATAGAAGAAGAGATTATCCGCAGATATATGTGCTGTGTGGATGAGGAGCCGGAAAGTACGGAACAAGGCACTGCATCCAGAAGTGGCGGTATTCCGCAGTCCCAGATGAATGAAACGGTGGGAAAGGTCAGACAGGCACTCAGGACAGAGGATTAGGTGATTGGTTGAACAAAAAAGAAATATATGAAGCAGAACTGCCCCATAGGGCTGTGGCGGTATATCTGTATCTAAAGGATCGTGCGAATAAGGAAGGCACCTGCTATCCGGCAATCGGGACCATTGCCAGAGAACTGCATTTGTCTGTCAGTACCGTAAAACGTGCCATCAGCGATTTGGAGGAGAATGGATTTATACGCAAGAAACAGCGCTGGCGTGATAATGGTGGCAGAAGCAGTCTGCTGTTTGAAATCATAAGGTAAGCACAAAGGGGATACTGCGCTGGTCAGGTGGACTATGGTATGGTTCACCATGGCCTGTGTAGGGAACTTTTCACTTTAAGGATTAGGACAGAGAAAATGAATTTTGGTAATATTTGATGTAGTAATAGTTAATAAAAGAAATAAGTGTTATGATAAGTTTTGACATGAGAAAAATGGTAACCATTATAACCTTTATGCAATGGTGTGATATTGAGGAGAGTTTATAAGATGGACAAATACGAGGAGTTGATAGCTGTTTTTTCAGAGACACTTAAGCAATCAAGGGATTATCATATTGCCTATATGTACCAAGTGGGCTATGTATCTGTACTCGGATTGTATGAAAGAGATAGTACACAGAACAACTCAATGAAAATTGATGAGGTTTTTCATTCTCCGGAAGAAATGGCGGACAGTTTGCTGCGTAATTGGCGCTGGCAATGGTTTTATAAGAATAGAAAGCTGTTAGGCTGTCAAGATTTCGAAAATATTTGTAATCTTGACAATAAAATCCCAGACTTGCTTCAGGAAGAATACAGACAAAGTATACAAATCCTTCAGAATAAAATCCATATTGCTTTACAGGTGGAAAATTAAGACTGTTTATAAGCAATGTGTCCGATAAAAGAGGTTATACATATAAAAGCAAATACAATTGCCTGAAGAAATAACTGCAAGCAGAAAACTGAATAATAAGGTGAAATGTGTTCTTCGGATAAAAATACGGTTTTCCTGTGAGTCAACTTCCCTGTTTGGATGATCTACAGGTCCTATGATTAAAATTATAATGGCACAAAACACGTACAGCATAAAGGAAATAGGAATCGAGATAGTAAGGTATTTCACAATAAGCAGGGTAGTAGTTAGTATCAAGCAGGAGCCGATAAAACAGGAAAAATAGGTTTTTAAATGCAAGCCGCCGCTGAATGAACGCATTGGAATAAACAATAGGAAGAAAAACAGGCATTCGAAAAACATATGCAGCAACAAGGCAATCACAATACTGCAAATTGTGCTGGCAGAAACTTCTAAAAAGCATTGAAAGCCATATTGGTATATTTCGTAATTTTTTTTATCAATAATTCCTTTTTTTAATATATAGTCAGTTAATATAACAGATAAGTATTCCATAGCAAAATTCTCCTTTAATAGCCTTGCAGTATAATGCAAAGAAAGAAGAATATTATGCAGATGTAGAAAATATGAAAGTGTATGTCATTTTTCCTTTTTTATATTGCCATATAACACTACAGATACTTGGAATTCTTCACCTCCATCTTTAATAATTAGTTCCCCGTCATAATCAGCCAATGCCTGTTTTACTGAAACCAGCCCAATACCATGATAACCATTCCCTTTTTTTGTGGTAAGATATCGCCCTGAACTGCTTTTTCTTTGCTCTGGTGGACAACTATTCTTTATGCATATCTGCAACATTTCTTTTATATATGTACACTCCAGAGTAATATACCGTTGTTCTTGTGGCAGTTTTCGGCAGGCTTCCAATGCATTTTCTAACAAATTGCCAAATATAATCGCAAGATGACCTCCCTGAAACGGCAAAACCTGTGGAATGAATACGTTGGCATCAAATCGTATGTTTTCTTTCAAGGCAAGGGCATACTTATGATTCACAAGAGAATCTACTACGATATTCCCACTATTGGAAATTTCAATTGCCTTGCCACCGATGCCATCATCTAGCATTTTTTGTATATATTCTCTAGCATCTTCTGTTTTTGCGGCATTTACCATGCCAAGTATTCCCAATAAATGGTTTTTCATGTCATGTCGCATCCGGCGTAATTCAATATAGTAACTCTCCTTTTCTTCTGCCTGACGACTGCAAAGATTAAGTTGCTGTTCATACAACCTATTTTGAGAATGAAGTTCCGCTGCTTGTCCTATTCGATCATATACCGTAAAAATCACATAATTGACGAGTAAAAGAAGTACGCCA
>OIDD01001452.1_pt1 | contig 9943 bp, 8 predicted proteins | sample 1606751 | NCBI WGS metagenome assembly OIDD01 (sample SAMEA3882544, study PRJEB24775) | human gut metagenome | biome: human-associated habitat; feature: intestine environment; material: feces | place: Netherlands | collected 2009/2010
GGCTCGTTAGGGACTTGCACCCATTAGACAACACACATGCTAGTCAAACAAAAAGACACTAACTAAAAAGTTAGTGTCTCAATGTAGCGGGAGGGGGCCACGATCCCTCGACCTCCGGATTATGAATCCGACGCTCTAACCAGCTGAGCTATCCCGCCATCCTTACAAGTCATTTCTGATTTGCGGATGCAAAGGTACAACAATTATTTGGATCCACCAAATTTTTTCGGAGAAATTTTCGAAAAAAGTTTGTTTTTTCTTTTTTTGCTCAAATTCAGACCTATTTACACCTATTATATATATAAAAAAAGCGAAAAAGAAAGGATTTCTAATTTTTTTGTGTAACTTTGCAGGCTGAAACGATAGCTGTTCATCTCAAAACGATGGAAAAACAGCTTGCTAGAAAAAAAGAAATGCTTAGAATTAAGAAATTAGACATATTTATAGCCAAGCAATTTGGACTTCTCTTCATGGGAACCTTCTTCATCTGCCAGTTTGTGCTGATGATGCAGTTCCTTTGGCGATATATCGACGACCTCATCGGAAAGGGAATCTCGATGGACGTGATGGCACAGTTCTTCTGGTACATGGGTCTGATGCTCGTACCGCAGGCATTGCCGCTTGCCATCCTTCTCTCCTCACTGATGACTTTCGGTAATCTCGGCGAAAGTTCGGAGCTCACTGCCATCAAGGCTGCCGGCATCTCTCTGATGCAGGCTTTCCGCTCACTCATCGTTATCACCGTCATCATCATGTTCGGTTCCTTCTACTTCCAGAACAATGTAGGTCCGCACTCCAACCAGAAGCTGGCGCAGCTCCTCATCTCCATGAAGCAGAAGAGTCCGGAACTGGAAATTCCGGAAGGCATCTTCTACGACGGAATCCCGAACTGCAACCTCTACGTACAGAAGAAGGACCTGAATACGGGAAAGCTCTATGGAATCATGATCTATCGAATGACCGACAGTTACGAAGATGCCGCCATCATCCTTGCTGACTCCGGAATGCTGCAAAGTACAGCTGAGAAGAAGCACCTCGTGCTGAGTCTTTACAGCGGAGAATGGTTTGAGAATATGAAGAGCAGTGAATTCGGCAACAGCGCTGCCGTACCATACAGAAGAGAGACCTTCGTCTCCAAGAAGATCGTGCTCGACTTTGATGCCGACTTCAACCTTACCGATGCCTCGTCGCTTGCCAACAATGCGAAGGGAAAGGGACTATCAGAGATTTTCCACGCCATCGACTCCATCAACGGACTGTACGATTCCATTGGAAAGAACTATCTCTCGGAAGCCAATGCCCGATTCTACCGCACGGCGCAGGTAAACAAGGCTGATTCGCTGAAGGAAATCAAGAAGGGACAGACGGAGAATTTCGACACCTTATATAATAAACTCTCGAACGACAGGAAACTCCGGGCACTCAATGATGCACAGATGACAGCACAACAGGAACTCACCGACCTCAACTTCAAGGCGATGGTTACGAGCGATGCCGACTACATCATCAGGCAACATAAGATAGAAGCGATCAAGAAGTTCACGCTGGCACTCTCTTGCCTGATCTTCTTCTTTATAGGAGCCCCACTGGGTGCCATCATCCGAAAGGGTGGATTGGGATTCCCGGTCATCATCTCCGTATTCGTGTTCATCATCTTCTACATTCTCGACAATACGGGCTATCGAATGTCGAGACAGGGAACCTGGACCATCTGGTTCGGTCAGGGACTGGCTCCAGCCGTACTGGCACCAATCGCCGTATTCGTCACCTACAAGGCAACCAACGACTCTACGGTGTTCAATATGGAGATGTATAAGATGTTCTTCATGAAACTGCTCGGCCTCCGCATCAAACGCCATGTCTTCGGCAAGGAGGTCATCATCGAAGAGCCGAAATATACAGAAGATGCACAGCGACTGGACAAACTCAACAGCGATATCTATATATATAATAAGGTACACGAGCTGAAGAAGCTTCCAAACTTCATCAATGTGTTCTTCAAATACCAGCCCGACAACGAGATTGAGCGCATCAGCAATGAGCTTGAAAACGTGATAGAGGATCTGACCAATACCAAGAATAAGGTCATCCTCCACAACCTCAACCTCTATCCTATTCTCGCAACGAAGGCTCATACCCGCCCATTCGAACGCCAGTGGCTCAACATCCTTGCGGCCATCATCGTACCTGTGGGCATCGTACTCTACCTGAGAATGTGGCGATTCAGAATCCGACTCTACCGTGACCTGAACACCATCAAGCAGAGTAACGCAAACATCATCAGTCAGATAAAAGAAATGTAACTATAAAAAGTATCAAACAAATGGCAGATATTAAACTAAATAGCATCGAAGATGCAGTAAAGGACTTCCAGGAAGGTAAGTTTGTCATCGTTGTAGATGACGAAGATCGCGAAAACGAGGGCGACCTCATCATCGCCGCAGAGAAAATCGACGCAGAGAAGGTAAACTTCATGCTCAAGAATGCAAGAGGTGTACTCTGTGCCCCTATCACCCTGAGCCGATGCGAGGAGCTCGACTTGCCTCACCAGGTATCAGACAACACATCCATGCTCGGAACTCCGTTCACCATCACAGTGGACAAGCTGGAGGGTTGCACTACAGGCGTATCAGCCCACGACCGTGCAGAGACCATCAAGGCACTTGCCGATCCGGCATCTACCCCACAGACATTCGGTCGCCCAGGCCACATCAATCCTCTCTATGCCCAAGACAATGGTGTATTGAGAAGAAGCGGACACACCGATGCTGCCATCGACCTCTGCAGAATGGCAGGTCTCTATCCAGCAGGCGCCCTTATGGAAATCATGAACGAAGATGGAACCATGGCACGCCTTCCACAGTTGATGGAGATGGCAAAGGAATGGAACCTCAAGATCATCTCTATCAAGGATATGATTGAGTACCGACTCAAGAAAGAATCGCTCATCGAGGTAGGCGAAGAGGTAGATATGCCAACAGAATACGGACACTTCCGTCTGATTCCTTTCCGCCAGGCTAGCAACGGCCTTGAGCACATAGCACTCATCAAGGGCGAATGGAAGGAAGATGAGCCTATCATGGTCCGTGTACATTCATCTTGTGCCACAGGCGACATTCTCGGAAGCAAGCGATGCGACTGCGGACAGCAGCTGCACAAGGCAATGCAGATGATTGAGAAAGCCGGCAAGGGTGTAGTCATCTACATGCAGCAGGAAGGTCGAGGTATCGGATTGATGAACAAGATTGCTGCCTACAAGTTGCAGGAAGAAGGATACGATACCGTAGATGCCAACGTACATCTCGGTTTCAAGCCAGATGAGCGCGACTATGGATGCGGTGCACAGATGCTCCGCCACCTCGGCGTACATAAGATGCGCCTGCTCACCAACAACCCTGTAAAGCGTGTTGGTCTGGAGGCTTACGGACTCGAAATCACAGAGAACGTGCCTATCGAAGTAGTACCAAATGAGTACAACGAGCGCTATCTCAAGACCAAGAGAGACCGCATGGGGCACACTTTGCACCTCGGATAATGTAAATTATGTTATTATTTTGCATCAAACCGCGAAATAATGAATGATTTTCTTCCGAAAAAGAAATAAAATGCTTAATTTTGCACTCGATTAATTAACAATAAAATAGAATTATGGCACAATTATCTGATCGTCTTAACAGATTGGCACCATCAGCAACGCTGGCGATGTCACAGAAGAGTAGTGAAATGAAAGCTCAGGGTATCGATGTAATCAACATGAGTGTAGGTGAACCAGACTTCAACACGCCTGATAATATCAAGGAGGCTGCGAAGAAGGCTATTGATGAGAACTTCTCACGTTACTCACCAGTTCCTGGTTATCCTGACTTGCGAAAAGCTATTGTTGCCAAATTGAAAAATGAAAACGGACTTGACTACACAGTCAACGAGGTAATCGTAGGCACCGGTGGCAAGCAGTGCGTGTGCAACGCTGTACTGGCACTCGTAAACCCTGGCGACGAGGTAATCATCCCTGCACCATACTGGGTAAGCTACCCACAGATGGTGAAGTTGGCAGGCGGAACTCCAGTCATCGTGAACGCAGGTTTCGACCAGGACTTCAAGATGACAGCCGAGCAGCTTGAGAACGCAATCACTGAGAAGACCAAGATGCTCATTCTCTGTTCACCAAGCAACCCTACCGGAAGTGTATATTCCAAGGAGGAGCTGGCAGCATTGGCAGAGGTTCTGAAGAAGCATCCAGAGGTATTCGTGTTGGCAGACGAGATTTACGAGCACATCAACTATATCGGCAAGCACCACAGCATTGCACAGGAGCCTGGTATGAAGGAACAGGTGATCATCGCCAATGGTGTATCCAAGGCATACGCCATGACAGGATGGAGAATCGGTTTCCTTGCAGGTCCTGAGTGGATCATCAAGGGATGCAACAAGTTGCAGGGTCAATATACCAGCGGTACCTGCTCAGTAAGCCAGAAGGCAGCTGAGGCAGCCTACACACTCGACCAGGATGCTGTAGAGGAAATGCGCGTAGCTTTCGAGCGCCGCCGCAACCTCATCGTGAAGCTCGCCAAGGAGGTTCCAGGTCTTGAGGTCAACATGCCACAGGGCGCCTTCTATCTCTTCCCTAAGTGCAACAGCTACTTCGGCAAGAGCAATGGTGAGAAGACCATCAGCAACTCAACAGATTTCGCAATGTACCTCCTGGAGGAGGCTCACGTAGCAACAGTGGGTGGAGATGCCTTCGGCGATCCAGACTGCTTCCGCATGAGCTATGCCACAAGCGACGAAAACATCGTAGAGGCAATCCGCCGTATCAAGGAAGCTTTGAGCAAATTGAAATAAAAATAGGGAAAAAGAGTCCTAAAAAGGTCAATTTTGTAAGAAAAAAGCGAGATATTGGTAAAAAATGAGCCAATATCTCGTTAAAACTTCTTAATTAGGGCGATAGTTTCTCAATATTTATTATCTTTGCCAAAGGAATTTGGATAACCTAGCGTGTTTATCAAAGACAACACAAACTAGGCATACAAAACAACTAATATAAAGCGGGAAATAAATAAGAAATATTAATAATTTATTAACTAATAATTTAAAAAAGTAAAAATTATGGCAACTACAAAACAAGCAGCCCCAGCTAAGAAGTCTGAGGGCTTTCAGGGAGTAAGAGGCGCATTCTGGATCATCGTGGTATGTGCTATCATCGCATTCACATTGTTCTTCACATGGTTCGGTAACGACATGCACTTCCAGGATCCAGGTATCCAGGATCACCCAGCAGACATTTGGGGTACAATTTACAAGGGTGGTGTAATCGTACCAGTTATCCACACATTGTTGCTCACAGTGTTGGCTATGACTATCGAGCGTTGGTTGGCTCTTAAGACCGCTACAGGTACAGGTGCTCTTCCTAAGTTCGTAGCAAACATCAAGTCTGCATTGAACGCTAACGATTTCGCTAAGGCTGAGCAGCTCTGCAACAAGCAGCGCGGTACAGTTGCTAACGTAGTATTGGCTTCTTTGAACGCTTACAAGTCTATGGAGTCTGGTGCTAACGCATCTTTGAAGAAGGCTCAGAAGGTAGCTAAGATCCAGCAGGCTCACGAGGAGGCAACTCAGTTGGAGATGCCAACTTTGACAATGAACTTGCCTATCATCGCTACAATCGTAACTCTCGGTACATTGACAGGTCTTCTCGGTACTGTAACCGGTATGATCAAGTCATTCCAGGCCATGGGTGAAGGTGGTGGCGCTGACTCAGCAGCACTTTCTGTAGGTATTTCTGAGGCGTTGATCAACACCGCATTCGGTATTTTGACATCTTGGTGTGCTGTAGTATCTTACAACACATTTACAAACAAGGTTGATAAGTTGACATACGCACTCGACGAGGTAGGTTACTCAATTGCTCAGACATACGAAGCTAACCACGCAGAAGAGGCTTAATTTTTGCTAACCCTTTAAAATTTTATCGCTATGGGTAAAGTAAAAATTAAGAAGAGTGACATCTGGATCGATATGACGCCTATGTCAGACGTTATGACCCTGCTGCTTACCTTCTTCATGCTCACCTCTACATTTGTAAAGAATGAGCCAGTGAAGGTAAATACACCAGGTTCTGTGTCTGAGATTAAGGTGCCTGAGAATGGTGTCTTGACCATCTTGGTAAGTCCTGAAAAGGATAAGGCCGGAAAACCAACCGGCGAGGGCCAAGTATTTATGAGTATTGATAATACCGATCAGTTGGGAGCAGCACTGAGCACAATGACAAGCAACTTCGGCGTGTCTTTGAGCCCTAAGCAGATTGAGACATTCAAGAGCGAGGGTACATTCGGTGTGTCTATGAGTGACATGAGCACTTATTTGTCTATGAACGCAGCAAAGCGTCCACAGTATCTCCAGACTAAGGGTATTCCTCTCGACAGTATCAAGGGTGGTATGAGCGAGTTCCAGCAGTGGGTTGACGCTGCTCGTAACGCTAACGAAGAAATCAAGATTGCCCTCAAGGCAGATGCTTCAACACCTTACAAGACAGTGAAGAGAGTGATGAACGAACTCCAGGACATGGATGAGAGTCATTACTATATGATTACACAGTTAAAACAACAGGGGGACGAATAAATGGCAAAGAAAGAAAGCAAACAAAAGAAAATGAATGTCCGCGTAGACTTTACGCCTATGGTGGATATGCTCATGCTTCTTATCACGTTCTTTATGCTGTGTACATCTTTGAGCAAACCTCAGACTATGGAGCTGACTATGCCAAGTAATGACGAGAATACTCAGAAGAACGAGGCGAAAGCTTCTGAGACTGTTACCCTCTTCGTAACAGCTGATAACAAGATTTATTATGGTTCTGGTATCCCTAACTACAACGATCCTACATGGATCAAGGAGACAACATGGGGCAGCCAGGGTATCCGTAAGGTCTTGAGAGAGCACGCTACAGAGAATGGTACACGTCCTGTAGAGAGAATTTCGCTCGCTGTTAAGGAGTTGAACATGGATCGTCAGAAGAATCCTAAGCAATATCCTGATAGCATCTATCAGAAGAAGCTCAGCGATTTGAAGGCTGGTAACTTGAAGGATGGTAAGATTCCTACTCTGACTATCGTCATCAAACCAACCGACAACGCTTCTTACAAGAATATGGTTGACGCTCTCGACGAAATGCAGATTTCAAACATTGGTACTTACGTCATCGATAAGATTAACGCAGACGATGAGAAGCTTCTCGAGTCTAGACACGTTAAGATGTAAGATGAGTAACAAACAATTAAAAAAAAGAAAGAAATGGCAAAAATAGATCTTTACGATCCTAAATGGGTCGAAATGGTTTTCGCCGGAAAGAACAAGGAGTATGGTGCATACCAGCTCCGTAAGGGTACTTCCGGTCGAAACATCAAATCTCTTCTGATCTTGGTCATTGCTGCAGCTCTCGTGGGTGGATTCTTGGCTTGGAAAGTTATCGAACAAAAACAAGCTGAAGAACAGCAGGCATATATGGAAGCTATGGAGTTGGCTAAACTCCAGCAGCAGGCTAAGAAGGAAGAAAAGAAGAAGGAGCCAGTGAAGCCAAAGATTGAACCTAAGAAGGAGATACCTGTGGCTCGCGAAACTCAGAAGTTTACTGCACCTGTCATCAAGAAGGATGAACTCGTAAAAGAGGAAAACCAGGTTAAGCAGATGGATAAACTGGACGAAAAGGTTGCTGTCGGTACTGAAAACAAGGAAGGTGTGAAGGACCGTACAGTGGAGGCAGTGAGAAGTGAGATTGCAGTAGCAGCTCCACCACCACCACCAGCTCCAAAACCTGAGGTTGCAACTAAGGTCTTCGATGTTGTAGAGGAGATGCCTTCATTCCCTGGTGGTCAAGGCGCTTTGATGCAGTATCTGGCTAGCAACATCAAGTATCCTGTCGTAGCACAGGAGAACGGCGTACAGGGTCGTGTTATCGTTTCATTCGTGGTAGAACGTGATGGTTCTATCTCTGATGTGAAGGTAGCTCGTTCTGTGGACCCTTCACTTGATCGTGAGGCACAGCGTGTCGTTAAGAGCATGCCTAGATGGTCTCCTGGTAAGCAGAATGGTTCTACTGTACGTGTTAAGTATACTGTACCAGTTGTATTTAGATTGCAGTAATAGAATGAAAAGAATATCTTATATTTATATAGGATTAACAGTACTATCAATGGCTTTCTTCTCGTCTTGTGGCGAGAAGAAAGCCAAAGATGGTAGAACTGATACTCCTACTTCAGGCACAATTGAGTTTGTGGCTGATGAGAGTTTGAGTCCTATCATTGACGAAGAAAGAAGTCAGTTTGAGTTCGAGTACCCAAAGGCCAAGCTCAAACCAAAATACACAGATGAAGTCACAGGACTTCAGATGATCAAGGATTTCAAGACAGCGCTCCTCTTTACTACCCGTAATTTGAAGGATAGTGAGATTGCATACTTGAAGTCGAAGAGCAATGTGATTCCTTCCGTTTTCCCTATCGGATACGATGGTTTGGCATTCATTGTCAACAAGAACAATACTGATACTTGCATCACAGTGAATGACATCAAGCGTGTTCTTACCGGAAAGGCGACCAAATGGAATGATATTGTTCCTGGATCCAAGAGAGGTGATATCGAGGTCATCTTCGACAACACCCGCTCTGCAACCACCAACTTCGTGGTAGATTCCGTTCTCCACGGCGAAAAGATGGGTGCGAAGATCATGGCTGCCAAAACAAGCAAGCAGGTCATCGACTTTGTTGACCAGAATCCAGGTTCTATCGGTGTTATCGGATCAAATTGGTTGAACGACCGACGCGATTCCACCAACACTACCTTTAAGAAGAATATTCATGTAATGCAGGTATCCATCAAGGAGAAAGCTACTCCTATGAACAGCTGGAAACCTTACCAGGCATACCTATTGGATGGAAGATATCCATTCGTAAGAACTATATACGCTATCGTGGTTGACCCTCATAAGGCTTTGCCTTGGAGCTTTGCCAACTACATTTCCAATCCGAAAGGACAGCTTATCCTCTTCAAGACGGGCTTGCTTCCTTACAGAGGTGATATTACGATTAAGACAGTTAATGTTAAACGTTAAAAGTTTAGATAGAAAGTAGAATTATGAAAGCAGTTAAATATTTAGTAGCAGGTTTGCTCGTCATGGGTTTGGCAGCTCCTGCAATGGCTCAGGACGTTAACTACAAGGATGCTCTGAAGCCAATAGAAGCAACATTGAAGGCTGGTAACGTAGATGCCAAGGCTTTTGCCAAGGTTCTCAAGGAGTATCAGAAGGAGTACAAGAAGGATCCTAAGGCACTCGTTGCTTTGGGTAATGCTCTCGTCATCAACAAGGACTACACCAATGCCATGGCTGTAGCAGATGCTGTCATCGCTAAGTACAAGACTTGTGGTGATGCTTATATCCTCAAGGGCGATATCTACGCTATGCAGGACAATGGTGGTGAGGCTGCTTCTTGGTATAAGAATTGTATGACTATGGATCCTAAGAATCCTCAGGGTTACATCAGCTACGCTAACGTTTACCGCAAGATTGACCCACAGGCTTCTGCAGAGGCTTTGAACAAGTTGAGAACTGTAGATCCTAACTACCCTATCGAGGCAGAAACTGGTCACAACTACTACTCTATCGGTAGCTACGACAAGGCTTATGAGAACTTCTCTAAGGCTAACTTGAATACAATGGAAGAGTACATTTTCTACGAGTACTGCTTCACAACATACGTATTGAACAAGAAGGATGAAACTCTCAACCTTTGCAAGAAGGGTATGCAGAAGTATCCTAAGGATACTGCCTTCCTGATTTTGGCTATGCGTGCATCTGTTGATACTCAAAACTTTACTGAGGCTCTCCAGTATGCTAACAGCATCATGGCTAACAATGATATCAAGAAGAATTCTAGTATCTACTCTTACTATG
>OIDD01001456.1_pt1 | contig 9938 bp, 9 predicted proteins | sample 1606751 | NCBI WGS metagenome assembly OIDD01 (sample SAMEA3882544, study PRJEB24775) | human gut metagenome | biome: human-associated habitat; feature: intestine environment; material: feces | place: Netherlands | collected 2009/2010
CATTTCAAAAACCTGATAAAGTATTAATGTTGGAAGCGGACTCTAAATTCGGGAAATTCGAATTTCGTCCGTTGGAGCCTGGTTTCGGTATTACCGTAGGTAATGCACTGCGCCGCATCCTGCTTTCTTCATTGGAAGGTTTTGCTATCACTACTATCAAGATAGACGGTGTTGAGCATGAATTCTCCAGTGTTCCAGGAGTAAAAGAGGATGTTACTAACATTATCTTGAATCTGAAACAAGTGAGATTCAAGCAAGTAGTTGAAGAGTTCGAGAGCGAAAAAGTGAGCATCACTGTCGAGAATTCCAGTGAATTTAAAGCAGGTGACATAGGTAAGTATTTGACTGGATTTGAAGTGTTAAATCCTGAATTAGTTATTTGTCATTTAGATTCAAAATCAACTATGCAGATAGATATTACGATCAACAAAGGTCGTGGTTATGTTCCTGCTGACGAAAACCGCGAATATTGCACCGACGTGAACGTAATTCCTATCGATTCTATTTATACTCCGATACGTAATGTTAAGTATCAGGTAGAGAACTTCCGTGTAGAGCAGAAGACCGACTACGAGAAGTTGAATTTGGAAATTACTACCGACGGGTCGATTCACCCCAAGGAGGCTCTGAAGGAGGCCGCCAAGATCCTCATCCAGCACTTCATGCTCTTCTCGGATGAGAAGATCACCGTCAACATGGAGGAGCCCAACGGCGCCGAAGAGTTCGACGAGGACGTGCTGCACATGCGTCAGCTGCTGAAGACGAAGCTCTCGGATCAGGACCTTTCGGTCCGCGCCCTGAACTGCCTGAAGGCCGCCGACGTCGATACGGTGGGCGATCTGGTGAAGCTCAACCGCAACGACCTGCTGAAGTTCCGCAACTTCGGCAAGAAGTCGCTCACGGAGCTCGACGAGCTGCTGGCCTCGCTGAACCTGAAGTTCGGTATGGACGTATCAATCTACAAACTTGACAAAGATTAATTTATGAGACACAATAAGAATTTCAACCACCTCGGCCGTCAGGCGGGCCACCGCAAGGCGATGCTTTCCAACATGGCCTCGTCGCTGATTCTGCACAAGCGCATCGAGACGACGCTCGCGAAAGCCAAGGCCGTTCGCATGTTCGTGGAGCCTCTGGTGACCAAGTCGAAGGAGGACACGACCCACTCGCGCCGCGTCGTATTCTCGTACCTCAAGCAGAAGGAGGCCGTGACGGAGCTCTTCCGCACGATCGCCCCGAAGATTGCCGAGCGTCCGGGCGGCTACACGCGCATCCTGAAGACGGGCTTCCGTCTGGGTGACGGTGCCGACATGTGCATCATCGAGTTCGTCGACTTCAACGAGCCCTACACGCTGGGTATCACGCCCGCCGCTACGGAGGCGAAGCCCAAGACGCGCCGTTCGCGCAAGAGCGCTGCGAAGAAGACCGACGCCGTCGAGGATGCCACCGTTGTCGAGGGCGAGAAGAAGGCCCCGAAGAACGTCGCTCCGAAGGCCGCAGCCGCCAAGAGCGCCGCTCCGAAGGTTGCCAAGAAGACCAACGTCGGCAAGAAGATGTAATTCGGGCCGGGACCGGGCCGAAGGCTCTCCAAGGTGGGGTTCTTCTCTTTGGAGGGGACTCTCAACGGCGGTGGAGCTCTTCTCTTCGGAGGGGGCTCATCAGGGGCAGTCTCATCAGGAAGAATCCCTTTTTCGGGGGCTTCTCTCCGGGCAGGTCCGGCGGCCGATCGGTTGGATGGTGCGGGTGATCCGCATCATCGTCGGAAAATCCCCGGATGGGTGGTACGCGAGTACTCCCGTCCGGGGATTTTTGTGTCGTATTTATTTGTGGCCGGTATAAGTTTCGATTTACGGCTGGTATAAGTTCCGGATACAAATGTCCGACCGTGCGTGAGCCCCGTCTTGAGCGGTTTGTTTTTTGTTCTGACCGGGCCATCCCTTTCCCGGCGGGCGGGCGATTCTTGGGTCGGGTCATTCCCGCGCCTCTGCCTTTGCGGAATAGAAAGCGCCGGCCCGGGATTTCCCGGGCCGGCGTTCTTGCTGCTTTCATGTAGTGCAGGCTGTGGTTGTGTGCTTATGGTTTGTGCTATTGTTGTCTTTTTGTCGGATCTGTTGCGAGAAGGACAAAAACGGATAGCACGATGTTTTTCAGTCGGCTGTGCCCCCCCCTTATCGGATTGTTTTTACGGTCTCCGATATGATTTTCTTATATAAGAAATTAAATATATCACCATCCGGAATAAATCGTTCGTCGGCCGGGGTTGCTGGCCTTTGGCGGTTTTTGATGGCTTCTTTTATCTTTTCGATATCCTGATCGGTTGGTTGTCCGTTCTTTATGTAAATAAAAGTTCCGTTTGTCTTTTCCGCAATCTTTCTCAGTGTTTCAAAATCCTGGGTATTTTTCAATCTCGCGTATCTTCCCGTGTATGGCGATTTGTAAAATAACAGAGGTTTATCGCTTCCGATGGCAACCACGTCTACCTTGATTTTGTTTGCCAGCAATATGTTGATCAGAGTCTCTTCCGTAATGCTGCTGCTGTTCTCCTTGCCGTCCGTCAGAAGCAGGATCGAGCGCGGTTGGTTTTCGGAAGGGGTGCCAAAACGAAATACGGATGCCAGTATGGCATTGTACAGTGCCGTAGATTCCGGGCCATCCTCAAGAATATCGTTTGCCTTGTCGATTTTTGTCAGATTGGACCAATAGCAGGGAGTCTCCGCGAAGGTGGTTAAATCAAAATCGGCCTTGTTGCTGTCATCAAGAACAGCATGAAGGATGTTTAGTCCGGTTTGTAGAAATGAAACGGATGCGGGATCATCTTTGTAATTGAAACTGCCCGAACAGTCCAAAACAATACCTGTCTCGGGAATAGGGTGTGACACGGTCGGAAGATGACCTGTTTCCAGGTCCTGTTCACGCTTTGTCACAACGAATTCCTTGCATTCGGATGAGAGGGTCCCCATAATTCGATTAGTGGTTGGATGTCCTGCATCGTCGGTAGATTTTGTTATCATGTCAACGTCGACGGGCGATGTCCGTATTTTCTGCGTACCAGACTGCATCGGATAGATGATATATCTATTCAATAGGTACATGTCATAATCACTCCCCTTGTAATTGACTTTCTCAATATTTTTCTTGTGGATCGACAGAGATTTGCAGAAAGCGTTGTCTGTCTCGACCTTTGGGATGGATATGCTGTTGACCGGGAGTTTGCAGAACATTTTGACATCGCAAATCAGGCTGTCGCCCAAACTGACGGTATCCTTGTTCAGGATTATTTCGATGGTTGCGGTGTCAGCATCGATTTGTCGTCTGCCGGGAATTTTGACTTTTTTATTTCCGGTAACATGGACTGTGAACGGTTCGGATGTGATCACGATCTCTGATTCCGTCTTGGCGACAAGTGGCGGAAGAGTATATGTACCCGCCTTGTCAAACGTCAGTTGATAAGTGAAGGTCTGCATTCTGCTTATTTGGGTACTCCCGTTTATTATGAGTGCTTGGGCACTCGTTGAGATTAGCGGCCCTTTGACGATGTCGTAACCAATACCGATAATGTCTGCTATCGATTCGAGTAGAATGGCGTCCCGATCACTTTGATATGAATAGGAATATTCGATGTTGAATATTTTGTCCATGGAGGTCGTACTGTCGGCATGGATGACAAACATTTGACTGTCGACATCGGGCGTTTGCTCATGTGTATGTGCGGACAAGGTGGATAACATAAGTAAAAAGCAGCAAAGACTGATATGTTTTTTCATGGTTGCCGATGTGTTTTCTATTGGAATGGTTCGAATGTCCGGGTTGCTTTTTGCCGATTTTGAGGGGGCCGAACATCTCTGCCTGAATTTGAACGCCGGCCCGGAAAGTTCCGGGCCGGCGTTGCGATGACGAATCTGTCGGGAGTCGGGTGGTGGTGCACTTTGCCAATTTGCGCGTTGCGGCCCGCCTGGCTGATCGGCGTGCGCCTGCCACCCCGCGGATGAAGGAACTATACGGTCATGATCTCCTTCTCTTTCTTCGCTACGGCCTCGTCGAGCGCCTTGGTGAACTTCTCGAGGAGCTTCTGTGCCTGGGTCTCGCCGTCCTTCGATTCGTCCTCGGGCATGCCCTCCTTCTGGGCCCTCTTGAAGGCTTCGACCGCATCGCGGCGGGCGTTGCGCAGGCTTACGCGGGCCGTTTCGGCCTCGGAGCGCACCTGCTTGACGAGCCCCTTGCGGCGCTCCTCCGTCAGGGGCGGAATCGTCAGCCGGATCGTCTCGCCGTTGTTCGACGGCGTGAGGCCGATGTTCGAGTCGAGAATCGCCTTTTCGATCGGCCGCAGCATGTTCTTGTCCCAGGGCTGGATCAGGATCGTCTTGGCATCGGGGACCGTGACGCTGGCGGCGCCGGATACGGGTACTTGCGACCCGAAATAGTCCACCATGACGCCGTTCAGCACGTTGGGCGAGGCTTTGCCGGCGCGGATGTTCAGCAGTTCCTCTTCGAGGTGGTCGACGGCCTTCTGCATGCGGGCGGAGGCGTCGTTGAGAATCGTTTTGGTGTCCATATTCGTTCTTGGTTATTTTTCGAGTGTCTTTTCGATGTTTGCTATCAGGGCGTCGAACTCCTCCGGCTCATAGCCGATCGTGGCCTGCACGACGTTGCCCTCCCGGTCGATCAGGAAGTTGCGCGGGATGAAATTCGTGGCGTAGAGCCCGTAGACGCTCTGCGCGGAGTCGAGCCCCATCGGGAAGTCGTATCCCTTCTGGATGCGGAAGGTCTCGACGGCGCTGCGCGCCTCGCCGCGCGAAACGGGCAGGAAGATGAAGTCGCGTCCGGCGAAGCGGTCGATCAGGTCGCTCTGCACGCGTGCGAGCTCTTCGCGGCAGGGCGGGCACCACGTGGCCCAGAAGTTCAGCAGCACGACCTTGCCCCGCAGGTCCGAAAGGGTGACGCGGCTGCCGTCGAACATCCCGACGGTGAAGTCCGGAGCCTTGTCGCCGGCCTGCACAAGCGTGGTGGCCTCCGCCTCCGCGGCGGCTTTCCGGGCGCTGCGGTTGCCGCACGAGGGCAGCAGCACCATGACGAGGATGATGAGCGCGATGAGCGCCAGCATGATCCACAACGAGGTATTGCTCTTCTTCTTGACTCTTCGGATCGGTTCCATGGCTTACAGTTTTACAAGGGTTCCGATGGGTTCGCCGGCCAGCACCCGGCCGAGGTTGCCTGCGGTGTCCATGTCGAAGACGATGATCTGCAGGCGGTTTTCGCGGCAGAGCGTGAAAGCCGTCAGGTCCATGACCTTCAACCGGCGGTCGAGCACCTCCTCGAAGGTGATCTCGTCGAACTTCACCGCCGCGGGGTCCTTCTCCGGGTCGGCCGTGTAGACGCCGTCGACGCGCGTGCCCTTGAGCAGGACGTCGGCCTCGATCTCGATGCCGCGCAGCGCCGACGCCGAGTCGGTCGTGAAGTAGGGATTCGACGTGCCGCCCCCGACGATCACCACGTAGCCCGCTTCGAGGTATTCGATGGCACGGGCCTTCGAGTAGTATTCGCCGATGGGCTCCATGCGGATCGAGGTGAGGACCTTGGCGCGCACGCCGTTGTCCTCGAGCGCCGACTGGAGGGCCAGCGAGTTGATGATCGTGGCGAGCATGCCCATCTGGTCGCCCTTCACGCGGTCGAAGCCCTTCTTGGCGCCGGAGAGGCCGCGGAAGATGTTGCCGCCGCCGATGACGATGCCGATCTGCACGCCCGTCGCGGCAGCCGCCTTGATCTGCTCGGCGTAGGATTGGAGGACTTCGGGCGAAAGTCCGTATTTCTGTGTGCCCTGGAGCGATTCACCGCTCAATTTCAGGAGTATCCGTTTGTATTTCATGGTTGTGGGGGTTCTATCGTATTGCGAAGATAGAAAAATTTCCCGAAAAATTCATATTTTGTATTATCTTTGTCCTGCCATGACATCGGGCTATTACAAACTTCTGGACAAGGTCGACTCGCCGCGGGATCTGAAAAGACTCTCGCCGGAGGAGTTGCGCGCCTATTGCGACGAACTGCGGCACTACATCATCGAGCAGTGTTCGGTCAACCCCGGGCACCTGGCTTCGAGCCTCGGGGCCGTGGAGCTCGCCGCGGCGCTGCACTATGTCTTCAACACGCCCGATGACAAGATCGTCTGGGACGTCGGGCACCAGACTTATGCCCACAAGATCATCACCGGACGCCGCGAAGCGTTCTGCACGAAGCGGCAGCTGGGCGGCATCAGCGGCTTCCCGCGCATGGCCGAGAGCGAGTACGACGCCTTCGGCGGCGGCCACGCCTCGGTGTCGATCTCCGCGGCCTTCGGCATGGCCAAGGCGGCCGAGCTGCGGGGTGAGAAGCGGCAGGTCGTGGCCGTGATCGGCGACGGCTCGATGACCGGAGGCCTCGCGTTCGAGGGGCTCAACAACGCCGGGGCGAGCAAGCGCACGAACCTGCTGGTGATCCTCAACGACAACCACATGGCCATCGACCAGGCCACCGGTGCGCTGAAGAACTACCTGCTCAAGATCTCCACGTCGGTCCACTACAACCGCTTCAAGCAGCGGCTTTGGGGCATTCTGTCGCATACGCCGCGGCTGCTGCGGCTCTGCCAGAAGGCGAGCAACGCCGTCAAGCAGGGGCTGCTGAGCAACTCGAACTTCTTCGAGAGCCTCAACTTCCGCTACTTCGGTCCCGTCGACGGCCACAACCTCACGGAGCTGGTGCGCACGCTGCGCGAACTGCGCGACATCGAGGGCCCGAAGCTGCTGCACGTGCTGACGGTCAAGGGCAAGGGCTACCTGCCGGCCGAGCACGACCAGCCCGTCTGGCACGCTCCCGGGCGCTTCAATCCCGATACGGGCGAGCGCCTCGCGGCGAAGAGCGGCGCGGCGCGCTACCAGGATGTCTTCGGCGAGACACTTGTCGAGCTGGCGCAGGCCGACCCCCGCGTTGTGGGCGTCACGCCCGCCATGCCGTCGGGCTGTTCGATGAATCTGCTCATGCAGGCGATGCCCGAACGGAGCTTCGACGTGGGCATCGCCGAGGGGCATGCCGTGACCTTCTCGGCGGGGCTGGCCGCCGCGGGGATGGTCCCCTTCTGCAACATCTATTCGACCTTCATGCAGCGGGCCTACGACAACGTAATCCACGACGTGGCGATCCAGGACCTCCCGGTGGTGATGTGCCTCGACCGCGGCGGCCTGGTCGGCGAGGACGGCGTGACGCACCACGGGGTCTTCGACATGGTGGCCTTCGCCCCCGTGCCGGGGCTGATCTTCGGGGCTCCGATGAACGAGCGGGAGCTGCGCAACATGATGTATACGGCGCTGCACAACGGCCATCCCTTCATGATCCGCTACCCGCGCGGGACGGGCGAAGGGGTCGCCTGGCGCGGCGAGCCCTTCGAGACGCTGCCCGTGGGCCGCGGTCGCAAACTGCGCGACGGCAGCGACGTGGCGCTCGTGACGATCGGCACGGTGGGCAACGATGCGGCCCGTGCGGCCGTGCGGGCCGCGGAGCGGGGTGTGAGCGTCGCCCACTACGACCTGCGCTTCGTCCGGCCGCTCGACGAGGAGCTGCTCCGCGAAGTCGGCAGCCGCTTCCGCCGCGTGGTGACCGTCGAGGACGGTGCGCTGCGGGGCGGTGTGGGCGAGGCCGTCACGGCCTTCTTCAATGCGGCAGGGTACGAGGTCGCCGTGCGGCGACTCGGTGTCGGCGACCGGTGGGTCGAACACGGCACCCCCGCACAGCTGCATGCCCTGTGCGGCTACGACGAGGAGGGGATTCTCGCGGCGCTGCTCGATCTGGCCGGCGTAAAATAGCGTGCCGGCGCGGTTTCGGCACGGATTCTGCTGAATCTCCGGACGAAACCAATCTTTCGGGAGATGAGAATCGTTTACATGCTGCTGCTGGTCGTCGTGCTGGCCCTTGCGGTGGGTTACTGCCGTGCGGGCTGGGAGGTGAACCGCACCCCCGTGCGCACGTTCGATCTGAACCGTTATCTGGGTACATGGTACGAGATCGCACGCTTCGATTTCCGCTTTGAACGGGGACTCGACCACGTGCAGGCCACCTACGAGCGCCGGCCGGACGGCCTGATCCTGGTCCGCAACAGCGGCCGCGAGGTCCGCACAGGCAAGCGCCGCGTGGCCGAGGGCAAGGCGAGGCTGACGAAGGTGCCGGGACGGCTGCGGGTCTCGTTCTTCTGGATTTTCTATTCGCAGTACAACGTGCTGGAGCTCGGCGAGGAGTACGAGTGGGCACTGGTCGGCGGCCGTTCGGCGAAGTATCTGTGGATCCTGTCGCGCACGCCCGAACTGCCGCCGGAGACCTATCACCACATCGTGCAGCTGGCCCGCGCACGCGGTTACGACACCGACCGGCTGCTCGTGGTCGATCAGTCGGAGGAGTAACGCCGCGGCGCCCTTTTGCGCGCTCTTCTGTGGTGTCCTTCTGCGACGCCCTTCTGTGACGGCTGTTCCCTGCCGGGCCCCTTTCGTGTTCGTGCCGACTTTTTTGCCTCCTTTTTCCGGCCTGTCGTTTCGTGCCGCCTTTCGAGGGCGCTTTTTCACTCCGCCTTTTCGCGGCGCGTCCTTTCGTGTGATTTTTTGAGGTCTCCTGCCGAGGCCCTTTCGCTGCGTCTGTCCGTATGCTCCGGCGTCACATCGTGAAGAGGGGGCTGTTCGGCGTGCTGCGCGCCTCGTCGAAGCGGAATCCCTCCCAGGTGAAATCCCGGAGTGCTTCGGGGTCGGTGGCCCGTCCGCACAGCAGCTGCCGGGTCATCTCCCCGCGGCACATCTTCGTGTAGACGACCGCCGTGCGCAGGCGTCCGCCCTCGTCGAGCTGGAACCGGGGTTCGATGACGCGAACCTCGCGGCAGATGCGCTTCCAGTCGAAGAGCCGCTTCATCTCGCTGCTGGCCAGGTTGACGAGCACTCCGTCGTCCGCGCGGATGGCGTCGAGCAGCCCGTCGGTCAGCCGTGCGCGCCAGAAGTCGAAGGCGCTGCACTCCTCGCCCGGCAGGACGACGTCGCCCTCGAGGCGGTAGCTGCGGATGGCGTCCAGCGGACGCAGCAGCCCGTAGAGGAACGAGGTGATGTGGAGGTGCTGCTGGGCGTATTCAAAATCCTCCGGCGTGAAACGCTCCGGTGCGATGTGCCGGAAGACGACGCCCGTGTAGGCCGTGAGGGCCGCATGGGCCGGTGCGTCGTGGAAGCGGAGGTAGCGGCGGCGGTTCTCGGCGGCCAGTCCCGCGTTCACACGCAGCAGGCGCCCGAGTTCGTCGGCCGGGAGCGCCGCCAGGTGCGAAGCCAGCCGGTCGGCCTCGGCCGCGAAGCGGGGCCGCGTGGTGCGGGGCGGTGTGACGGCGGGGGCCTCCGCCATGGTCTTGGCACAGGAGATGAGCAGCTGCATGGCGTCAGGCGACCGAACAGGGGATGCCGAGCGCCTCGACGCGGGCGGCGATGCGGAGCAGCTCCTCGCGCGGAACCTTCTCGAGGGTGGGGCAGGGGGTGTCGCGGTCGAGCGAGTAGACCATCACCTGCCGCGGGCGGATTTCGTCGACGAGGCGCAGCCACGCCGCGACCTCCTCTTCGGTGGTGTTGTCGACCGGGGCACCGTCGCACGTGCCGCGCAGGAACATCGTCTGGAGGATCATCCGTCCCTCGAAGCGTTTCATCGCCTCGACCGTGGCGCGCACGCTGTAGGCGGCGCTCTGCGGGTTGTTGATGCGCCGCACGGTGGCGTCGAACGCCGAGTCGAGCTTCAGGATCGGATTGTCCACGCGCAGCAGCGCCTCGCGGACCTCCGCGCGGTGGATCTGCGTGGCGTTCGAGAGCACCGAGACCTTCGCCGTCGGGCAGAGGGCGTCGCGCAGTGCCAGCACGTCGCCGATGATCTCGCCGAAGGCGGGGTGGAGCGTCGGCTCGCCG
>OIDD01001463.1_pt1 | contig 9908 bp, 7 predicted proteins | sample 1606751 | NCBI WGS metagenome assembly OIDD01 (sample SAMEA3882544, study PRJEB24775) | human gut metagenome | biome: human-associated habitat; feature: intestine environment; material: feces | place: Netherlands | collected 2009/2010
CCAGAATCATGTGGCCGGTGCTGCTGATCGGAAGCCACTCGGTAATGCCCTCTACGATACCCAGCAGGATAACCTTTAACCACTCAATGATGTTCATACGATATGTACCTTTCTCTTTTTGAATTGGATGCCCTTTTCTGGCATTCTATTAAAAATCTATCATACTTATGCTAAAAACACAAGCGCGTCACGTTTTCTTTTTTGTAAAATCCATAACCCACATTCGGCCAAAAAAGCTCTCTGCCGCTTTGTTTCTGCAGCAGAGAGCTTTTCTTTGCTTTATGCTTCTATCATGCTTATCTCTTGTCGATCGTTGCGATATCGATCAGGGTCAGCTTCTTCACATCTGTATTTTCCAGACTGGTTACGAGTGCGGTTGCGGTATCCAGAGAGGTCAGTACGTTGACACCTGTCTCGATCGCGTTCCGGCGGATGACGAATCCGTCTTTGGAGTATCGATGACGAGGTCGATCTTGTGGCCGAGGATCAGGTCCATCAGGTTCGGGGACGGCTGCTCGATCTTGTTGGTGCGGATCGCATTGACGCCGTTCTCGTTCAGGGCTTTCGCGGTATTTCTCGTCGCATAGATCTTGTAGCCGAGAGCCTGGAATCTCTGTGCGATCGGAACGATATCCTCTTTATCCTCATCCTTTACGGTGATGATCATGTTTTTGTATTTCGGCAGGTTGATTCCGGCGCCGAGGAATGCTTTGTAAAGAGCCTCGTTGAAGGTCTTTGCAATACCAAGGCACTCACCGGTGGATTTCATCTCCGGTCCAAGGGCGATATCTGCGCCGCGGATCTTCTCGAAGGAGAATACCGGCATCTTGATGGCAATGTAATCTGCCTCTCTCTGCAGACCCGGCTCGTAGCCAAGCTCGCGGATCGTGTGGCCGAGGATGACTTTCGTTGCCAGCGGCACGATCGGGATTCCGGTTACCTTGCTGATGTACGGCACGGTACGAGAAGAACGCGGGTTGACCTCGATGACGTAAACATCCTCACCGCATACGATGAACTGGATGTTGATCATACCGATGACATGCAGGGATCTTGCCAGACGTTTCGTATACTCTACGATAGTGTCTTTTGCATGCTGGCTGATGCTCTGTGCCGGATAAACGGAGATACTGTCTCCGGAGTGAACGCCGGCGCGCTCGATGTGCTCCATGATGCCGCCAATCAGCACCATTTCGCCGTCGCAGATGGCATCCACGTCAACTTCTACCGCGTCATCAAGGAAGTGATCCAGCAACACTGGCGCATCGTTAGACACGCTGACCGCCGTCTGGAAGTAGCGACGCAGGTCAGCTTCGTCATAGACGATTTCCATCGCCCGACCGCCGAGAACGTAAGACGGACGTACCACCAGCGGGTAGCCAATCTCTTTCGCCTTCTCTACCGCCATTTCAATAGCGGTAACGGTGGCGTTCGCCGGTTGTTTCAGTTTCAGACGCTCAACCGCATGCTGGAAGCGTTCACGGTCTTCTGCACGGTCGATAGCATCCGGGCTGGTGCCGATAACCGGTACGCCAGCAGCTTCCAGCGCGCGCGCCAGTTTCAGCGGGGTCTGACCGCCGTACTGAACGATAACGCCTTTCGGCTTCTCAATACGCACGATTTCTAGCACATCTTCCAGAGTTACCGGCTCGAAGTAGAGGCGATCGGAAGTGTCGTAGTCGGTGGAGACGGTTTCCGGGTTACAGTTAACCATAATGGTTTCGTAACCGTCTTCGCGCAGCGCCAGCGAGGCGTGTACACAGCAGTAGTCGAATTCGATACCCTGACCGATACGGTTCGGGCCGCCGCCGAGAACCATGATTTTTTCACGGTCGGTAGACGGATTCGCTTCGCACTCTTCTTCATAAGTGGAGTACATGTAAGCGGTGTCGGTGGCGAACTCTGCCGCACAGGTATCCACGCGCTTATAAACCGGGTGCAGGTCATACTGGTCGCGCAGCTTGCGGATTTCCGCTTCGCGCACGCCCGCCAGTTTTGCCAGACGCGCATCGGCAAAGCCTTTGCGTTTCAGCTGGCGCAGGAATTCAGCGTTCAGGCCAGTGATGCCCACTTCCGCTACTTTCTCTTCCAGACGCACCAGTTCTTCAATCTGTACCAGGAACCAGCGGTCAATATTGGTCAGGTTGAACACGCCGTCCACAGACAGGCCCGCACGGAAGGCATCGGCGATGTACCAGATACGCTCTGCGCCAGCATCTTTCAGTTCGCGACGGATTTTGGTTAACGCTTCCGGGTCATCGAGGCTCACTTTCGGGTCGAATCCAGTCGCACCGACTTCCAGGCCGCGCAGCGCTTTTTGCAGGGATTCCTGCTGCGTGCGACCAATCGCCATCACTTCGCCAACCGATTTCATCTGAGTGGTCAGACGGTCGTTAGCACCAGCGAATTTTTCGAAGTTGAAGCGAGGAATTTTAGTAACCACATAGTCGATGGACGGCTCGAAGGAGGCCGGAGTACGTCCGCCAGTGATGTCGTTCATCAGTTCGTCGAGGGTGTAACCCACCGCCAGTTTCGCCGCCACTTTAGCAATCGGGAAACCGGTCGCTTTCGACGCCAGCGCCGAAGAACGGGACACGCGCGGGTTCATTTCGATAACAATCAGGCGACCGTTTTTCGGGTTCACCGCAAACTGGACATTGGAACCACCGGTTTCAACGCCGATTTCACGCAGCACCGCCATCGAGGCGTTACGCATGATTTGATATTCTTTGTCGGTCAGCGTTTGGGCTGGCGCGACAGTGATGGAGTCACCGGTATGGATGCCCATCGCATCAAAGTTTTCGATAGAGCAGACGATGATGCAGTTGTCGTTTTTATCACGCACCACTTCCATCTCGTACTCTTTCCAGCCAATCAGCGACTCATCAATCAGCAACTCTTTGGTCGGAGAGAGATCCAGACCGCGGGCGCAAATTTCTTCAAACTCTTCGCGGTTATAAGCGATACCGCCGCCGCTACCGCCCATGGTAAAGGATGGGCGAATAATGCACGGGAAGCCCACGTCAGCGGCAACCGCCAGCGCTTCTTCCATCGTGTGTGCGATACCGGAACGCGCGGTTTCCAGACCAATTTTCTTCATCGCTACGTCGAAACGACGGCGGTCTTCTGCTTTATCAATCGCATCGGCGGTCGCACCAATCATAGTCACGCCGAACTCTTCCAACACGCCCTGACGCTCCAGCTCCAGCGCGCAGTTCAGCGCCGTCTGACCGCCCATCGTTGGCAGCACCGCGTCCGGGCGCTCTTTTTCAATAATCTTGCGTACCACTTCCCAGTGAATCGGCTCGATGTAGGTCGCATCGGCCATTTCCGGGTCGGTCATGATGGTCGCCGGGTTGGAGTTCACCAGAATGACCCGGTAACCCTCTTCGCGCAGGGCTTTACATGCTTGCGCGCCAGAGTAGTCAAACTCACACGCCTGACCGATAACAATCGGGCCCGCACCCAGAATCAGGATACTTTTTATATCTGTACGTTTTGGCATGGCTCTTTTACTCCTGATTACTTAGCGGTTTTACGGTACTGCTCAATTAACTCGATAAAGTGGTCGAACAACGGCGCGGCGTCGTGTGGACCAGGGCTGGCTTCAGGGTGCCCCTGGAAGCTGAACGCCGGTTTATCGGTGCGATGAATGCCCTGTAACGTACCGTCGAACAGGGATTTATGCGTGACACGCAGGTTTGCTGGTAATGTTGCTTCGTCCACCGCAAAACCGTGGTTCTGGGCGGTGATCATCACCACGTTTTTCTCAACATCTTTAACCGGATGGTTGCCGCCGTGGTGACCAAATTTCATTTTGACAGTCTTCGCACCGCTCGCCAGCGCCAGCAGCTGATGACCGAGGCAGATGCCGAAGACCGGAATATCGGTTTCGAGGAATTTCTGGATGGCGGTAATGGCGTAATCGCACGGGGCCGGGTCGCCAGGACCGTTGGAGAGGAAGATGCCGTCTGGATTCATTTTCAGCACATCTTCCGCAGAAGTTTGCGCCGGAACGATGGTCAGGCGACAGCCTCTGTCCACCAACATGCGCAGGATGTTGCGCTTGGCACCAAAATCATAAGCCACGACGTGGAACGGCAGCTCGTCTTCTTTTTTCGCTTCTGGCAGGCCGCCGGTCAACGTCCAGCTCCCTTGTGTCCAGCTATAGGCTTCTGCGGTGGTCACTTCTTTTGCCAGATCCATGCCATTCAGACCTGGGAACGCGCGAGCTTTTTCTAACGCCAGCGCCGCATCCGGGTTATCGCCTGCGATAATGCAGCCATTCTGTGCGCCTTTCTCGCGCAGTAAACGCGTCAGCTTACGGGTATCGATATCGGCAATCGCCACGATGTTATGGCGCTTCAGGTAAGAAGAGAGGTCTTCAGTATTACGGAAGTTGCTGGCAATCAGCGGCAGATCGCGAATCACCAGACCTTGCGCATGTACCTGAGAAGATTCTTCATCGGCGTCATTAGTGCCGACATTGCCAATATGGGGATAAGTAAGAGTAACGATTTGACGAGAATAGGAAGGATCAGTGAGGATTTCTTGATAACCGGTCATTGAAGTATTGAAAACGACTTCCCCAACCGCAGAACCTGTTGCCCCTATGGCCCGACCGTGAAACTGGGTTCCGTCTTCCAGAACCAATAGCGCTGACTTAATCAAAACACCCTCCAGAGAATATTCACTCACTTTATTTGCATATTAATTCACAATGATGACGTAAATCAATGCAAATCTGCTTACCGACGAATTTCTGGCAAACGGCGGCATTCTGGAGATATGGGCGCTAAAAGTCAACTTAATGGCGGGATTTTTTATATTATTTTGTGGCTCATGCATGTTTTACAGGCATTAAGCGACAAAAAGATCATATAACCTGTTCTGGAAAACGCTTGCGCAGCAAGAAGATTGCATGAAATAAAAGCGAGCAGGGAAAAGTGGACCAAATGGTCAAAATTTACATTAAAACAACAAAAACCGAAGACAAAACATGTAATTTTTGGCATTTATAGACAATTTAAAAACATAACACTAAAAATAAAAGGGCCAAAAATTAAAGCCCTTTATAATCAATAAATTAAATGTGTTATTCTTGCACCATAACAAATATTTTGTGGTTACAAACTATTGAGATCAAGCACATCTCGCATATCAAAAAGACCACTTTCCTTACTACTCAACCACAAAGCCGATCTTACCGCGCCGTTAGCAAATGTCATGCGGCTGGACGCCTTATGGGTGATCTCCAGACGCTCGCCAATATCGGCAAACATCGCGGTATGTTCGCCAACGATGTCACCTGCACGCACGGTGGCAAAACCAATGGTGCCAGGCACACGTTCACCGGTGTGGCCTTCACGACTGTAGACCGCGCAATCTTTCAGATCTTTATCAAGGGCGTGGGCGATCGCCTCTCCCATTGCCAGTGCGGTGCCTGACGGCGCATCAACTTTATGTCTATGATGTGCTTCAATAATTTCGATATCGGTGTAGTCACCCATCACTTTGGCTGCTTTCTCCAGCAGCTTAAGCATGACGTTAACGCCAACGCTAAAATTGGCGGCAAAGACAATCGCAATATCGGCGGCGGCGTCACGAATCGCCTGTTTACCGGCTTCGTCAAACCCCGTAGTGCCGATCACCATCCCTTTGCCATGCTGGCGACAAAAAGCGAGATGGTTCAGCGTACCTTCCGGACGGGTAAAATCGATAAACACATCAAAATCATCTTTTACCGCATCGAGGCTGCTTTGCACGGTAACGCCTGTTTTCCCTGCACCAGCCAGCTCACCGGCGTCGCTGCCCAGTAAAGAAGATCCTTCGCGCTCCAGCGCCGCGCCCAGCTGCACGCCTTCTAATGCCAGCGCCGCCTGAATCAACTGGCGGCCCATACGCCCCCCGGCTCCCGCGATGGCAACGCGGATGTTTGCATCATGCATAGCTATTCTCTTTTGTTAATTTGCATAGACCGTTTTCAGAGTAACCAGCGCATCGCTACGCCGCCAGCCAAAAACGCTGATAATTAGAAATTAATGATAAACAGGGAGGGATATCAGTGAAAGGCATGAGTCGATGAATGACTGCATGCCGATAACATGTGACAGGTTACGACGCCAGAGCCAGCACCTCAGCCACCCACTGCTGGAAGCCTTTCACATCCAGATCCAATGCCACCTTTACATTGGCTGGTTTGCCCAGGCAACCGTCGATATCAACCACCGTCGTGCCTGAGGTAAATTCGCCTTGAGTTTCTACCGCGACAAAACACGGCTTGAGGGTGAATAAGTCCGGGCGCACCAGCCAGGCGATGGCGCAGAGATCGTGCATTCGCAGACCGCTTTGCATACTGCCGCTACGGTAGTGGCTAAACAGTGCATGAAGCATTTTTCCGGTGCGATTCAACTCCGGCAAAGTAGCGAGATAGTCAGGGGTTAATATTGCCTGATTGGTGACATCCAGACCGCACATGACGATTTCGATTCCGCTACGGAAGACACAGGCAGCCGCTTCTGGATCGGCAGCGATATTAAACTCGGCGTTTGGCGTACAGTTGCCGCGTCCGGCAGAACCACCCATGATCACCAGACGGCGAATATACGGCTTGCATTCCGGGCATTGTGAAAGTAACAGCGCAATATTGGTTAACGGGCCAATGGCCACCAGGGTAACAGGCTCTGGTGCACGCATCAGGGCATCCCGAATCGCCAGAAACGCCGGTATCCCGAGCGGCTTTCGGTTGTGCTCAACAAAGTCGTAGCCAGCCATTCCCGATTCGCCGTGCACAGATGCCGCATCACGCGGTGCGCGTACCAGCGGCACAGCGGCCCCTTGGGCGAGCGGAATCTCCGCATTCCAGAAATGCAGCAGTTGCAGGGCATTGCGGGTAGTTTTCTCAACCGAGACATTACCCGCGACGGTGGTCATCAGTTGCAGGTCGAGTTCGGGTGCAAAAATCGCGGCGGCAATGGCGACGGCATCGTCAATGCCGGGGTCAGTATCGAGGAAGATAGGTAAACGCATGTTTTCTCCATAAAAAATGCCGGTAACAAGACCGGCATTTTCGCATAACTTAGGCTGCTAATGACTTAATCGACTTCACGAATATCGACACGCAGCTCTTTCGGCACTTCGAAAACAATGTTTTCTTCACGTCCTTCCAGCGTAATGGCTTCACCACCGCCCAGCTGTTGCAAACGTGCCACCACATTCTGCACCAGAATATCCGGAGCCGATGCGCCCGCAGTCACGCCGACGCATTTAACCTCTTTCACCCACTCTTCCTGGATATCTTTCGCATCATCAATCAAAAACGCGCTTTTGCCCATACGCTGGGCCAGCTCCGCCAGACGGTTGGAGTTAGAGGAGTTTTTCGAACCGACCACCAGCACAACTTCCGCCTGTTCGGCCAGGGCACGTACCGCTTCCTGTCGGTTAGTCGTGGCGTAGCAGATGTCATCTTTGCGCGGACCGACAATTTTCGGGAAGCGTTTACGCAGCGCGTCGATCACATCAGACGTGTCATCCACCGACAGCGTGGTCTGGGTCATAAAGGAGAGTTTCTCTTCGTTTTTGACCGTCAGTTTCCACACATCGTCTGGTGATTCAACCAGATACATTCCCCCTTCCGGGTTGCTGTACTGACCCATCGTGCCTTCCACTTCCGGGTGCCCGGCGTGACCGATGAGAATAGATTCTTCGCCACGGCGACTAGCGCGGGCGACTTCCATATGCACTTTGGTCACCAGCGGACAGGTCGCGTCAAATACCGTCAAATCGCGACTTTTTGCTTCGTTACGTACCGCCTGAGAAACACCGTGTGCGGAGAAAATCAGGATCGCGCCGTCCGGTACTTCGCTAATCTGCTCAATAAAGATAGCCCCACGCTCACGCAAGCTATCGACCACATAGCGGTTATGTACCACTTCGTGACGGACATATATCGGTGCGCCGTAAATGGCCAGCGCGTTTTCAACAATGCTGATAGCGCGGTCTACCCCGGCACAAAAACCACGCGGGTTGGCCAACAGGATCTGCATGTTACGCCTCCAGTGCCGGATCGATTTCCAGCACTTCAATATCAAAATGAACGGTCTGCCCGGCCAGCGGATGGTTGAAATCAACGGTAATGGAGTCGCCGTTAATTTCGCGGATCACGCCAGGCATCTCACTGCCATCCATTGCGGTAAAAAGCATGATTGCGCCAATTTCTGGCTCGCCTGCATCCATAAATTCACGGCGGGAGAAGTACTGAATCAGATCCGGTGACGGCACGCCAAACGCCGCATCTGGCTCCAACGAGAAGGTGGTTTTATCGCCCACTTTCAGCCCCAACAGGTGTTGCTCCAGCCCTTCAGAAAGAGAAGCATCACCCAGGCGGAACAGCGCCGGTTTACCGTTGTTGCGGGTAGACTCGGCGGTGGTGCCATCGTCGAGTTTTAGCGTGAAGTGCACCAGGACGGCGCTATTGCTCTGTACAGATTCAGACATGCAGGTTTGCTCTTATATTTTGAGGATTTTTGCCGGATGCGGCCTACGATTTCGCAGCAATCTGTAGGCCTTATCCGGCAGGGTTTATTATTGTTTTTTCGCTTTAGAAGGCAAAAAACCTTCCAGCACAATCAGTGCCGCACCGACACAAATGGCAGTATCGGCAAGGTTGAAGGTGGCGAAGTGCCAGTCGCCGACGTAGAAGTCGATCATATCGACAACGAAGCCGTGCCACAGGCGGTCGAACAGGTTGCCCAGCGCGCCGCCAATAATCAGCGCATAAGCGATATTGTTTAGCTTCTGCGTGGCCTTCGAGCGATACATCATCACTGCCAGGATCACGCTAATACCAATCGCAATACCGGCAAAGAACCAACGCTGCCAGCCGCCGCTATCGGCAAGGAAACTAAACGCCGCGCCATAGTTACGCGCATAATGCAGATTAAGCGACGGGAACAGCGGGACCGTATCCCCCAGAGCAAAGTTCTGGAGGATCAGGTATTTGCTGCCCAGATCGATAATCAGCACGACTACCACCAGCCACAGCCAGCGTAGCCCTGTTGAACAGATCGATTGACTCATCAGGCAAACTTACGTTTTTCACCGTCACCGGCGACGTTGCTGACACAGCGGCCGCAGATTTCTGCGTGTTCCGCCACCTTGCCGACATCCTGGGTGTAGTGCCAGCAGCGTGGGCACTTCTCACCTTCGGCTTTACTCAACGCGACTTTCAGCCCTTTGAGTACTTCGCTCTGCTGAGCATCAGCAGGTGCGTCGTTATAGTCTGCAACGGTAGCGCCGGAGGTCAACAGGACAAATCGTAATTCATCGCCCAGCGCGGTCAGTTTCGCCGACAGTTCCGGTTCTGCATACAAGGTTACTGCCGCTTCCAGCGAGCCACCCACTTTCTTGTCGGCACGCGCTTGCTCAATGACTTTGTTCACTTCGCCACGCACTTTCAACAGCTCGTCCCAGAACGCATCGTTCATCGCTTCACTGTCTGCCAGGCCAAACAGGCCTTCGTACCACTCACCGGTGAAGACGTATTTTTCACGTTCGCCCGGCAGGTAGCCCCACACTTCATCAGCGGTGAAGGAGAGGATTGGTGCCATCCAGCGCACCAGCGCTTCTGCGATGTGATACAGCGCAGTCTGGCAGCTACGACGCGCCACACTGTCCGCTTTGGCGGTGTACTGACGGTCTTTGATGATGTCGAGGTAGAAGGAACCCATCTCAACGGAGCAGAAGCGCATCAGACGCTGTACCACTTCGTGGAAATCGTATGCTTCGTACGCCTTGAGGATGTCTTCCTGTGCCGCTTTCGCACAACCTACGGCCCAGCGATCCAGTACCACCATCTCTTCCGGTTTCACCATATCTTTTGCTGGATCAAAACCGTTCAGGTTTGCCAG
>OIDD01001472.1_pt1 | contig 9860 bp, 9 predicted proteins | sample 1606751 | NCBI WGS metagenome assembly OIDD01 (sample SAMEA3882544, study PRJEB24775) | human gut metagenome | biome: human-associated habitat; feature: intestine environment; material: feces | place: Netherlands | collected 2009/2010
TTTGCGTCCACTGCTTCTTGTTCCGTCAGTGTACCGGATGCAAGTTCAGTCCTCAACTCCTGAATCCTGCTGATGTTATCTTCTATGGATGTATTATTTTCTTCCCACGCGTTACCGGATTCTCTTGCAGATGATACAGCTTCCTTGACTGAATTATTATAAGAAGAGATTGCTGCTACCGCTGCCGTAACTCCTGCCGCAACAAGGATCAGCGGATTTGCCATAAGTGTAGCCCATAATCCAGACAATGCCCCAGATAATGTGACTGTAGAAGCTGCTGCCGTTCCGTTTGCTGCGGATAATCCCATAGCTGCGACTGCTGCCTGTGCTTCTGCTTCAGACATTCCGGTATTCATAAGAAGAAGTACTCTTTGTGCTTCAGATAATGCCGTACTGGATGCTAAAAGCTTTGCCTGAGATTCTGAAAAACCTTTTGTAAGATTCAACAAACTATCGAATCCTGCATCTGTCAAGTTTCCTGCTTTTAAGATATCCATAGCCTTTCCGAGATCACTAAATCCCTGAATCAGATTCTGAATCCATCCAAAAGCGTATACTCCACCTGCTGCACCAAGCCCGACAAGAGATGCTTTCAACAGGTCTGTCTGTACTGTAAAGTCTGCTACTGCTTTCGCTCCATCCAGAAATCCTGCATACATGTTGTCTGATACAACAGAAGTAGCAACGTTTTCAAGGCTTGCTTTGAGTGCGTTGGTCTTTGCCTCAAGTGAAGTCATATAGTTGTCTTCAAACTTCTGCTGTGCCGTTCCATCTGAATTATAAGCAGTCTCTGTGAGCATTTGCACTTTGTCCCAGTTATCGAACATTGCGATCAGCTTGTTATACTGGTATGTACCTGCCATAGCAGTTGCCACAGCTTTCTTGGTGTTGCCGTCAAAAGTAGACCATTTCTCTGCCACAGTGTCCATTATTGGTTCAGATTCTTTAAACTGACCATTCACATCACGCATAGAGATTCCTACTTTGTTAAGAACTTTCTCTACATCGTTCAATGCTTCGCCCGTTTCGGAATCGACAAATTTACCAGCTCTAATCTGATTCATTCTGGAAAAGATACTCTTTAATGCAGTACCAATAGTTGTATCACTATCCTGCGTAACGTCTTTAATAGTAGCAATCATGGCAGCAGTCTTTTCAAGAGATACACCTGCATTATTCGCCATAGAAGCAACCTTTGTTAATGCTTCTCCGATTCCACCTGCATCTGAAGCAGATTTTAAGTCAATACTGGTCAAAACATCGTTGATATGTCCTGCCTGATCTGCATTCATCTGAAAGACATTCAATGTAGCGGTCAAAACTTCTGAAGATTTCTCAGAACTCATTTGAGCATCTTTTGACAATACCATAGAATCCTTGATGAGCTGATTCGTTTCGGACATGGTGCGTCCCTGTCTCAACCAACTGTCCGCAGACTGAGCAACATCTGAAGTGATACTTCCAACTTCCTGTCCAAGTTCGTTATAACTCTGCATGAGATCATTGATATATGTTTTATTCTCACCAGTCGCCATTGCAAGATCAGTTTTGATGTCATTGAAGCTCTTTACTGTCTCAAGTCCCTGTTTTCCGGCATCCACGACCTTATAGATTCCATCTTGAAGCATATTTGCCATGCTATAAGTGCTGAATGCTTCTTTCAGGCTTCCGCCAAAACGCTGGAATGTTGACTGCCCTGTGGCTCCTGCGCTATTAATATTCCCCATCAACTGTTGAAGTTGAGTATACCGAGAAGTATCTACACCACCATCATTAACCGCATTATTAACATCTGTCTTGATGGTATCGGTATTAACATGCAAATCTACTTTTACATCTGTAATTTTGTTGACCGCTGCCTGTAGTTCTGCTGCAAGTGCATCTGCATCAATCTTAAAATGTACAGGCAAATCTAAATCTGTCAACGCAAGGTTCAAATCAGACTGTAACGATTCCTTATTTACCTGCAAATCCACTTTCACAGGCTCATCACCTGTAGCGATTTTTGCAATAGCTTCACGAAGGTTTGATGTAAGCTGTTCATCATTGACCTTTAAGTCAACATTCATCGCATCCCCTGCGTTGCTTCCTGCATTCTGGATTGCTTCTTTTATATCAGAAGTAATTTTGTCTGCGTTCACATTAACATCAAGGTCAATTGTAGTCTTTGCAGCTTCCTGTGCGGACTGGATATTCTTCTGAAGGCTCTGCATAACCATGTCAGAGGCAGCAGTTGTCTGTTTCCATGCAAATTCATCAACATTCGCACGTGTCTGAGCATCCATGTCCTGCACCGTGATGACCTGTGTCATGTCCGCTCTTGCTTTCTTCATTAAATCGAATGCATGAATAACCTGATCTGCCTGTGTCGTGATATTTTCTGCAAAATGCTGTGGAAACATCGTTTCCATCTCTCCCCAGATTGAGTCTATCGAAATACCTTTACTTGCATCCCGAACGATCTTTCCAACATTATTCTGTAAAAGTTCCTTATAGTTATCTTCTCCAAGCTCTTTCTTCAGAGCATCAGATACGAATATCTTCTTGTCCTTGAAGTAGTTGAAAAAGTCATCATAGACTCCGGTTGCTCCCTGTACAAGCTTTGCATTCTCGGATAGAGTCTTCTGTAAAGGCTCCATCCCGGCTGCAAAGTCAGAGAATCCTGCATTTTTGATATCAAATTTGCTACCGTCCCATGCTTTGCCAAGGCTGGTCATCATGCTATTAAGTTGTGATTTTATCTTATTTATAGTGGATTTATCTGAGATATTAAAAGACTCAGCTAATTGAGCTGAAATAGATGATGTGTCAATTTTGGTTTTCTTGACACCCTTTTCAATACTAGAACTAAGTTTTTTTGCAGAATCCTGATTCAATTCTACATCAATCTTTAGTTTTTTATTCTGATTTAGAAATGATTCTAATTTACTTTCTGCCTCTGACGTGTCCAAGTCGGCAGTTACTTTAACTTCAAAATTTTCTGCCATTATTCAGCCACCTTTACGCCCATTAATTCTGCAATTTTTTCTTGTCGGGCAACTAAATCATCCATAATATCGCATACTGCATCAGCATCCATTTTGTCAGCTAACACTGTTGAGAATTCTTCTCTATCATCTTCATCAAACAACCGCCATATCGCCAAAATATTTCGAAACACCTTTACTGTTCTTATGTCCAAGCCACCAAAACACAGCTCTTCAATATTTTTTAATCTTGTCTTTATAATGTCTTGACTGTCTTTATCTACTAGTGACAATACTTTGTATGGTTCAAAATCCGTAATAATCTTTGACTTTCCGTCTATGCTCAATTGAATATACTGCTCTTCTACATTTAAAATCTTTCCGCCTATAGTAGAGAATTTTTCCATATTGCTTAATGCAACATACATACCTGGTTCCATTTTATTTATGACCTTTTGTAAACTAACCATTGTTCCTCCTAATTAAAGTGTTTACCGAAAATATCAGTAATATTATTTTGTATATCTTCTTTTGTTTTCGCCCAAAATCCGCCATTACCTCTCAACCCGCCACTCTCAGCATATCCATAAATGGTCTGTGTATCCCTTCCAGACGGATTATAGCGATACCCTGTATCGAGACGGACTATCCCCGTCACACTGTCACCACCAAAAACTTCTGATTCAGGACTCTCTCCCAGTTGTCCGATCCTGTGATATCGTCCTTCAGGTGATGCATAGAATTCATCAATATTGGTATGTGCATCCTGAAAAGACTTATCTATCGTCTCTGTCATGGCAGCAGTTAATTCCTGTTGTAAGGCAGCCTTTAACGCTCCCCAATTTGTAAAAGTTTTACTCATGTTTTTTCCTTTATAAATGTGAAATGTTGGCAGAATTGCCGTGAATTTAAGAATTTCTACCTGTAAGATAGGCTTTTAAGCTTTCAAAATATCGTGGAAATAGTTCTATTTTACCTTTGCGAAACTGTGATAAATAATTCTGATTAATGTGCGTGACTTTTGCGATATAGACCTGTTTTTCTCGTACAAGCCTTTCATTATATAACTTTCTCAGTTCTTCCTGTGTCATTTGATTTCTCCTTTGTGATGAAAATTTCATTTAATTTTTTACAGTATAAAATTTTGTTTAAATATATACCAGAAGCATTTACCTCTGGCATATATTAAACTGATCCGTACAGATGGGAAATGTAGTTATATTAAACGGCATTTACCGATAATATCAGATAGAACAGCATTTTCATACCATTCTATAATCTATCCATTGGAACGACTTCAACTTACCGAAGCGTGAAGTACATTTTATCCAATGTAAACAGAGAGAACCTCTGTTGAAGTTTCAGCGAAACAGCTACGATCTGTTTTGGATCAAACCGTAGCTGCTAGGGTGGAGAAAGGCATACTCAGCCTACGATCCTTTCGCCTCTCTCTCATAGGGAAAGATTGAAAAACACGGAAAAATCCGTGGTTTTAAGTATGTTTGGCAGGGGCATTTTCGTCATTTTTGCCAAAAAAGCACGATAAAAATAGCGTATTATTATATCCATAGAGCATTTCTAAGAGCCGATTCTGCATATACGATTCACCATTAAATGCCGCTGAAATAAGAAATCTCATGAGTGATTGATCTATTTGTAGACACTGAATCTTTTTCAGAAAATCTTCAAATGTACATGATGCAATCTCAGGGTAATTCTTTGCCCCTGCATCCAACTTATTCATCCTCGAATCAAAAGTCTTCGCTCTTTTAAGAACTATACCGTAATTCTGTGTCTTCTTCATATCTGCGGTAGGGAACTTGAATACATCTCTGAGTTGAATTGTTTTTCTCTGATAATCCTTATTGACTCGCAAATCAAGTACATCATGATCTATATAACTGGAAAGTAATTCCATCGGGCACTTGTATTTTGCCCTCTTACTTTCATCCATTACGCTTAACAATTCTTCCTTGTATTTCTCGCCAGATAGCTCCGTAGCTTCTTTATTTAATTGATTCTGGCGTTTCAGTCTTTCGACTTTTTTCTTCTGCTTCTCACACTGAATCTCTGCATAGAATACGGGGTATCTAACTTTTTCTGTCCGTCCGCATAATTCATTATTATCTGAATTGATGTCTTGAGCTACTCTCTTTAATCGTCTCAGTTCATCCCCAACAGACACATCGAAACTTCTTTTAGCGGAATCAATCGCCACCTGCGCAAGGACAGAACAAATCACAAATACATCTCTCAACTCTCTATTCTGCCCTCCCGTGTGGTACATCAAATCGTAATAATAGCTTAAAGCTAATTGAGCTACATTACTGCTACTGCCCACATCATCTTGACCCGCAGCAATCTTGTTGTCCATCATTGCATAAGAGATCATGTCTTTTCGATACACACTTGATCCCGTTAGTGGAATTTCATTTACAATTGTCGAATATTCCATATAAGCTTTCTTTGCAAGTTCAACAATATCCCCCTGATTAGTGACATAGCAACTATCAGAATCAAGATCCTGTGAGTTCATTCGTTCCTGAACATCTGTTTTGATGCCATTAATAATGATTACATTGTCCCCTAATTTCGGAAAGTATTTCTGTATTGGCTCACTATAATGATTAATGAGATGAACGATATTGTTTGGTGAATTGTGCGGACTGCGGAATCCTGCTAAATATTCATCGTCTGCAAATCTTATCGTGTAACATTCGATTCCATCTCTCCTGCTCGTAAAGCATCCCTCATTCAGATAATCCTGTCCCGTAACTAACATCAACAGACTTATTGGATTACCGCAAATAGTAAGATTGTCGCCTTCTTGCAACAGTTTACCCATCATTAATCTTTTTCTTTTGAATTTACACAGAATGTCGCTCTTCTTCTCTTTAAAGAACTCTGTATATTGAATATCTGGATTTCTCTCATACAGCGCAACTAAGATTCTATCTATACTGTAACATGAAGTATTCATTCGTAAATGGTTGATAAAAGCATCTGTATCCTTTATCATGTTATCGTAATAATCAATGCTTGTCTGTGCGATCCGTCGCAATACTTCTGAATCGGTAGTAGGTAAGCTATTGTTAATCTGGTATGAGCTACGCTGTAGATTGCCATACTTACTTTTGTGCGCGCTCTTCACGATTGCAAATTGTTCACCATCCTTAAACATAAACTTCTTATAATACTCGTATGCTTTCTTCGGAGTGTCACCCATCAAGTCCTTGAACTTTAACCATTTGATAGAGTTGTCTGTGACAATTACCTTTATATCAGATATCTTCATAATGTTGCCAAACATATCCTTAACGGTTGCTGTCTCATATTCTGTTTTATAAAAATCCATAAAATATTGTTGGATATTGCCCCGAAATAGGCAAGATTTAAAGAAATGACTACGACAGTAAATGAAACCTTCCATGCCCTCTGGAAATATTGATTCGTCTATGAGTCCCATACCATCCCACAAAGTATTCTCAATCGGATATTTGTCATATTCCTGTACAAAACAGTGCTTTTCATCATCGACCTTGACTGCTAATGCAGGAAGCTCCGTTGCTACTTTTTTGTCCTCTACAATCAGAATATTATCTAAAGGAATGTGAACAAAATCGGCAGCAGATGCGGTGATCAGCGTACTGTAAGCCGACATCTCAACAATTTTTGCACCTTCGTCAGGCATCTTCTTGTACAGGTTCATCGTCAAATACTTCCTTGCTGGCTTCAAAAGATCTTCTCTAATGAAGATGCAACTTCCTTCTTTTGCTTTTCCTGGAGTCCTGTACAGCATTCTATATTTAATAGTTTTAGCAGAAATCACCTCACCCGTCTTTTTGTCATAGGTGTTGTATGTGATCTCGCATCCGTTCTCATAGTACATTTTTCGCAATTCAGAAGTAGAAACTTCATCTTCATGCTCATCATCTGCCTGAACATTGAATTTGAACTTTAGTACAATGAAGTCCTGACTGCTGCCTTGTTTCACTTTCATTCCATGTTTCATCATGTACTGTAAAAAGATACCATCATTGATAACCGCTTCTCCAAATGTCAACTTGCAGTCATGGATTTTACCTTTAGAATCTTTGTACGTATATCCGTTATTTACTTGGTACACGCGATTCGCCTGTATACTTTTAATTCTAATTGTAGAATTTGCTTTCATAGTATCATCACCTATCCTTTACTTCTTACTTTACAAATGATAAGATATTCAAGTCTTATTAAATTGGAGGAATGTATATGTTTTATTCTCTTATTTGCTCTATTTTAGTTGCTACAATTTCAGGAATTTTAGTTGATTTATTTCATGATTTTAAAAAAGAAAAACCCTTATCCAATGTTTAATCAAACTTTGTTTACTTTTTGCCTTTTGAAATCCTAGTTTCATTGGCTTTTTTTATGAAATTGTCCAATGTTTATTGGCATTTCAACTTTAGGCTGATAAAGCAAATTCATTTTTCTCTCTCATTTCCTCTAAAAAACGATCCACATCAATATCTTTCAATTGCTCGCCAGTCTCTATAGCCTCTTTTCCTGATTCATACACCTTTCTGTATAGATCAGGCACCTCCGTATAATTTTCGATCATTCCAATATAAATCAACATGGAATTTATCATCATCTCAAAATCCAAATCTTTAATATGTGTGATTTGTTTTGCCTTTTCATAACCCATGAGAGCATTTTTCATATGATTATATAACTTTTCCTCTTCTTCCGACATTTCTTTATACGCATGTGCATCGTACTCATCACCAAGATAATGGAATATAGCTGTATCGTCCTCGTACTTATATCCAGCAAGGTAAAGCATATAATGTAACAGTTCATGTCGGATACTTTGATTTGTTCGTTCTTCATCTTCCATGCAGTAGTAAATATTAATCATATTTTGTTTGCTATCATTAATTACATTCAAACTCCCCATCCGTGAAAAATCAGGATTCTTCCCCTCATAAAAACAATCATCGTGAAATACAATCGGAACAATCTCTGTAGATACTCCTTCAAAAAGTAAGACATACTTTTCTTTTACCTTTTCCATAAACTGACTTGCATACTTTAAACACTGACGGTACTTATTGCCAAATTCAGCCCTTCGATTTTTGGTATCTTCAATTTCCAATTTTAATTCAGAAATCTCTTTCATAAGCTGTTTTCTGTTGTTTATAGAAGCAACACCATCAATAGATGATTTAGCTCTAAAGCAATAATTGTTCATAATGTCACAACAATTTGAAAACGATACATCTACTTTCGCATTTTTACAATACGGACATTCCGCACATGCATCCATGTCTTTCTCACACTGGTAAGAAGCTCCATGCGTGACATCTTCTCCGTCATATTTTGCGCATATAAATCTGCAAGTATCCACCTCTATATCACATATCATGTCTTCATTTTTCGCCAATAACGGATCAACAATCAGGTGTAGCATATCAATAAACTCTTGCTTCAATGTCATACACAACACATCCTTTTCTTTTGTTATGGCAGAGACAGAAGTTCATTGATATTCTGCACGCTCTTTACCAGACTGTCCGTCCGACCATATTTATTAATTCTCTGAAATTTCTAATATCTTACATGATTTATTTCACATACCAAAAGTGCTAAACTGCTTCTAAAACTATGGATATACCTACGTTTCAGGCATGTCGTTATTAAAGGTAGAGACTTTTTTCGCCGAAGATTTTGACTCCGTATTGATGCGCTTTTTACCTGAAAGAACTTCCTGTTTTAATTTTTCGTTATCTGAATTAAGGATTTTTGCGCCCATGCGGTAAGTCTCTTTACCTACGCCTGCAAGTTTGGAAAGTTTTTTCGTAGTATCAACAGAAGTAATAGGTTTTGCTGGATTTGATAAAGGTGATTCCCGTTTTGCCAAATCTGGTAAAACGGTATTATTCTGATTTTGTTTTAAACCACTTAACTGATTTGTTTTCGCCTGTTTTTCATAAATCGGTCTATATTTTTCGGCAATGGAAATCTTCTGAATAGGAGTGAGATTTCGTCTGCCGAGCTGGATATCCTTTACAGAAAAAATGGCTGTTTATAATTGCTAATAAAGTATATATACAATCCCACGCATCATTACTATAAATTGATGTTAGAAATCCCAGTAACGATAAAATTTTTATGCATTACACTATCATTCCAAGCAGTCCATAATCAGGTGTAAGCTGATGAATTGTATCCAATACTTCATCTATATCGTTACACTTGAATGTTATTTTCCAATCGCTTTTCTCTGTAGATATTTCATACGCATGTTTACTTCTATATGGATGATCACAACTGATTACAAATGAACCCGTTTTTATTTTCTTTCTATTAATCGGATCAAAGAATATCTGATCGTATAATGGATAATCCAACGGATAAATGTTATAAAATGTAAGTTTGTAATTATCGAGGATAAAATCATCTTCTATTCTAGTAATAAGTTTTGCTAACTTCTTTAGCTTTGGTAGTAACTCACTGTCTGGACAAAACCAATCGTTCCATCCTGCGCTACACTGTACATTAAACGATGGATCATCATATTTGCCAGCTTCATAATTTTTAATCCATTCTCTAAATAAGCATTTAAAACATCATACACACTTTTCTTTTCCTTTCCTATTCTCCTGTTGCTTTTTATTATATAGAATCCAGCTAAATTCGTAATATAAGTAACCAGAAACAAAAAAGTTTCCATTTATGTATACATCGAATTTATTGATATACATTGTCTTTTTCTTTTTTCCGCTATATAATTTATCTTAAAATATATGTTGATTAGAGGTTATTACAAATGAGTGTCAGAAATGCAGGAAAAACAATCCGCGAAGCACGGATCAAAGCGGGGTTAACACAGGAACAGTTATCCGAAGGGGT
>OIDD01001478.1_pt1 | contig 9844 bp, 12 predicted proteins | sample 1606751 | NCBI WGS metagenome assembly OIDD01 (sample SAMEA3882544, study PRJEB24775) | human gut metagenome | biome: human-associated habitat; feature: intestine environment; material: feces | place: Netherlands | collected 2009/2010
CGGATAAGATTACTGTTACTGTGGCACTGGAAATTGGTGGGTATCCGTCACTGTTGTTGCCATATGTGGCGATTAGTCTTGACCGTACTGAAGGTGCCACGCTGGAGTTTTACGAAGCTGAGGCGAAAAAGCAGGCGAAGCAGTTTTTCATGGATGTTGCTGCCGGGTTATGTGAAGGGAACGAACCGTTGCCGGAAAAGCGCCCCGTAATTTTAGAGGCGCAGAATGTATGGATAACCTACAAAGGAAATCTACCGGGAAGAATTACTGGTTCTCTGAAGACTCCACCGGAATCACAACCTTAATTCACTGACCGGAACAGATAAACCTGTCCGTGGGCAGAAACCGATAAATCCTGATAAATATCCATGAACGCAAAAATCAGATACGGCCTGTCGGCTGCCGTTCTGGCGCTGATTGGTGCAGGGGCGTCTGCGCCTGAAATCCTCGACCAGTTTCTTGACGAAAAAGAAGGTAACCACACCATGGCATACCGTGATGGTGCGGGGATCTGGACCATCTGCCGTGGAGCCACCCGGGTGGATGGTAAGCCTGTGATTCCTGGCATGAAGCTGTCGAAGGAAAAATGCGACCGGGTTAACGCTATCGAACGGGATAAGGCGCTGGCATGGGTGGCGAAAAACATCAGAGTGCCACTGACCGAACCTCAGAAAGCGGGTATTGCGTCATTCTGCCCGTATAACATTGGCCCCGGTAAGTGTTTCCCGTCGACGTTTTATAAACGAATTAATGCAGGCGATCGCAGGGGGGCGTGTGAGGCGATTCGCTGGTGGATTAAGGACGGTGGCAGAGACTGCCGTATTCGCTCAAACAACTGTTACGGTCAGGTATCCCGTCGCGACCAGGAGAGTGCGCTGGCGTGCTGGGGAATTGACAGATAAGCAGAATATTTTGCTGAAAAATGCCGTTGGTCAACGCGGGCGGATAACACGAAGTCCTGTGAACTGGCAAAACCTAAGTGAATAAAAGTAAAAACCCCGTTTGTTGGCAGCAAGCGGGGTTTTGTGTTTCTGACCTTGGATAAGGCAAGGGAGAACATGGAAAAGTATAAACGAATTCTGTTGAGGTTGACTATGAAAAACGGCCTTGAACTGAAAGCGCCTGTAACTGATGACATCAGCAGAGCGCTGGCTTTTGCTATTAAGTGGGTGGCGGTCGGTATTGCTGTGTCTCCGATGCTGTATGGACTAGCAAAACTGGTCATTGCGTTGAAATCGTGAAGAGGATTAAGCATGTCAGACAAGCGTCATAACGCTGGCGAAGATCCTCTGTGTAATCGTCGGCATTTCATTTTCACTAATGCTGGTTGCTATTTTTCTTTCCCTGGGCTGGATGATGTTGTCTTCGTCGGGGATGCTGGGGTGAGGGGGATATGAACCGTGTTCTGTGTGTGGTGATTATTGTCCTGCTGGTGGCCTGTGGTGCGCTTAGTCTGGGGCTGAATCATTACCGCGATAACGCCATCACCTACAAAGCGCAGCGAGATAAAAAAGCCAGAGAGCTGGAGCTGGCAAACGCAACCATTACTGATATGCAGGTGCGCCAGCGCGATGTTGCTGCGCTCGATGCAAAATACTCGAGGGAATTAGCCGATGCGAGAGCTGAAAATGAAACTCTGCGTGCTGATGTTGCCGCTGGTCGTAAGCGCCTGCGGATCAACGCCACCTGCCACGGTACCGTGCGTGAAGCCACCGGCACCTCCGGCGTGGATAATGCAACCGGCCCCCGACTGGCAGACACCGCTGAACGGGATTATTTCACCCTCAGAGAGCGGTTGATGCTGATGCAGAAGCAGCTGGAAGGGGCACAGGACTATATCCGCACTCAGTGCCTGAATTAACAGAGCCAGCTTAATCGCTGGCTTTTTCATATCTGAATTTCACCGCGCATCTCACGCGCATATCACATCCCCGAGCCTTTCAGAAAGTTGAGCCTGAGAACTGCCGTATATGGTGGCGACCATCTCGGGGCGGCTTTTCTGTGAGACAGGCTCAATTTTCTGAAAGGTAAAACGCGATGAACTATCCGACGATTGTTGACGGTATTGATTTTCGCCAACTGGTAACAGCGGCAGATGGCGAACCAATAACAGACTCTTTTCAGATCGCTAAGGCGTTTGGTAAGCGTCATGCGGACGTATTGAGGGCGCTGAAAAATTGCCATTGCTCTGAAGATTTCCGGAGAGCGCATTTTTGCGTTGCCGAAAAAATCAATGAGTTAGGGATTTTCGACAAGAAGCAGATTTACTACCGCATGGACTTTAGCGGCTTCGTTATGCTGGTTATGGGATTTAACGGGGCAAAAGCTGATGCCGTTAAAGAAGCCTATATTAATGCCTTTAACTGGATGTCCGCTGAACTCCGTAAGTTCAGTGAAAGTTATGAAGCTGAACGCAACGCTGTAATGCTGGAGTACATGAAAGAGAAAGATGTTGCCAGTATGTCAGGTCGTTTGCTCAATCGCTGGGGCAGGGTGAAGAAGCCTCAGTTGCTGGCAAGGCTGGACAGGCTGGAGCAGCAGGGGCAGATTGCGTTACCCGGATTTGATAAAGGCATTTCAGCCTGACATAGCCATGCGCCGTATCGTCGCCGTATTCCTGCATTAACAGAGACCGCAGCCCGACAGGGAGACTCCTCTGCGCGAGTGTGCGGGGATAATCAAAAACGATGCACACCGGGGTTTACCGCGTTAACGGAGCGCGGCGTTGTCCCCTCATAGTCGCCTGTCCGGTGCGATGGTGGAAGAAACCGAACGTTCATTTCTCGTTATTTTTCATGCTGGCCGGGCGCAGATGCGTTGCATCTGTTGCCAGCCTTCTCCTGCAGGCTTCAATAACCCACGCTGAAAAGTTACCGGACCCTTTATGCTCAAGGGCTATGTTGATTTGTTCAATTATGTGATTGGGGAAACGGATATTGCGGGTTGTGGTTCTGCGGGTCCGGTTTTTCGATGACATATTTATTTCCTTTACTGATTGTCATATGACGGGGATTTTACATGGCTGAGCTTCGTACACTCCAGAGCAGAATCAAAACACTGAATACCCGACGGGTGAATATTCTGAAGGGGGAACAGCGTCGTGTCAGTGGCAGTGCACGTGTTTCCCTCAAGCGTCATATCTGGCTGAGGGACGCCGGGCAGTGCTGTATCTGTGGTCGTGTGGTTGACCTCTGTGACAGTGAACTCGATCACCGAATTGCACTTCAGTTCGGTGGTGGTAATGAGGAGACGAATCTCTGGACGCTCTGTACCGAATGCCATCGACAAAAGTCTGCTCGTGAAGCGGCGGGTGGTATGCCGGACCCGACGCTGCCGGAGGTGTCCGGAGGTAGTGGCAGAGCGGACGACATCATCGGACTGTAACCCGACCCGGGGGGGGATCATCCGGCGTAAAAAACGATCGCTCCGGACACCGCGCCCCCTCTCACGCAGAGAAAAAATTCCCGTTTCAGGGCAGTTAACATGTTAACTGGCTGCCCGGGCATTTTTGCGGTTTTTATCTTTATTATTCAGTTTGTTGTGCGGAAAAAATGTTAACTGGCTTTTTCAGCAAATGTTAACCAGGCAGCAGTTAACATTTGCGGCATGAGACGCCGGGAAAAATGGGCTGAACCATACCCGGCTGAGTGCGTTCTGGACCCGGGAGGAGGCTGTGCTGACAACGCAAAAACGAAAATTTGCGCTGGCGCTCATGTCCGGGAAAAACAAAACAGCGTCAGCCATTGCCGCCGGTTATTCGGCGAAGACCGCCAGGGTTAAAGGCTCGCAGCTGGCAAAAGATCCGGAGGTGCTTGCGTTTATAGCCCGTAAACAATGCGAGACGGTGGAGGTGGATGAGGTTCCTGTTTACCGGCAGAAAAAATCAGAGCAGGAGGATAAAACCCGTCGCCGTGAGGCGGCTGCAATACCACAGCCGGACGAAAACAATCCGGAGATGCCACCGTCCGCGGTGATGTCTCCTGGTATTGAATATATGGAGGATGGTCTTCCCGATCCGGTGAAAGCCATGGGGCGGATCCTGGTGGAAAACCTCTGCATTGATCCGAAACTGGCACTGGATGCGGCCTGGCGTCTGGCGCAGTTCACGCACCATAAAAAAGGGGATACCGGGAAAAAATCGGCAAAAGGTGATGCCGCGAAAAAAGCGGCTAACCGTTTTGCGGTGCCACCGCCACCCCGACTGGTGGTGAATAACGATAATGAGGGAAACGGATGATACCTGTATGGAGCACAGCCTGCCCGGACTGGGCAGAGCGCCTGAAAAAGGGGCTGTCGATTATTCCGGATCCGATTTATCCGGACGAGGCCGCACATGCCCTGGCGATTTTTAAACAACTGCGGATAGTGGATGCACCTGGTAGCCCTACGTTCGGGGAGTCCTGTGCACCGTGGGTGTTTGACCTGGTGGCGGCCCTGTTTGGCTCCTACGATGCGCAGACCGGTGTACGCCATATCAAGGAAGTTTTTATCCTTATCCCCAAGAAAAACAGCAAGTCCACGCTGGCTGCCGGGATCATGATGACGGCGCTGTTACTGAACTGGCGGCAGGCGGCGGGCTACACCATTCTGGCCCCGACCGTGGAGGTGGCGGCTAACGCCTTCAACCCTGCCAGGGATATGGTTCGACGGGACGATGATCTGGATGACCTCTGTCAGGTGCAGACACATATCCGGACCATCACCCATCGGGTGACGGACACCACCCTGAAGGTGGTGGCAGCCGATCCGAATACGGTGTCCGGTATCAAGTCCGTGGGGACACTGATTGATGAACTGTGGCTGTTTGGCAAGCAGTACAAAGCGGAAGACATGTTACGTGAAGCCATCGGCGGGCTTGCCTCCCGTCCGGAAGGATTTGTGGTGTATACGACCACCCAGTCGAATGAACCGCCCGCCGGGGTGTTCAGACAGAAACTGCAGTACGCCCGGGATGTGCGCGACGGCAAAATTCATGATCCGCACTTTCTGCCGGTGATATTTGAACACCCTCCTGAAATGGTGGAAAGCGGGGCTCACCTGCTGATGGAAAACCTCGCCATGGTCAATCCGAATCTCGGCTATTCAGTGGATGAGGCTTTTCTGTGCCGGGAGTACCGTAAAGCCAGGGAAGCCGGTGAAGATACATTCCGGGGGTTCATGTCAAAACACGCCAATGTGGAAATTGGTCTTGCCCTGCGCTCTGACCGCTGGGCGGGGGCTGATTTCTGGGAAGAGCAGGGCCGTTGTATCAGCCTGGACGATATCCTGCGTCGTGCTGATGTGGTGACGGTGGGGATTGACGGCGGAGGGCTGGATGATCTGCTGGGGATGTATGTGATTGGGCGTGACCGGGAGACCCGCGAATGGCTGGGCTGGGGCCATGCCTGGGCGCATGAAACCGCGGTGGTCCGACGGAAGAGCGAGGCGTCCCGGTTTCAGGATCTTGTTGCCTGTGGAGATATGACCATTGTCCGGCGTGTCGGGGATGACACGGCGGAAGTGGCGGAGTATGTGCGTCGTATTCATGAGGCTGAGTTACTGGACCATATCGGTATTGACCCGTCAGGGGTGGGGCAGATTCTGGATTCACTGGCGGAAGCCGGGATCCCCGACGGAATTGTTGTGGGGATAAGCCAGGGCTGGAAGCTGGGCGGGGCCATCAAAACCACCGAGCGCAAACTGGCTGAAGGGGTGCTGGTGCATGGTGACCAGCCCCTGATGGCCTGGTGTGTCGGCAATGCCCGGGTGGAGCCTAAAGGTAACGCCATTCTTATCACCAAACAGGCCAGTGGACGGGGAAAAATTGACCCGCTGATGGCGCTGTTCAATGCGGTCTCCCTGATGTCCCTTAACCCGGAACCGAAAAAGAAAGAATATACGGTTTTTTTCATATAACCCTGTTCACCCTGTAACCATCATGGACCGCTGCGGCGGTTTTTTTATTTTCAGGAGGCTGATGTGACTCTTAAACGGGCCTGCTCCCTGCTGACGGTGAAATCCTTCAGTGAGGATGAACGGGTGATCACCGGGATTGCGTCAACGCCTTCTCCGGATCGGGATGGTGACATCCTGGAGCCGGAGGGCGCGGAGTTTGGCAGTGCGATCCCGTTTCTCTGGCAGCATGACCATTCCCGCCCGGTGGGGCAGTGTACGGTGCGCCGGGTCAGCGAAGGGCTGGAAATCACGGCAACACTGGTGAAGCCCGTACCGGATATGCCGTCGCAACTGGCTGCCCGGCTGGATGAGGTCTGGGCGGCCATTAAGACCGGGCTGGTCAGGGGGCTGTCCGTGGGCTTCCGTCCCCATGAATACACCTTTCTGGACGGAGGTGGACTGCATTTTCTGCGCTGGGAACTGATGGAGGTGTCTGCCGTTACCGTGCCCGCGAATGCGGAATGCACCATCCGGACCATTAAATCTTACGACCGCCCGTTTTCTGCCGCGTCCGGCAACCGGAAACCGGTGGTGAAAATCGCATCTTCTGCCGGCGCTGCGGCACAGTCAACAACCGTTTTTCATAAGGAAAAGACCATAATGAATATTGGCGAACAGATTAAAAGTTTTGAAAACAAGCGTGCAGCGCTGGCAGCCTCCCTTGAGGAGGTCATGACCAAAGCCGCAGAGGAAGGGCGCACGCTGGATGTGGAGGAGGAAGAGCATTACGACAACACCGCAGCGGAAATCCGTCAGGTGGATGCGCACCTGAAGCGCCTGCGTGAACTGGAAGCCGGTAAGGCCGCCACGGCGCAGCCGGTGAAACAGGCCGGTAACGGGAATGTGGCCGCGGTGGCTTCTGCGCCGGTGATCCGTGTGGAGCAGAAACTGGATAAGGGGATTGGCTTCGCCCGCTTTGCCAAATCGCTGGCTGCGGCTAAAGGCGTCCGATCTGAAGCCCTGGAAGTGGCCCGTCGTCAGTATCCGGATGACAGTCGTCTGCATCATGTCCTGAAATCGGCAGTGGGCGCGGGGACCACCACGGATCCGCAGTGGGCAGGCAGCCTGTCTGAATATCAGGAATACGCACAGGACTTTATTGATTACCTGCGTCCGCAGACCATTATCGGGCGATTTGGTCAGGGCGGGATCCCTGCACTTCGTCAGGTGCCGTTCAATATCCGTGTGCACGCCCAGGTGTCCGGCGGTGCTGCCGGCTGGGTGGGTGAGGGTAAGGCAAAACCCCTGACGAAGTTTGATTTTGAATCCATCACCTTCAGTCATGCGAAGGTGTCGGCCATTGCGGTACTGACGGAAGAATTGATCCGTTTTTCCAGTCCGGCTGCTGATGCACTGGTCCGTAATGCGCTGGCGGAAGCGGTGGTGGCGCGTCTGGACACGGACTTTGTGGACCCGAAAAAAGCCGCAGTGGCAGATGTCTCCCCGGCGTCCATCACCCATGATGTGAAGGGCACGGCATCAAGCGGTAACCCGGATGCGGATGCAGAGGCGGCGTTTGGACAGTTTGTGGCAGCAAACCTGCAGCCCACCGGTGCGGTCTGGCTGATGTCCAGCACCAATGCCCTGGCACTGTCCATGCGTAAAAATGCGCTGGGTCAGAAAGAATACCCGGACATGACCCTGCTGGGTGGCTCCTTCCAGGGGCTGCCGGTGATTGTCTCCCAGTACGTGGGTGACCAGCTGGTGCTGGTGAATGCCCCGGATATTTATCTGGCGGATGACGGCGGCGTGGCAGTGGATATGTCCCGCGAGGCATCACTGGAAATGCAGTCTGAGCCGACCGGCGACAGTACCACGCCGTCGCCGGTGGAGCTGGTTTCCATGTTCCAGACAGGCAGCGTGGCCATCCGTGCGGAGCGCTGGATCAACTGGCGTCGTCGCCGTACCGCGGCGGTGGCGGTGATCACCGGAGTGAACTACGGCAGTGCGTCCGGCGGCTGAGTCTGATAAGGAGGACGGGAGGTGTGCGCCTCCCGTAACAGGTTATGGCAAAGATCCGATATCTGCATGGTACGCATGATGCCCGGGTCGGGGATATCCGTGATGTGGCACAGCCGTGTGCGGAGGTGCTGGTTCGCCTGGGAAAGGCGGAGTACATCACGGTGCGACGTCCGGCAGGTCAGAAAAAGAAACGTGATGCGGAGCATGGCGAATGTGGAACCTTTTACGGCGAACCCGAAAAAACCAGAAATCAGGACGTGACGTAAGAGAGGCGGGCTGGACCAGCCTGTTTCAGGCGGTGGCTGAGCCCTTTTCCGGCGCCTGGCAGCAGGGCGTGAAAGCCGATCCTGAAGCCGTCCTCTCCTTTCATGCGGTGTTTTCTTGCATTTCGCTGATATCCCAGGATATCGCCAAAATGCGACTGCGCCTGATGCAGACCGATACACAGGGGATCCGCCGTGAAAAACGGCAGGGAGATATTGCCCGTCTCTGTCGTCGTCCCAATGCACAGCAGAATCGTATCCAGTTTTTTGAACTGTGGCTGAACGCCAAACTGCGTCACGGCAATACGGTGGTGCTGAAAATCCGTAATGCCCGGGGGCAGATCAAAGAACTGCGTATTCTGGACTGGAGCCGGGTTGAACCACTGGTGGCGGATGACGGCGAAGTGTTCTACCGCATCACGCCGGACCGGAACTGCGGGATCACTGAGGCGGTGACGGTGCCTGCCCGGGAAGTGATCCACGACCGGTTTAACTGTTTTTTTCATCCGCTTATAGGGTTGCCGCCGGTGTATGCCGCCGGGCTGGCCGCCACGCAGGGGCATCATATTCAGGCAAATTCAACGTCTTTTTTCAGAAATGGCGGCAGGCCGTCCGGGGTGATTGAGATCCCCGGCAGTATTACGGAAGAAAATGCGAAAAAACTGAAGAGCAACTGGGACAGCGGGTATACAGGCGAAAATGCGGGGAAAACGGCCATTCTGAGCAACGGGGCAAAATACAACCCCACGACGTTTTCACCGGTGGATGCGCAGACGGTGGAACAACTGAAGATGACCGCTGAAATTGTCTGTTCGGTGTTCCGTGTCCCGGCCTACAAGATTGGCGTGGGACAACCGCCTTCCAGTGACAACGTGGAGGCGCTGGAGCAGCAGTATTATTCCCAGTGCCTGCAGACACTGATTGAGTCCATTGAGCTGTTACTGGATGAGGCGCTGGAAACGGGGGAAAACGAGAGTACGGAATTTGATGTCACCACGCTGCTGAGAATGGACAGTGAGCGGCGCATGAAAACGCTGGGGGATGCGGTGAAAAATACGCTTCTCACGCCCAATGAAGCCCGTAAACGGGAGAACCTGCCGCCCCTGGCAGGAGGCGATGCACTGTATCTTCAGCAGCAGAACTACAGTCTGGAAGCGTTGTCCCGCCGTGATGCCCGTGAAGATCCGTTCGCGTCTTCCGGGAAAACGTCGTCAGGCACACGCCAGGAGGGCGCGTCTGACGGTAATAAGGCCATAAGCGAAACAGAGCGTGATGCGGTGAAGGCGATGTTCAGGGGGATACTGCGAAAATGACTGAGCGTGAACTGTCCATTATCCGTGCGCTGGGTGAAGAATTCTCCACAGTGCTGGCGGATTTACAGCGCACATTTGAGGGGAAGATGGCCTCGCAGGCACAAGCGTTTGAAGAGAAACTGACTTCCCTGTCGGCGGTATTACAGAAGCATGTGACGGTGGATGAGGTGCGTCTGGTTCTGCAGGCGATGGTGGATGACGCTGTGGGGGCCATTCCGGTACCGCGTGATGGTCGTGATTATGATCCGGATGTACTGCAGCAGGCGGTGAATGATGCGGTCGCAAATATTCCTGTACCGGCGGACGGCAAAAGTATTACCCCGGATGATGTGCGTCCGATGCTTGAACAGATGGTGAAGGAGGCGGTAAGCC
>OIDD01001479.1_pt1 | contig 9840 bp, 8 predicted proteins | sample 1606751 | NCBI WGS metagenome assembly OIDD01 (sample SAMEA3882544, study PRJEB24775) | human gut metagenome | biome: human-associated habitat; feature: intestine environment; material: feces | place: Netherlands | collected 2009/2010
AAGTCAGCATCAAGTTGGTGGTCATGAAACCACCGAAGCTCCAACCATGTACGCCAATGCGGTTATTGTCCACATAACCCAATGATTTTAAGAAATCCACTCCTTTTACCTGGTCTTTCATCTCTTCGGTTCCCAATTGGCGGAACGTACAGTTCTCAAATTCCAGTCCCCGGTTGTCACTGCCCCGGTTGTCAACGGTCAGCATGACGTAACCCAGTTGTGCCATGTAAATATCCCATCCGCGGGCGTCATAGTTGCGGTTGTTGTGGATTAGTTGGGCATGTGGTCCGCCATACACGTAGACTACGGCCGGGTATTTTTTGTTGGGGTCAAAATTCACCGGCTTTATCAGGCGGTAGTATAAGTCGGTCTTGCCGTCGGCTGCCTTGAGGGTACCGACAGTGATTTCGGGCATATTGTATGCTTCCAACGGATTGGTGGCGGTCAACAGGCTGATAGTCTTTCCCTTTCCGGAAGTGGGAACGATCTCGATATTCCGGGGAATGGTGAAAGAAGTATAATTGTCTATCACATAGTTGCCGCTACCGGACAGTTGTACATGATGCATACCGTCTTTATTGCCGATGAGGCGGCGTTTGCCTGTCTTTACATTCACAGCGTATGCGTTGCTCTGCAAAGGGGAAACCTCTGTGCTCATGATGATGACTTCCTTGGTCTTTTCATTGAATCCGAGGATGTTTTGTACTACCCAGTTGCCTTGGGTAAGCTGTCTGGTCTTGTAGCTTTCCCGGTAAGAACCTCCGGCCGCGGCTCCATGTGATTCCGGATATACGGAAGTCTTGGTGTCCATCAGGTAAAGATGGTTGTAGCCGTCGCGCTGGCTCTGATAGATGAACTTCGTGTGGTCCCACGGCAGAAAGACGATGGGATGTTGGGGCTCTACATATTTAGTATGCTCCTCTTCGTAAAGGGGATTGCTTTTCAGTGGCTCTCCTGTTTCCGCGTCATAGCAGCATAGCAGGGCATGGTTCTGGTCACGGTTCAGTTCAATGACATAAACGCTTTTTTCGTCAGGACTCCAGCTGATATTGGTAAAATAACGGTCGGTAGGGTCTCCGGCTTTCAGATAAACTGTTTTTTGGGTCTCCGGATTGTAGATGCCGACAGTCACTTTGTGGCTGGTCATTCCTGCCATCGGATACTTGTCCGGCTCCAGTGTCGCTATGCGGGTGGAGGTATTTACTTGTGGATAATCGGTTACCATGCTTTCGTCCATGCGGTAGAAAGCAAGCAGATTTCCTTTCGGACTCCAGAAAGTACCTTTCGAGATACCAAATTCCTGACGGTGTACACTTTGTCCGCATACGATGCCTTTCGGTTCGTCGGTGACTTGTTGCGTTTTCCCGTCGGCAGTCGTTACAAACAGATTGTTGTCAAGGGTATAAGCCAATGAACGGCTTTCCTTGTTCCAGTCCTGGTTGGCGGCTTTAGGAGAGAGAGGCTGACTCCATATTATTTCCTTTTTAGTTAAATCAATCAGCACTTTATTGGATGTGGTATTTACCAGCATCATCTTTTCAGCGTATGGGAAAGATGCATTCCTGAAGTGGTTGATTTTCCCTAATTCCTTGTTTGCCAACAGTTCATTCACTTCCTGCAAAGTGATAAGTACGTTTTCCTTCCCATTTGCCGGCTGGATGGTTTTTACCTCTTCTATGTCGGCGTTGATGCATACATCTCCCCACCATTGCAAACCATACAGGTTTTGTGGAAGCAGGTTATAATAATTGTTTCCTCCCGGCATCAAGTCTTCCAGTGTGAAACTTTTCTTGTCTTGTGCCCATGTTACAGATGAAGCCATGATTAATAAGGCAATCAGATTGATTAATTTTCTCATAACTGTTTATTCTTCTGTCTTTTCCTTATTGTCGTCAAATTTACGGGGACTGCTTTTGAAATTGTCGCGGCCTTCACGTCTGTCACCAAAGTTGCGGTGTTCTCCTCTTTTGAAATCGCCACGTCCCTCACGTTTGTCATCAAAAGAGCGTCTTTCTCTGCGCTCTCCTCCTTTGTACTCTCCGTGTTCTTCACGTCTGTTGTCAAAACTACGACGTTCTCTGCGTTCTCCATATTCTACCTTTTCCGTGTTACGGCGCGGGCGGATTTCTTCCCGGCGGGGCTTGAATTCCCGATCGGAGTTCTCACTACGGAATTCTTTGAATTTGCCGTTGAATAATTGGTATTTGCGGAATTCACATTCCAACGAACCGTTGAACAGGGGGATTTTTATAGAAGGCTTTAAACCAATCTGGTCGAAACATTCTTCACGGTAACTTAATACCCATGCATCATTGCCGGTGAAAGAGTGTTTCAGACGTTCGCCTATCATTTGATACAGGCCCAGCAAATCATTGGTTGAGATACGTTCTCCATAAGGAGGGTTGGTGATGATGATGCTTTTTTCTTTGGGTTGCTCAAATTGCTGGAACGGTTGGATTTTTAAGATAATCTCCTTGCTCAGTCCGGCTGCTTTCACATTGTGAGTGGCAATTTCATTTGCTTTCGGATTATTGTCATATCCAAAAATCTTATGTGTGAACTCACGTTCCTGTGAGTCGTCATTGTAGATGCGGTCAAATAGTTCCTGATCAAAATCGTTCCACTTTTCAAAAGCGAACTCCTTACGGAATACGCCGGGAGCGATGTTACGTGCTATCAGGGCGGCTTCGATAGGTATTGTTCCTGAACCGCACATCGGGTCTATCAAATCACATTCGCCTTTCCATCCGGTCATCAGGATCATACCGGCTGCCAGTACCTCATTCAAAGGAGCTTCTACAGCTTCCTGGCGATAACCCCGGCGGTGGAGTGACTCGCCCGAACTATCCAGTGACAGAGTGCATTTATTTTCGGCTATATGGATGTTCAGTGCCACATCGGGATGGTTGATGCGTACCGAGGGGCGCTCTCCTGTCTTTTCACGGAAATAGTCCACAATGGCGTCTTTTACTTTGTAGGCTACGAACTTGGAGTGACGGAACTCGTTCGAGAAAACCACAGCGTCTACGGCAAAACTTTTATCTTTATCCAAGAAGTCTTCCCACGCAATGGCCTTGATAGCTTCGTAAACTTCATCGGCATTCTTCGCCTCAAAATGTTTGATGGGTTTCAGGATGCGGATGGCAGTACGCAGGCAGAAGTTTGCCCTATACATCATTTCTTTATCGCCCGTAAAGGCTACCATGCGTCTTCCTACTTCTATATTGCTGGCTCCCAGCTCGGTGAGTTCTTTTGCCAGTACTTCTTCCAGTCCCTGGAAAGTCTTGGCGATTAGCTCGAATTCTTCCTTCATCTTAAATGATAATTACGTAATTTCAATTGATGGGACAAATTTAATGATTTTCTGTTTGCTAATCAATTATTTAGAGAATTAATCTGTTTGATGAAGCAAAAAAGAGGATGAAATCGGGGCGTCCACGCTCCTTGCCGGGGTCTTTATTTACCTTTGATTATAAAAATTCTTTGAAAACGGAATTGGGTATATCTGTGGAATAAATTGACAAAATATGTATCCGGCAATGTAATTGTTATCCTATAGAAATAAATTCTACACAGGAATTTGCCATTTTTGCTGAATCAAGAAACTTAAATAGAAATCAGAATGAAAATGGAATTGACGGATGAGAAACGTAAGGGATATGTGGTTTGTGCTTTAATGATACTGGTCTCTTGTTTGTATTTGGTTTATTTGGGGTACAGTCTCTACCGTATGGGGCATGCTTAGGACAAAATGAAACCATATCTGTATCACACAGGTATGGTTTCTGTAAGAGAAATTCTATGATTAATAGGTTGAGTGACTTTTATGCGAGTTCTTCTGCCAGATAGACTTCGTTTACTTCGCTGAAAAACTCATCGGCGATATCTGACAGGGTTTCCAATGCTTCTTCGGCAGTTTCACCGTAAGTGCAGCATTGGTGGTAGTCTGTTAAAAAGGCGTAATATTCCCCGTAGGGTGTACATTCTATCTGATATTCATTGCTTTTAAGTTCCATATATACCTCCTTTTTTATCGTACTGCAAATATCTTGTTTATCTGTTACAAGAAGGTGTACAGGAAGTTACTGTTTTATTAAAAAGTTTGCTGCCATACTACTTTTTAGACCATTTTGTGATGTCAGCATTTCTATGATGGCAAAGGGGTTTTATTCGTCTTTGTTTTTTCGCTGTACGATACGTGATCCGGCAGGTACATTTTCTGTTACCCAAATATTACCTCCTACGGTAGCACCCTTGCCAATAGTAACACGCCCTAAAATGGTTGCATTGGAATATACAATGACATCGTCTTCTAAAATAGGATGGCGTGGAATGCCTTTAATGGGATTTCCATTATTGTCTAGCGGAAAGCTTTTAGCTCCTAATGTTACCCCTTGATAGAGTTTCACATTATTTCCGATGATGCTGGTCGCTCCGATTACTACACCTGTACCGTGGTCGATAGTGAAATGGTGTCCTATTTGTGCCCCCGGATGAATATCGATACCGGTTTCCGAATGTGCCATTTCTGTAATGAAGCGGGGGATTAAAGGTACACCCAGTATTAACAGCTCATGTGCGATGCGGTAATTGCTGATAGCGCGGATAGCCGGATAGCAACTGATGATTTCACCAAAGCATGTGGCGGCGGGATCACCATAATATGCGGCTTCTACATCGGTAGCCAGAATGCGGCGGAGTTCGGGTAATTTATTGATGAAACGAGCTGCCAGCAAAGAGGCTGTTTCTCTGCACGGTTCATTGTCATCGGTTGCATTTTTACTGTTTTCCTGTCCGAAGCAAAGTCCTGCCAGAATTTGTTCGGTCAGCAGACCGAACAGGGTTTCTACATTTACACCGATATGGTAGTTGATGGTATGGCTGTTAACGGTGGAATTACCAAAGTAGCCGGGGAAGATAATGGCGCGTGCCAATTCTACTATCTTGTATAGGGATTTGGCAGATGGTAAAGGATCTCCATCTTTGTGTTGGTGGAATAATCCTTTATAGGACTGGCTTTCAGATAATTCATCTACTGCCTGCGTTAATATGTTCGTGTAATTGAATGTAGTCATGAACTGAATGCTTTAGAAGGACAAAAGTAAGTAAATTCTATATTATTGCCAATAAATAGAATGAATATTGATGTTAATCCTTTATTTTTGCAGAAAAAAGGGAATATTTATGGTAAATAAGAAAAATCCATTTGCTTTTAAGGCAAAACAGGAAACTAAAAAGAAGTCCGGTGGTAAACGGATCGGCAAATCGAAGCCGGATAAAGCGAATAATCAGTTGAATAGAAGAGTGAAGTAAATGAAACTATTGTCTTGTTGTAGGGGAAGAACCAGTCTGCCCCTACAACAGGATGTTAATCTTTATTTCTCGACCAAAGCGAAATCAAGTTGCTTTTTCTCCAGATTGGCGCGGGCCACTTTAATGGTAACCGGATCTCCCAAACTGAATTTTTTGTGATGCCGGCGTCCCGTCAGACAATAGTTCTTTTCATCGAAATCATAATAGTCATCACCAAGGTCACGCATGGGAATCATACCTTCGCACTTGTTTTCGTTCAGTTCCACATAAAGTCCCCATTCGGTAACTCCGGAAATGACTCCATCGAACTCCATGCCTAGGCGTTCACCCATAAACTCTACTTGTTTGTATTTTACAGAGGCACGTTCCGCATTGGCGGCGATTTGTTCCATTTCAGAGCTATGGTCACACAATTCTTCGTATTTCGCTTCCTGTACCGTACGTCCTCCTGCCAGATAGCGGGTGAGCAGACGATGAACCATCATATCCGGAAAACGGCGGATAGGTGAGGTAAAGTGAGTATAATAGTCAAATGCCAGACCATAGTGGCCAATATTATGTGTGGAATAACGGGCCTTTTGCATGGCACGCAAGGATACGGTTTCCACCAGATTTTGTTCTTTCTTGTTCTTTATGTCGTCCAGTAAACGATTGATGGATTTGGATATCTCAGTTTTGCTACCCGATGTACGTATCTTATATCCGAAGCGATTGATAAACCAATTCAAGTTCTCCAGTTTATCGGGGTCCGGAAGGTCGTGGATACGATAAGGGAATACTTTGGCTTTCTTGTTTTTAGGTACTTTACCGATTTTTTCGGCAACCGTGCGGTTGGCCAACAACATAAATTCCTCTATCAACTTATTGGCCTCTTTGGATTCTTTGAAGTAGACACTGAGCGGTTTGCCGGTTTCGTCTATCTCAAATTTCACTTCTACGCGGTCAAAGTCAATAGCACCGGCAGCCAATCTTTGTTTACGCAGGATTTGTGCCAGTTTGTTCAGTTCCAGAATTTCTTCTTTGTAGTCGCCTTCACCCGTTTCAATCACTTTTTGCGCCTCCTCATAGGTGAAACGGCGGTCGCTCTTTATAATGGTGTGCACGATGCGCGAGTCTTTCACCTCTCCCTTTTCATTCATATTGAAAATGACGGAGAATGCCAGTTTCTCTTCGTCGGGGCGGAGGGAACAGATGAAGTTACACAGCCGTTCGGGCAACATGGGGATGGTACGGTCTACCAGATAAACGGAAGTAGCGCGTTTTTCAGCTTCTTTGTCGATAACGCCTCCTTCTTTTACATAATGAGTAACATCGGCAATGTGTACGCCTACTTCCCATAGTCCCGGTTTGATGAGACGGATGGAGAGCGCGTCATCAAAGTCCTTTGCATCTTTAGGGTCAATGGTGAAAGTTGTTACATTGCGGAAATCTTCACGTTCTGCATAGTCCGCCTCGGAAATCTCTGCCGGAATCTTTTCGGCAGCGGTTTCTACATTCTTGGGATATACGTAAGGTAAGCCGAATTCGGCCAGAATGGCATGCATTTCAGTTGTGTTTTCTCCTGCTTTTCCCAAAATATCAATGACTTGTCCTATCGGGTTTTTTGCCTCTTCGGGCCATTCTACAATTTTCACGACTGCTTTGTCCCCATTCTTTCCACCTTTCAGCTTATCTTTCGGGATAAAAATATCATTTGCCAGAGTGCGGTTCTCGGTCAGCAGAAAGGCGTAGAATTTCTCTACTTTCAGTGTGCCGACAAAAGTATCGTTGGCACGTTCCAGAATCTCTATCACTTCACCTTCCGGGTTCCGGTTCTTACGTTTGGCAAAGAGGGCTATTTTTACTTTGTCATTATTCATGGCATGTGCCGAATTACGTTCGGCTATGAAAATGGTTTCTCCACCATCATCGGGGATGAAGGAGTTCTTGCCATTGCTTTTACGCTGAAAGACACCAGTCATAATCAGGCCGTGGTCGTTCAGTTTGTAGTGTCCTTTTTCTACTTCTTGCAGAAAATCATCCTCAATCATTTCAGTAATGATGTCGGCACAAAGCATTTTAAGAGGATGTGTAGTAAGGTTCAGACTGCTTGATAATTGTTTCAGACTGAATGTTTCGTTCGGTTTTGTGTGGAATAAGCTTATCAGTCGTTCAGACATTTCGCTTTTTTTCATGCGTTTCCCTGCTTTTTTTTCTTTCTTTTTAGCCATAAGGGGATATATTTATGTATTATGTGCTACAAAGTAAACAAAATAATTGGAATAGCGGTTCAATAGATACATTAAATTTGGTTGAATCTAAATGAAACGTGCTATCTTTGTCCGTTCTAAAACAATTGTTATGACTGAACTTGATAAGAAAATCAGGGAAAAAGAAATTTATAGAGTTACACTAGTGGGGAGTTTCGTTAATTTCTTGCTGGTTATTTTTAAATTCCTTGCCGGAATTGCAGGGCATAGTGCTGCTATGTTGGCAGATGCAGTTCATTCTCTATCTGACTTCATTACGGACGTAGTAGTGATTCTTTTTGTACGTATATCCAATAAACCAGTGGACAAGAGCCATGATTATGGCCATGGGAAACATTGGCTACTGCTTTCATTGGTATGGCATTATTGGGGGTAGGATTTGGAATATTGTGGAATGGAGCAACAGATATATTGGTTTTCCTACGAGGTGGGGAACTTCGTCAACCGGGAATGTTGGCATTGGTTGCTGCCATTATTTCTATTCTGTTGAAGGAAATACTTTATCAATATACAGTCAGAGTGGGGAAAAGATGCCACTCACAGGCTGTTGTGGCGAATGCGTGGCATCATAGGAGTGATGCATTATCATCCATTGGTACGGCTGCCGGTATTGGCGGAGCGATTTTACTTGGTCCTCATTGGGCGGTACTCGATCCTATTGCCGCTGTGACAGTCAGTTTCTTTATTATGCGGGTTTCCATCAGGCTGCTGGTTCCTTGCCTGGATGAATTGCTGGAAAAGTCTTTGCCGGATAGTGTGGAACGTGAGATAGAGGGGATTGTGTTATCTTTTGATGGAGTCAGCGAACCGCATCATTTACGCACGCGGCGCATCGGAAACAATTATGCTATAGAGATTCATATACGCATGGATGGGAACATTTCTCTGCATAAAGCGCACGAGACGGCAACTGGTATTGAACATAGATTGAAAGAAAAGTTTGGAGAGGATACTCATGTGGGTATTCATGTGGAACCGGTGAAATAACATACGAAGAATGAATAACGAAGAATTTGCACAAAAGAACACTTGCTGCTTAAAGAAAGTATTGGTAACCGGAGCAAGCGGATTTATTGGCAGTTTCCTGGTGGAAGGAGGATTGGAGAGAGAGATGCAGGTATGGGCTGGTGTACGTAAAAGCAGTAGTCGTACCTATTTGAAAGATCCTCGCATTCAATTTGCCGAATTGGATTTTGCTCATCCCGGAAGATTGACGGAGCAATTGGCTGTTCATAAACAATTGCATGGGGGATGGGATTATATCATTCATTGTGCCGGTGTAACTAAATGCCGCCATAAGGACGAATTTGACAAAGGCAATTATGTCTATACCCGTAATTTTGTAGAAGCTTTGAGAACCTTGGACATGGTTCCCCGGCAATTTGTCTATATCAGTTCACTTAGTATTTTCGGTCCTATTCATGAAGATAATTATGCACCCATCAGTGAGCGTGATACGGCAATGCCCAATACGGCATATGGGGTCAGTAAGCTAAAGTCGGAACATTACCTGCAATCATTGAATGATTTTCCGACAGTGATTTTCCGTCCTACTGGAGTTTATGGTCCTCGTGAACGCGATTATTTTCTGATGGCGAAGTCTATCAAGCAGCATATAGACTTTGCTCCTGGTTTTAAAAGACAGGATCTTACTTTTATTTATGTGAGGGATTTGGTACAAGCTGTTTATTTGGCAATAGAACATGGAGTGCGGCAGCGCGCCTATTTTGTTAGTGACGGAAATGTCTATTCCAGCCGTACTTTTTCTGATTTGATACAAAAAGAACTTGGTAATCCGTGGGTTATACACATTAAATGCCCATTATTTATTTTAAAAGTTGTATCTTTGCTCGCTGAATTTTCAGCGCGTTGCCTGGGAAAGGTAAGTACGCTGAATGCTGACAAATATAAAATAATGAAACAACGTAATTGGCAATGCGATATTTCACCCTTGGTGGAAGAACTGGGATATCGTCCTGAGTACCCTTTAGACAAGGGAGTAAAGGAAATCATTGCATGGTATAAGAAAGAAGGATGGCTTTAAATTTATTCAAACGGGTAGACAGTGTGAAAGGATTGTTTGCCGTTGAGAGCATTAGTCTGATATATAATGCCCTCACGACCATAATGGTTTTAATATTATTTCCTCGTATGGACCACCCTGTAATTATGCTTTTGGAGCGTGCAGGCATTGTGGCCATTACGTTTGCATTAATATATTTGTATCGTAAGTATCCGTGTAAACTTACGGCATTTATACGAATGGCTGTGCAGATGG
>OIDD01001488.1_pt1 | contig 9792 bp, 8 predicted proteins | sample 1606751 | NCBI WGS metagenome assembly OIDD01 (sample SAMEA3882544, study PRJEB24775) | human gut metagenome | biome: human-associated habitat; feature: intestine environment; material: feces | place: Netherlands | collected 2009/2010
ATTATCCACCATGCAATGGAGCATGTAGTCACGCCAGCGGAATATCAGACGATTATTAAGACCGTGCTGAAAACCCGTGACAGTGATAACGCCACCATCCGTGAAGCCTGGCGTAAGGTTGATGCGTCTTATGGTAAGGAATCACCGGAAGTGCAGGCGGGTGAATTTCTGGCACATATGGCGGAGAAACAGCCGAATAAATTTGTGGCGGCGTGGGAGCGTGTTGTTGCCCTGGTCAAAGGGGTACTGCGTCGCACGGGGTTACTGAAGCCGACAGAGCTGAACGATATCAGACTTGTTCGCGAAACTATTCGCACGTTAGGCCAGCGTGTGCGGGAAGGTTACACGCCGCGTGAGGATGGCGCTGGCGCATCGTCTCAGTACTCCCGTAGCGGTAAGCCTGATCCGTTCAAAGTGCCGGAAGGTGAGGGCGAGCGTTATCGTGATGACCTTGCCAGAATGATGAAGTCTCTGCGCTCAACGGATTTAACGGTAAACATCGGGCGTACGCCGCCGGTATTGCGTCACCTTGGCGCACCAGATTTGCCGCTGGTTATCTCCCGCGACACTGTGCGTAAGGCCACCAATGGTGTGAAACATGTGGTGCCGATGGATGTTATCGAGAGACTACCGGAACTGATGCACGATCCGGATGCAATTTACCACTCAGCGACAGAAAGAAATGCGGTTGTGATGCTGCTTGATGCCGTGGATAAAAATGGTGATCCGGTGGTGTCAGCGGTACACATGAAGGCTGTCCGGTCGCGTCTGGAAATCAACAAGGTAGCTTCTGTTTACGGTACAGAAAATGGAAAAAAACTGAAGAGTATGGAAATGACCGGGTTAACGTTGTACCGGAGAGAAAAATTAAGCCGCGATAACCTTCTGCACAGAGGGCTCCAATTGCCCAAAGGGGAACATTCTTATCACGGCTCTGCGGATAAAATACTCTATCCTGAAGATATTCGCAAGGGGCCGCATTACTCCCGTACCAGCAGTCTGACACCGGAAGAGACAATTGCATCGCGTTTTGTGCGCCAGATGCAGGATAAATTCCAGGTGCTGAAAGCTGTTCAGGAGAATATCCGTAAAACTGGCGGAAAAATAGACGACAGTAACAACGCTTATATGGCGGAAGAACTCTTCCACGGGAAGGCGGAAAACGACCTGAACGTGATGAAGGAGCGCTATGTTCAGCCGCTGGCTAAATTACTGGCGGACTACAAAATTGCGCAGGCCGATCTGGATGAGTACCTCTACGCCCGTCACGCGCCGGAACGTAACGCGCATATCGCGAAAATCAACCCGAAAATGCCGGACGGCGGTTCGGGGATGACCAACGCGGAAGCGGCGGAAATCATGCAGCGTGTGCGTAACAGTGGCAAACAGGCACAGTATGACCGTCTGGCAGGGATTGTTGACGATATGCTGGCCCGTCGCCGTGAGCTTATCCGTGAGGCCGGACTGGAAGAGAGCGGTGTGGTGGATGCCTGGCAGAACGCCTACCGTTACTACGTTCCTCTGAAAGGCCAGGATGTTGACGGTGTGGTGTCACTGCCCCGTACAGGTAAAGGCTTCACTATCGGCGGACGTGAAAGCAGGCAGGCCATGGGGCGTGCATCCCGCGCACAGTCTCCGTCCACTCAGGCGATACAGGACTTGAGCGAATCGCTGATCCGCAATCGCAAAAATGAAGTAGGTAACGCCTTCCTGAAACTGGTACAGGATAATCCAGACAAGGATTACTGGCAGGTATTCACCAATGAGCGACCGGACACCATGCGTGCGATTGCAGAGCGTGTTGTTCCGGAAACCGGTGAAACCCGTCACGAAGTTGTCGAACGTCCTGTACCGATGGCAATGATGGCAGACCGGTACTTCACCACCAAAAAGAACGGCAAAACGTACTACATCAAACTCCATGATCCGCGCCTGATGCGTGCGATGAAGAATATGGGACCGGAAACCAGTAACGCCGTAATCCGCACGCTGGGGAAAGTTAACCGCTTCCTGGCAACGGTGAACACGTCGTATAACCCGGAATTCCTGGTCAGTAACTTCATCCGTGACGTGCAGACGGCGGTGATGAACCTGAAGGCGGAGCAGGGAAGGAGCGACGGTAAACTGAAAGGGCTGGATAACTTATCCGCCCTGGCTGTGGTGAAAGACAGCCGGTCTGCCATGTCTGCCGTATACGCCAGTCTGCGTGGTAAAACCCTCACGGGCAACGGTGCGCAGTGGCAGAAGGTGTGGAAAGAGTTTGTTGAGGACGGAGGTAAAACCGGCTGGTTTAACATGGGTGACCTTGAAGGCCAGCAGAAGGAAATGGATCGCCTTGTATCGCTGGCGAAGGGAGGATGGAAAGGCCAGAGTATCGGTGCATGGCATTCGTTCCTGAACCTGGTCGAGGATGCCAACGGCGCGGTTGAAAACGCTCTGCGTCTTTCTGCCTATAAACACGCCCGTGATGCCGGTTTGTCACGCCAGCAGGCGGCATCTCTTGCCAAAAACATGACGGTGAACTTTAACCGTCGTGGTGAGCAGGGAGCGCTGATGAACTCGCTGTATATGTTTGCCAACGCCAGCATTCAGGGGACCGCAAACCTGGTGAGAACGCTCGGACATCTTAATGGCGACGGGCCGTTACCGGAGCGCCTTCGCTGGAAGAATCTCAATGTACCGCAGAAAATCGCGCTTGCAGCTGTGGGAGCGGGTTATCTGCTTGGCTCGCTTAACCGCAGTGTTGCGGGGGAGGATGATGACGGGGTTAACTGGTATGACAAGGTGCCGTCTCATGTGAAAGAGCGTAACCTCGTCATTATGAAATCGGTGTTCGGGGGCAAGGCCGGAGAGTACTGGAGTATTCCTCTGCCTTACGGGTACAACGTTTTCTTCCTGCTCGGGCATACTGCTGAAGGTGTGGCAGCGGGCGACCTGACTGCTTCACGTGCTGCCGGTAATGTTGTCGGTGGTATCCTGGGGGCATTCAGTCCTGTGGGCAGTGAAACGTCGGAAACACTGTCCGGGGCATTGCTGAAAAATGCAGCGCCGACCATTCTGCGTCCGTTTGCGAACCTTGCCATGAATGAAAACTTCATGGGGGCGCAGATTTACCAGGAGAACATGCCATTTGGCACACCGAAACCGGACAGCCAGCTGGGCAGACGTTCAACGCCTGAGGCGTACAAGGCGTTTGCATCCTGGCTGAATGCGTTCTCAGGTGGCAGCCAGTATCGTCCCGGCGCGGTGGATATCACACCGGAATCGCTGAAATTCTGGATTGACTATATCTCCGGAGGGACAGGGCGCTTCATTTCCAAAACCACAGATGCGGCGGTGAAATCGCTGAACGGTATTGATATACCGGAGCAGCAGGTGCCCTTCCTGGGGAAAATTTCGGGTGAGGTGATGCCGTATGCAGACCAGCAGAAGATGTACGACCGGATGACAGAGGTTGCGCAGTATCACGCAGAGCTGAAGAGTCTGACCGGTGCAGAAAGAACGGCGTTCATTGACGAGAACAACGGAAAATTGTTGATGAACGGGCTTATGCAGGATACCCGGAAGAGACTGAAGGATTTGCGCAAACAGCGCGATGCCATTTATGCCGACAGTTCTCTCAGTCTGGCGCAGCAGGCGGCGATGGTGAAATCGGTAGAGCGGGATATGAAGGTTGCCGTGGATCGCTTTAACCGCGAGTACAACAAAAAAGTGGGAGTGGATTAACAGAAATGGCCCCGTACGGAAGTGCGGGGCTGATTAAGAAATAAACACACATTAACCTGTAATAACCGGAGCTATTAACATATAGTCAGAAAGAGTATTTCATGTGAGACAGAGAGCCGATTTATGTTTAATGAAGAAAAAGTTGCGTAAATGGCAGCGTATTTGCTGAAAAAACATGGCGGATCTATGCGTTTCATTAAGCTGATGTATCTCTCTGACCGCAAAGCAATGGAGTTGTATGGTTTTCCCATTAGTGGTGATCATTATTTCTCTATGAACAAAGGACCCGTTTTATCGCAGACATATTCTTTGGTTAAGGATGGAAGTGAAAACGAGTACAGTCCGTGGGAATCATGGATATCTGATGTAGCGGATCATAAGGTTGAAATGTGGCGTACATTTTCTTCTGTTGATGAGCTGGGGGAGTTATCGCCCGCAGAAATAGAGTCAATGGACATAATTTTTGGTCAATATGGAGGTTGGGATGCGTTCAGGCTTTGTGATGAAACTCACAGAATTTGCGGTGAGTGGCGCGATCCGCATGGTTCATCAATTCCAATCAGCCTTAAGAATATATTTATTGCTCTTGGAAAGTTGCCAGAAGCAGCAACAGTAATGGCGAATAGCATTAATGCGCAAAATAATCTTGATATATTATTAGGTGATCTGAGGTAGTCGGGATGATGTTCAGCCCTTATTTGTATTTACCGGGGAGGGAAGATGTTTAATTCCGATTCCCCGGCTCCACAGGCCTAACCTAACTTTATGTAACAGTCCATGCAGGGCTGAAATCTGCCTGCTGAAATAACTCCGTTAGCCCGCTAATCTGCTTTAACCTCAGAACTTCATCCTGGTCCATCCCCAGTTCTGTTCCGATACGTTCATCAGTCCAGCCAAGACGTGAAAGATCTCTGACAATATCAGACATTGAGGTTATCTGGTGTTTCCCCCTGGCTCTGTTATGTCGGATAGTCGCGGCAATACGTGAGGTTTGTCCCTTTCGGTCTGGATTAATACAGGTTACTGGTAGCCAGCCTTTCAGGCGTTTTCCAGTAACTGTTCTTCTACCTAGTAACTGCCTATGAAAACCATCCACCACCAGGTAATGGCTTGTTTCTTCCGAAACAACAATTGGTTGAGTAAAACCGTCTTTTTCCAGAGATTGTTTCAGTAATTTTTTTTCGCTTGGGGCCATGACATTGGGATTATAATCGTTAGCGACAATTTCATCCGCTTTTACCCACAGCACACAGTCCACTGGTTCTTGAGCAAAGGGGCTGATCTCATGGAGTACGCAGCGGAGATGGTTCAGGGCCTGTATGGTTTTCTCTTCAGATTGTTCCTGACTGAAGTACTGTCGAATCATCTTGCTCAGCACCTCCACCTCTGGTGTCACAGAATTCCCCATTCCTTCCTCCTTTCATTCATACGCTGCAGGTAACGTTCATAGTGCCGGGGTTTGTTGGGGCTGAAGGAGAGCGTTCGGCACCAGAAATCATTCTTTATGAGAGTCTTACAAATACGTCGCCAGGAGGGAACATCCCGGCAGCCCAGATCATTTTCCTGTTCATCCGGGATATCATCCGGGAATCCCCGGTTCTGATACCAGCGCAGGTAGACTGCTATCTTGTTGCGGTAGTGTTCAGCCGTTCTTTCCGGCATTACGTCCAGCAGGAAGAACGCATAGCTGCGCCAGGTATGATGGGATGGTTTTGACATCCGTTTACGCAGGGCAAAATAGGCCCCGCTTTCATTGGCATAAAGAGCCCCACTGGCAGCACCAGATACTCGTTCACACATCCGTGCCCAAGTTTCTGGCTCCAGAACATGATAAAGCCATAGTCCCTTACGCTGTTCCGGGCCAAAAGGCTCACAGACACGCATATTACGTAGAGGAATGCCTGCACGGTACATCAAATCATACAGAGGATTGTAGATTGCACAGGTTTTAGCGTTATATACCCAGATATCGTTGGTTTTCCAGTCATACAGCGGATACATGGTGTAGTAAAAACCTTCAGGTGACGCCGTGGTCCAGGGTTTATCATCTGCATATCTCAGTTTTCGTTGGGAAACCAGTCCCATAAATCTGTTAAGAGATTCATCCGCGCGGACTCCAGTCAGTATTGCCACGCTACATTGGTTACTTGCGAACCAGGAAGAAAAAGCTGGGACAAATTCTTCAAAAGTCATGGCGTAGCGGTAAAAGGGGAAATACGCCATATCAGTAATAGCATCTTCCGGTGGCTGTCGAACCCACTCTACACCGGGCTCCCAGCATATCCACTCAGGCTGAAACTGCGAGACACCATTTACTGTCGTCAGGGGAAGTGCAACCCAGTAAAAGGTATCTGTTACATCTTGGTACATCATCCGCATCTTCTGTATATGATCAATGGTGCATTGATACTGGGCTTCCCAGTCAATGAACAATACAGAAAAACGACGTTTCTTCCTGTAGGCCACTTCGGCTACAAGATGGAAAAGTACAGTGGAATCTTTACCGCCAGAAAAAGATAAACATACAGAAGAGAATGTTTCAAACAACCATTCAATGCGGTGAATGGCTGCTGACAAAACATCTTCTCCAGTTCTGATTTTTGTTATAGTTACCGGCATACAATCTGATAAAAATAGCGAGGGTTTGCATTTTACCTAGTAACGTTATGTAACTATTTTTTTGAATAAAGGCAATGAGATAATGATAAAAAATGTTTATCTAATGTACTGAGCTCTTCTCTTTATTGTATTAACTCTTCGATTTCAGCGGCGTTGTCGTTCAGGCATGAAAAAAGGAGCCGAAGCTCCTTTAGTTTCAGAATTCAAATTGTCTTGCCCGCAGGCTTTTCAGCATTGGCATGGCCCGCTGGATAACGGAACTTGACATGTCGAGACGTGTTACCTCCCTTAGTAGCGCGTCTCTGTTCTTCGTCACCATGTAGATGGTCTCAAACGCAATGTCATACAGCTTGTTCGTGTATGAGGAGTTCAGCTCTTTCATTATGGGGTACAGCTGCTTGCTAAGGTCCTGGGCTTTTTCCATCCAGAGTTGCATGTAGCAAAGGAGGATGATTTCCTCGGCTGTGAATTGTGGCTGAATCTGCGGCTGCTGTTCGGTTGGTGCTGTTTTTCCCTGGCTGAAATAGCAGTCTTCCAGTTTTTCGAACACTTCCCACGCCTGATCGGTTTCGAGCATTTTTGCGTGACGGGCTGCGCCGCGTTCTGTCCAGAGGATGAGGGAGCGAACATTGCGGGCGATTTTCACAGAGTAACTTTCTGTTACCTCGCGGCTAACAGACTCGCTTAAAGATAGTCTGTGCTTAAACTCACGTAGTTCATTCCCTTCCAACTTAAAGAAATGTTTTCCCTGTACAAATCGCGCAGAGTTACGGGAAAAATTCATTTTTATATTGACTGTTTCAGTGCCATACAATTGCGCCAATAATTCTGTAGTAATTACGGGGATCTGGTTGTAGGCAATTGGGGAAAGAGTTTCAACGGAAATTTGAGTCGCCATGACAACGCCCTCTGGTTGATGAATTTAACTATCACCACCGTCAGGTGCAAATCTTTGGGTGGTGAGACGTACAGGGTTTGCACTACCGGATCAACCAACCGGCGAGCCTTTCGGCTCCCCCATACGCCCCACCATAATTCAGATGTGCGTGTGCTTACGACAACAAAAAACACGCTCGCGGCGTGTGTCTGTCGCGGTTGAATATCCGGGGTGCAAATCCCGACGCCAGATTTTGCTGGCGTGCGAAGAATATAATCCCGGATATGTGTTGTCGTCAACATACCTTGAATGTATATAACAAATTTGTTATGTTTACTCTCATGAACTACATTATCGAATACTACAGTGACGAGGTTGAAGCTGAGATCCTTTCTCTTCCTGAGACCTTACAAGCCCGGTACATTCGGTACACGGAGAAAATGCGTATTTACGGAGCTAATCTTGGTTCCCCGCATACAGAGGCATTTGGCGACGGTTTGTTTGAAATCCGCCTTAAGGGCTCGGAAGGCATAGGGCGTGTTTTTTACTGCACGCTAAAAGGAAAGCGAATCATTATGTTGCATAGCTTTGTAAAGAAAACGCAAAAAACTCCACCTGCCGAGCTTAGAAAAGCTGAAACCAGAATGAAGGAGGTTAAGCATGACTGGTAAACGTACCCCACCTACCATGACACACGATGAAATGGTAGAAAAAATGTTGTCTAACCCCGCAGTAAAAGCAGAATACGACGCCATCGCCGATGAATTCGCACTACTTGATGAAATGCTGGCAGCACGAAAAGAAGCTGGCTTAACCCAGGCTGAAGTTGCTGAACGTATGGGAACAAAAGCGACTGCGATAACCAGAATGGAAAGCAATCTTGCATCAGGTACAAGCGGCCCATCATTTGCCACACTGAAAAAATTCGCCCGTGCTACAGGGAAAAAACTCCAGATCCGCTTCGTTTAACTCTCCACTACCGCGCCGTCATTCTGGCGGCGCTTTACCCCAGAGAAATATCAATCACCGGATTACCACATCCCACTCCGGCTCCTGCCATCTCAAATCCGGTGAATCATTTCTCTCAGGAATAACCATTACGTCCTTTTCCCTTCGCTCCCTTTCTATCGCCATCACAGCCAATGCTGCAACCATGATGTATTTTTGTTCGTCGGTTCCTGTTTCATAACGACGCATGAGGGTAAACTCGGGGCGATCAGTAACCTCAATGATTTCGTTAATTTCTTTAATTTCGCGAGGAATATCCATGGGTTTAGTCTCCTTTGATATCACATGCCCGCACTGTTTAAAAGAGCGAGCTGTTATTGAGGCATTTGCCGAAAAACAAATTGAAAAAACACCTTTTTTTAACGTCGCTTTTGTATGCAGAAGTTGTCATCGAGGAGGTGTTGCTATTGTTGAAATCCCATCAGACCACTATCACGGTCCCATGGCGGAAAGCCAGAAAAAAGACCTCGATATTCTGATTTCAGGAAATAGCCAGTACCGTTTCCGCAAGATCTATCCTGTGGTCAAAAAAATTACCGCACCAGAATATACGCCCCCGGTTGCAGACCGTACTTTTGTTGAGGCAAAAGAGGATTTACAGAGGAGGCGGTACGACACAGTGGTTATTCTTTGTCGCAGAGTCCTCGATATCTCCACGAAAAAACTGCTCGGCGATGAAGCAGGAAAAGAATCGCTGTCGCAACGTATTCAGATGATTTACAAAAAAGGCCTGATCACTGAACAGATGAAGGAATGGGCTCATATTGTACGAATTGATGCCAATAAAGCAGTTCATACAGATGAAGTTTTCACACCAATTGAGGCAAGCCAGATCCTGAGTTTTACCGAAATGTTTTTAGTCTACGCCTTCACTCTGCCTGCAATGGTGGAAGCCAGACGTGAACAAAAAAGATCAGATTCAGCCTCTATATGAATCACTTTTCTGAACACGTAAGCCCCCGTCATTCACGACGGGGAGAACATCAATCCCTCTGCACTCCCTCGCCAGAATGCCAGCACACGCTGCATCGTTTCGCTGTTACGGCACTCGCGACAAATTGTGTTGTAGCGTCTGTCGTAGCGCCGTATTTCCCCATCTGGTAATGCCCGGATAAGGTCTGGATCAACGACAACCGGTTTCTTCGACTTTGCCCTTGAGAGTTTTTTGCGGGCATTTTGCCAGTCCTTACGAGCCTGTTCAGACGGGAATACTCCGTAACCGGAATTGTAAACATCACCACTGGCGGCCAGCTCCATGCATAAACGACCGACAGACGCATGACTGACACCAATTTCATCCGATAACTGCCGAATCGTGCCTCGTCCGTTAAGGCGTACGAATTCCACGATCAGCCCCTTAATTTTTTCCCGCTCTTCTGGTGTAAATGCTCTTGTCATAAGCACCTCCGGAGATCACTTTGTTGTCGGTGAATGAACCGGAATATCAGCAATCGAACTGAAAATATCCCGGTGTTTATTCAGCTCCCGCAGCGCGGCGCAGACTCGCTCCCACTTCTGAACATCACTTTTCGCCCTGCGCAGCGCCAGGTTTGCCCTGCGCA
>OIDD01001497.1_pt1 | contig 9736 bp, 10 predicted proteins | sample 1606751 | NCBI WGS metagenome assembly OIDD01 (sample SAMEA3882544, study PRJEB24775) | human gut metagenome | biome: human-associated habitat; feature: intestine environment; material: feces | place: Netherlands | collected 2009/2010
TGCGAATACGACCAGCCCATCCGGTATTATGTGCCCGGCGCAGCAGTCACGGAGCCCGAAGTTTCCACCCCCGAAATGGCGGGGCGGTATCTGTTCCACGATCTGCTTACCGGCGAGGAAAAGGAACTTTACGATGTGGGCACCGACGATGCCACGCTGGCCATCTACGCCCTGGACGGCACCGTGCGGGTGTTCGACCGGCAGACCGGCGTGCTTCTGACCGATACCACCATCGACCCGGTGGAAAATCAGGTGCGTACCCATATTTCCCCCGAGGGGAACGGCTGGGCCTGGATCGAGCAGGATGACAATGACAGCTACGACGCAACGGCCATCCACATCTGCGGGCCGGACGGCATCCACAAAACCCTCGACCCGGCCAAGCTGAATGAGACCTACAACTACTACTCGCCCCTGCTCTCCACTGAGGACGGCATCTACTTCTACGGCTGCTACAACGGCCCCGGCAGCAGCTGGCTCTACGATGTTCTGGACAGCGACGGCAATGTGGTGGTAAGCGGTCTGCGCACTTGTGCCGGGTACTACGCCAACAGCGTCAATGGCCTGCCCGAGGGCGTGTTCGCTGCCGTCAAGGGCTTTGAGAGCGGCTGGATGGACCTGACCGGCCAGTGGCTCTACGCCGAGAGCATCTTCGCTTCCAGCAACGATGAAATGGACAACGGTTTCTTCTAAGGAGGTTTTTCCATGCGTACTGTCAAAATTTCCCGCCGCGCGTTCCTGACCGGTCTGGGTCTGGCATCCACCGCCGCCCTGCTCTCCGCCTGCAACACCGTGCCTGCCTCCTCTGATTCGGGGGCGGCACCGTCTCAGCCGGATTCTGAGGCCCCTGCCTCTTCTGCCGCCAGTGAAATGCCCGCACAGCCCATCCTGAGCGTGGATGAATTCCCCATTACGGATGGCAGCACGGCCTGCATCCCACTGATCGCGCAGATCATGGCCGACACCACCGGGCTGGATCTGGAGACCGCCCGGAGCGCCGTGACCACCAACACCACGGCCCAGGCCTGGCGCAACCTGGGCCTGTACGGCAACAATTACGGCGATTCGGTCAAGCTTATCATCGCCTACGAGGCCCCGGAATCCGTCAAGGAGGAGCTGAAGGCTGACGGTGACCCGCTGGAGCAGAAGGCCATTGGCCGGGACGCGCTGGTGTTCATCGTCAACGAGGACAACCCCGTGCAGGCACTTACCCGGCAGCAGCTGCGGGACATCTACGCCGGAACGATCACCAACTGGAAAGATGTGGGCGGCAAGGATCAGGAGATCACTGCCTTCCAGTGGCGGGCGGACTCCGGCAGCCAGACCCTGTTCCAGAAGCTATTGATCCAGGACGGCCCGCTGATGGAGGCCCCCACCGAGCTGGCCCCCACCGCCATGGGTGAGCTGGTGGACAGCATTGCAGAGTATAACAACTCCGCCAACGCCATCGGTTTCTCGGTCTACTACTACATCGACCAGATGTACTCCAAGCCCGGCCTGCGGCTGCTGGCCGTGGATGGCGTGACCCCTTCCAACGAGACGATCGCCGACCAGAGCTACCCGCTGTGCAACGAATTCTATGCCGCCATCCTGCAGGATTCTGCTGCCGACAGCCCGGAGCGCAGGATCTACGAATGGCTCTCCACCGATGCAGGCCGTTCCTGCATTGAGCGCTCCGGCTATGTAGCCGTCCAGTAATTCCCAGAAAATTCGGCACATTTCATTGACTTTGCTCAAATCCTTTGCTAAACTTAAAAAAAGTTTGTCAGCTTTTTTCGTTTCGCGATTTTGAGCAAAGGAGATGCCGCATCATGTCCCATCCTTCCGACACCCCGCACTCCTCCCACTTTGAGAGCCGCAGCCGCAAGGCACTGCGCAGCTACATCATTCAGGCCTCCACCCTGCTGGAGATCGTGCTGTCCGGGCTGGTGCTCATCGGCCTGCTGCTCAGCTTCATTCCCCTGCTCAAGTGGATGCCGGGCCTGCTGTTTGATGGCAACGATGTAGAGATTCGCGGCTTCCTTGAGCGGGCGCTGGACATCGTCATCGGCGTGGAGTTCATCAAGATGCTGGCCAAGCACAGCCCCGGCAGCAGCCTGGAAGTGCTGCTCTACGCCATTGCCCGCCACATGGTGGTCGGGCACGAATCGGCTCTGGATAACCTCATCAGCGTGGGTGCCATTGCGTTGATCTTTGTCGTGCGCAAGTTCTTCTTTGTGCCGGCCTTTGGTGCCCACCTGCCGGACGGCCATCCGGCACCGGATCTTTCACCTCGCCAGAGCGGCATCCCCGCCGAGGAGTTCCGCACCCGCCTGCGCCAGCGCATCCATGCAGAAGCTCTCGCCGACGAAGAGGACGACGACGAGGATGATGAGACCGAGGAAGTATAATCCCCCAGATACAGCAAAACGAGGACAGCCATTGGCCGTCCTCGTTTTTTGCTTCAATCGTCGTAATGTCCCTTGCACTGGTACACTTCGATCAGATCATTTTCAATGCGATAGACCAGCCGGTTCACATCATCGATCCGGCGGCTCCAATACCCGCTGAGATTTTCTTTCAGCCCTTCCGGTTTTCCAATGCCTTCATACGGGCTGCGCGAAATATCCTTGAGCAATGCGTTGATCCGTTTCAGCGTCTTTTTATCCTGAGACTGCCAATACAGATATTCCGCAAAGGCCCGCTCCGTGAAGGTGATCTTACTCATGTTCCATAGCCTCAAGCTCTTCCAGCGTTCTCGTTACAGTCTTTCCCTGACGCATTTCCTCAATGCTGTCATTCAGGGCGGCCATATTGGATGCACTATAAAAGGGATCCATCGAGACTTCAAACGGAATGCGTTTTTCACGCGTCATCTTCTTGGCCAGCATGGTGATGGCTGTTGTCATCGAAAGGCCCAGTTCATTGCAGATCTCATCAAAATCCCGCTTCAGATTCTCATCCATCCGGACACTTACCGTCGTCATACTCTCACGCTCCTTTGTCACTTTTATTATATTCATATTGTGCAACATTGTCAATGCATTGTTACACAAATTTGCATAAAAGAAACACCCTGTACATTTCTGCACGGGGTGTTTCTCATCTCTGCATCTTAAAATTCAGATTTATGCGTTGGTCTCGCCGCCCTCAACGACCAGCTCATCCTCATAGTCGAGACCGTAGGTATCCACCAGCGTCTCCTCGTAATCCTTGTGGAAGAAGCTCTCCTCGCCCAGGCTCTTGATCTCGTCGTTGATCCAGTCCAGCAGGGTGGTGTTGCCCTTGCTCACAGCGGGGGCGATGGTATCCTGGCTGCCCAGAGAGGGGATGCCCACCGTGTAGCCGGAATTCTGCTTTGCAAAAGCGATGACCTCGGTGTTGTCGTTGGCCCATGCAGCGCCATTGCCATTTTCCAACGCGTTCTTGGCGGTTGCATAGGAATCATACTTCTGCAGGGGAATGTCGGGATATTCCTTGGTCAGGTAGGTCTCGGCGGTGGTGCCGGAAATGACGATCATCTGATCGTCGGCGTTCCAGTTGTCCAGACTGGTGATGACATTGCTGTCGGGAGAGATGACACCCAGTGCAACGTTCATGTAGGGCAGTGCAAAGTCCACTTCCTCGGCGCGCTCGGGCGTGACGGTGAAGTTTGCCAGAATGATATCGACCTTGCCGGTCTGCAGGTACTCAATGCGGTTGGCGGCTTCCGTGGAGACGAAGTTGGCTTCCACGCCCAGATCCTCGGCCAGACGGCGGGCGAAGTAGACATCATAGCCCTGATACTCGCCGTTCTCATCCACATAGCCGAACGGGTTCTTGTCGGAGAAAACGCCAATGTTCACGGTGCCGTCCGCCTTGATCTCGTCCAGCGTGCGGAACACGTCACTGCCAGCAGCTGCGGCAGAGCCGGATGCAGCAGAGCCGGAAGCGGCAGAAGAGGAGGATGCGCTGGCGCAGGGCCGCCAGATTCTTGCCGCCGTAGGCGACCGTCTCACTGCCCAACTTCACCCGGCCCGCCTGCACCGGCTCCAGACCGTTCAGACAGCGCAGCAGGGTGCTTTTGCCGCAGCCGGAAGGACCCACCACAACGATGACCTCACCGGGCTTGACGGCAAAACTGACATTATCCAGAACATTGGTCTTGCCATCGTAGCTTTTTACCAGATGGTCTACAATCAGGATCGGCTCTGCCATAACAGTCACTTCCATTTCTTTTCGAGGTAACCGGCCAGCAGGCTGATGGGCCAGCAGGCCAGAAAATACAGGATAAACACGGTGAGGTAGATGCCAAACGCCGCGTTGGGGCTGGCGGTGCGGTTGGCCTCAATGATCTGCTGGGCCACCTTGAGCACCTCCACCACACCGATCATCAACACCAGGCTGGTGGTCTTGATCATGCGGGTGATGAGGTTGATGGACAGCGGGATGAGCCGCCGCACTGTCTGAGGGATGATGATGTACCAATAGGTCTGCGCCCGGCTCATGCCCAGCGCCTCGCTGCTCTCATACTGATGCTTCGGGATAGCGATGAGGGCACCGCGGACGAGGTCGCTCATCTCGGCCGTGCCCCAGAGCACGAACACGATGACCGCCGCCGTCTCATGCCAAGGCTCAGGGCACTTTCTGTCTGGATGGGTTCGATGGCTTCCAGACCGCTGCGGAAGGCCTCGGCCATGTAGCTGCCGCCCAGAAAGGCAAGGCCTGCAATGCCGCAGAGCTCGGCGTTGGTCTTGATGCCGATCTTGGGCAGGCCGTAATACAGAAAGAACAGCTGGACCAGCAGCGGCGTGTTCCGGCTGAGCTGGATATAAGCGCCCACGATACGGCGCAGCACCGGCACTTTTTCGTACTGGAGCACGGCGCAGACAAGGCCCACAAGGATGGCCCAGAAGATACCGGCCACGCCCAGACGCAGGGTGAGCCAGGCCGCTTTTTCATACTGCGGCAGATATTGCACCATCACATTCCAGTCCATGTCTGTTCCCCTCCTTTTCTCCTGATCTTGCGGATGTGTGTTTCCGTTGGCCGTATGATATACCCATTTTCCCAGAATGTCAATAGGTTTATAGGTTTTTTGTTGCACAAATTCCGGTCAAATTGATAAACAAGCTATTCATCGCTGATTTTTCGCCTCTGCTTTTCCATGCAAAAACGCCGTCTCTTGCCTTTTTGCACAAGAGACGGCGGAGTGTTTTGGGGATTTAGTTTTGTTTTTCGAGAAGCTGGTCTACCTTTTTCTGAATTTCTTTGTTGTCGCCCTCATAGTTGATTTCTGATAATGCAAAGCAGCACTCAAATGCAGAATTACCAATCGTCGAGATCTCTTTTCCCAAAAATACCGTTTTCAAAGAAATACAGTTCGCAAATGTATGCGGTCGGATCTCTCCCTTTATCTCTGCTCTTGCCCGGGTCAACTTCTCACAGTTTGCAAAAACGCAGTCATCTTCCAACTTTACATTCTCTGGAAGGTCCAGTTCTCGCAGTCCGGTACTTGCAAATGCCGAATTAGAAAGCTCTAGCCCACTATTCTCCGGAAACTCTACCTTTTGCAACGCAGCACAGCCAAAAAAAGCTGACGCACCGATTTTGATCAGCGATTTTGGCAGCTGCACAGATTTCAGATTATAACACCCTGAAAATGCGGCAAAGCCAATCTCCGTAACGCCTTCCGGGATACTCACCGATTCCATGGTGGTATTATTTTTGAAGCATCCTGAATCAATTTTGGTAAACTTCCCGCTGGGCAGAACAACATCCTTTTGCTTGCCGGTATCGTAGCTTTTCAGCACGCCATTCACGATCAATGGATTCTCTTTTTCCGGCACGCTGGATGCTGGCGGCTCCGGTTCACTGGAAGAAGCCGATTCCGAGGGAGCGGGCACTTCCTCCGGCTGAGAGGGAGCCGATCCCTCACTGGAAGCGGGCGGTTCCGCAGGCGCGGGCATCTCTCCCCCGCCGCAGGCAGAAAGCAGCACGGTACTGCACAAAAACAGCGCTGTGCACAGAACGGTCCTCCATTTCATAGCGCGCCTCCTATTCTGCCCCGCAGGGGCCATCTTCTTTTTTTTTCAGAACACCTTGCGGCACTCCACCACAAGGCCGACCACCCGCACCTGCACCCGTTTCAGATCATAGATCTGGGGCTGGTGCACAGGGTTGAAACTTTTGGGGGTCAGGACCACAAGGCTCCCCTCCTGACGGAAATATTTCACGGTGGCTTCATCGCCGTTGACCATCACCACGGCAAGCTGGCCGTTTTCCACCTCCGGCTGCTCCCGCACCAGGATCTCATCGTTTTCCGAAATGCCCACGGCGTTCATGCTGTCGCCCCGGACACGGAGCCAGAAGTACCGTGCCCCGTCCTTCCGGGTGATGGGGATGTAGCCCTCAATGTTTTCTTCCGCATACATGGGCAGGCCTGCACGCACCGTGCCCAGCAGCGGAGCCGTGAGGGCGGGATCGAACGGGACAGCCCCTTCGGGCAGCTTCCGCTCCTCCTGCACCGATGGAACGGCTTCGCCCAGCAGCTCCCCCACCGGCACGCCAAAATAGGCGGACACCCTGGCCAGCGTCTCGCCAGAGGGGGTCGCCCCGGTGTTTTTCCATTTGGTCACTGTGGAGTTGCTCAGGCCCATCTCCTGCGCGGCCCGGCTGCGGCTGATGCCTCTGGCCTGACACAGGGCCGTGTAGCAGTCATAAAACACAAATTTTGCACTCCTTCTTGTGCAGAACGCCGGTTTTCTAACCGGATTCAGATTTTCCCTTGACTTTCTGAATTTAATCAGATATTATAGCCTCACAAGCTGATTTTGGTTAGATTTTATCCACCAACCCATCTGCGGTCTTTTCACAATCTTACCGGAAACTCTAACCAAAGTCAAGCTTTTTGAACGCGAAAACCACGACAAAAGGAGTGAAACTGTATGATCGAACGTCAGATCCATTTATCCTCGGGCGGCGGGGCTGCTTTGCAGGGGTACGACGGCCTGCTCCGCTTCGGCTACACCAAAAACCGGGGCATCTACGCCCTGCGGGTGGAAGCCGACGGCGAGTGGCAGGGCATGACCCTGCGGGCCTTCTGGCACCTGCCGGATGGGAACGCTGCCCCCTCCACGCTGGTGGCAGACGGCCTTGTGGAGGTACCCGCCCTCATCACGGCTGTGCCCGGGGAGGGGCGCATCACCTTTGAGGGCACCGATGGCACCCGCACCCTGACCAGCGCGGACGTGTGCTACTGCGTGGCCGAAAACTCCGGCACGGAGGACAGCACCCTGCCCCAGCCCGGCACGCCCGCCTGGCAGGCCCTGCTCGACCGGCTGAAAGCAGCTGTGGAAAGCGGTGCATTCCGGGGCGAAAAGGGTGACCCCGGACCACAGGGAGAACCCGGTGCCGCAGGACCCACCGGCCCCAAAGGAGAGCCCGGCCCGCAAGGCCCGCAGGGAAAACCCGGCCCCCAGGGCCCAAAAGGTGACCCCAGCGATCCCGGCCAGTGGGAGCTGCTGGAAAAGGTGTCCCTGAACGCCGCCGCTGCCAGCTTTGAGCGCACCTTTCCCACCGAACTGCAGGCGCTGAAGGTGCTGTTTCAGGCAGGCAGCAGCCAATCCAAGGGCACGCTGCACTGGGTTTGCAGCACCAGCGATGGTGCTCAGCTGCTCAGTGCTTCTGCCCCCTGTGCCAGCAGCTCGATGTCCAGCCCGCCCACCCGCACCTTTGCCAGCTTTCAGGCACTTCCCTGCTTCGGGCAGTATCTCTGTTTTGCCGCATCCGGCACCACGGGTGCACCGCCTGCGGTCGTTCTGCCTGCCGGAAGCAGCGGCCAGAATGTGGATGCCAGCCAGAAGCTCGGCAGGCTGACCCTGACCGTGGACACCAATGTCCGGCTTGCCGCCGGTGCCACGATCGAGCTGTGGGGCGTTCCGGCCTGAGCAGGCGCACCGAAACCGTTTCCGACAGAGCTTTCGGTAAAATTTTTTCACTTTCCATGAAATTTTTGTGTTTTGTCTTGATGCATCTTCCATATTTTGTTATACTGGTTAAAAAGCGGAAAGTGGGGAATCGGCCATGGATGTCCCTATTCGGTTTATCGATTCGATCATCAACAATCCCCTGCTGATGCATTTTCTTGTGCATCGGTGGTTTTTCCTGCTGGAATATGACCCCCGTCTGGATCAGCTGCGGGCTTACGATACCCGGAGCCGCACGCTGGAGACACTGGATGCCTACCTTGGCTCCGAGAAGCCGGAGCACGCCACGATCTTCGCGGAGGACCGCTGGAAGATGCGCGCCCTGCTCACCGGTGAGCTGTACGGCCCGCTGGAGATGCGCTTTGTCTCGCCGGAGGGGGTGTATTATTCCCGGGAGGTGGATGCCCGCCCGGTCGAAGACCCCGCCCGCAGCACACTCTATGTGGGCTACGCTAAGGACATCACCGACCAGAAGAATCAGACCCAGGAGCTGCTGGAGCAGGCCCGCCACGATTCCCTGACCCAGCTGTATAACAACCGCACCGGCAAGGAGCTCATTGACCGCTATCTGCAGGCCAAAGATCCCTATGCCTCCTGCGGAATGCTGGTCATCGACCTGGATTTTTTCAAGAACGTCAACGACTGCTACGGCCATCTGTTCGGCGACAAGGTCCTGCAGGAGTTTGCCCGGCTGCTGCGCACCCTGTTCCGCTCCAGCGACATTCTGGTGCGGTTTGGCGGTGATGAGTTCGTGGTGTTTTTGAAGGATATCCCCAACACCACCCTGCTCCAGAAGACCCGCCAGCTTTCGGAATCCGTGCAGCAGGTGAAGTTCTGGGAAAACGATTACCGGATGACCTGCAGCATCGGTGCCTGCTTCCTGCCCGAAAACACGGCGGGCTATTCCTTTGACCAGCTGTTCGAAAACGCGGACTGGGCCCTGTATCAGGCCAAGCAGAACGGCCGCAACCAGTATGTATTCTGCGATAATCTGCGACGCTACGCCCAGGCGGTTCCTGCCGCCCCGGAAACAGCCGATATCGATGCACGCTACCTGCACAACGATCTGATTTCCACCGCCTTTGAACTGTTCGAGAAGAACAACAGCTTTGAGACCGCCATTCCCCTCTTCCTGAAGATCGTCGGCATCCGGCTGCAGCTGGACCGCATCACCATTGTGGACACCCGCATCCGGGAACGCAGCGTCTCCCGGCAGTTCCAGTGGACCTCTCCCCGTGCGGAGCCGGTGCCTCTGAACGGTGAATCCTATACCAAGGAGGACTTTCTGACCCTGTTCCACAGCTACGATGAATACGGTACCACCGTGCTGCAGGCCGACAACATAGGGATGTACTCGCCGCAGGGGCGCGCGCTGCTGATGCAGGGCGGGGCCCAGACAGTGGTCTACGCTGCCATGTACGGCGAGGGCGAGTATCAGGGTGCCATTGCCTATGTGGTGTGCGGCAGCAAGCGGTACTGGACACCCCAGAACCGCCGGGAGCTGGGCGAGATCACCAAGATCATCAACGCCTACCTGAGCAAGCATCTGGCCGTGAACGCCGTGAGCCGCGGCATGACCTCTGCCCCCGAGTTCGACCGGCTGACCGGCCTGCTGTCCTTTTCCCGTTTCAAGGAGGAGGTCTCCCACAAGATCATCGGCGGCTACGCCGAGGGCTTCCAGATCTTCTACTGCGATTTCGAGAACTTCAAATACTTCAACGAAAAATACAGCTACGCCACCGGTGATCAGCTGCTGAAGGAATTCAGCGATTTCCTCATCGAGGCGGCCC
>OIDD01001504.1_pt1 | contig 9700 bp, 9 predicted proteins | sample 1606751 | NCBI WGS metagenome assembly OIDD01 (sample SAMEA3882544, study PRJEB24775) | human gut metagenome | biome: human-associated habitat; feature: intestine environment; material: feces | place: Netherlands | collected 2009/2010
TAATTTTAATGGGACGCTTAACAAGAGATCCTGAGGTGAGATATTCCGCAGGAGAAAATGCACTGGCAATTGCTAGATACACATTAGCGGTAGACAGAAGATTTCGTCGTGACGGAGAAGCAACTGCAGATTTTATCAGCTGTGTTGTGTTCGGACGTGGCGCGGAATTTGCAGAGAAGTACTTCCATCAGGGAATCAGAATTGTAGTAAGCGGTCGTATTCAGACCGGAAGCTACACAAACAGAGATGGCCAGAAAGTATATACTACAGAAGTTGTAGTTGAGGAACAGGAATTTGCCGAGAGTAAAGCTTCCAGTGACAGCTATGCAGCATCACATCCTCAGCAGAATGCAGCACCGGCTCCGTCTATGCCGAGCCCGGGGGCAGCAAGTGCAGACGGCTTTATGAATATTCCGGATGGAATCGACGAAGAACTTCCATTTAACTAAACTGAAAGAAATAAGAACAGGAGGAAACCATCATGGCTTACAATAGAGGCGAAAGACCGGACTCTCCAATGAAGAGAAGAGGCGGACGCAGAAGAAAAAAAGTTTGTGTATTCTGCGGTAAAGAAAATAATGAAATCGATTACAAGGATGTAGCAAAACTCAGAAAATATGTTTCTGAAAGAGGTAAAATCCTTCCAAGAAGAATCACAGGAAACTGTGCAAAACATCAGAGAGCTCTGACTGTTGCTGTTAAGAGAGCACGTCATCTTTCCATGATGCCATATGTTCAGGATTAATCTGATCGATATAGCTTATTGAAGTTTGGGAGCTGTGTCCGGATTGCAGAATATGCTTTCCGGACGTAGCTCTTTTTTCAGTTTGTGGGAAATATCTGGCATAATTCATGGATATCTGGTATAATAAAAGGCAGCGTTTAAATAACTAAGAAAAAGAATGGTAAAGAGTGTTATGAGTGGAAAATTAAAATTAAAAGGCCATCTGAAGCATTTAGCCCGCTGGCCACTGTATTTGTCCGTTCTGCTGATTGCATTGAACATTCTGGTATATGTGATCAACATCAAAGCAGGTGTGGTTGTCACGATGGGAAACGTCCTTTATCTTGTGGCAGCGATTGCACTTCTGTTTTATCACAGACCATTGATGTTTAATGATCTGATTGCTTTTGCCAGCCAGTATGAGTTTCTGGAAAAGAAAGTACTCGAAGAACTGGCACTTCCATATGCAGTGATGGATATGCAGGGGAGAATGATCTGGTCAAACAGAATGTTTTCTCAGCTGACGGGAAAAGATCCGTTTTACAGAAAGAATGTCAGTACGATCTTTCCGGATATTACAGCGAACAAACTTCCGGGACATGATGGAAAAGATATCACAGAAGTCAGTACCCAGTTTGGGGACCGCATTTATCGTATCTCTATGCAGAAAGTTTTTCTGGGAGAGTCTGTTGCACCGTCCAAACTGCTGATGGATATTCCGGAAGCAACGAGTCTTATTGCAATGTATCTGTACGATGAGACTGAGTTAAAGGAATATATCCAGGCGAATGAAGACAATAAACTTGTTGTTGCTCTTGCATATCTGGATAATTATGAAGAAGCACTGGAAAGTGTAGAAGATGTCAGAAGATCGCTTCTGATTGCTCTGATCGACCGTAAGATCACGAAATATTTTTCCAATTATGATGGCCTGGTTCGAAAACTGGAAAAAGATAAATATTTTCTGATCATGAGGCAGAGTTCGCTGGAAACGTTGAAGGAGCAGAAATTCCATATCCTTGATGAAGTAAAAACTGTTAATATCGGTAACGAAATGACAGTGACTTTAAGTATTGGTATCGGTCTGAATGCTTCAACTTATCTTCAGAACTATGAGTATTCACGTATTGCCATTGAAATGGCACTTGGACGTGGCGGAGATCAGGTTGTTATCAAAAACGGTGACAGCATTACTTATTATGGTGGTAAGGCCCAGCAGATGGAAAAGACTACCCGTGTCAAAGCCCGTGTCAAAGCACAGGCGCTGAAAGAGTTCATGAGCACTAAAGAACGTGTTGTTGTTATGGGGCATAAGATCACAGATGTTGATGCTCTGGGCGCGGCTATTGGTATTTATCGTGCAGGTAAGACACTTGGCAAACCGGTACACATTGTTGTAAATGACCCATCTACATCCATACGTCCGCTTATGGCTGGATATATAAATAATCCGGACTATGAACCATCTATGTTCATTGACCGGAACCAGGCAATGGAACTGGTAGATGACAATACGGTAGTGGTTGTTGTTGATACAAATAAGCCAAGCTATACAGAGTGCGAAGAACTTTTGTACATGACAAAGACAATCGTGGTTCTCGACCATCACCGAAGAGGCAACGAAGTGATCCAGAACGCGGTATTATCCTATGTAGAACCATATGCATCTTCAACATGTGAAATGGTAGCTGAGATCCTGCAGTATTTTTCGGATGATCTTAGACTTCGTAATATTGAGGCAGATTGCATTTATGCCGGTATTATGATAGATACAAACAACTTCATTACACGGGCCGGTGTGCGTACATTTGAGGCCGCCGCATTCCTGCGTCGTTCCGGTGCGGATATGACCAGAGTGCGTAAGATGCTTCGTGATAATATTGATTCTTATAAAGCAAGAGCGGAAGCTGTTCGAACAGCAGAAATCTACAGAGGATGCTTTGCTATTGCAAAATGTCCGAGTGAGGGACTGGAAAGTCCGACAGTTGTCGGTGCACAGGCGGCAAATGAACTTTTGAATATTGCCGGTGTAAAAGCATCATTTGTACTGACCACATATAATAAAGAAGTTTATGTCAGTGCCCGTGCAATCGATGAAGTTAATGTACAGGTAATGATGGAAAAACTTGGCGGTGGCGGACATATTAATATTGCCGGCGCACAGGTAAAACGTCCGATTGACGAAGTACAGGATATGCTGAAAGAAATTATAGATGAGTTGTATCAGGAGGAAAAAGGCAAGAAATGAAAGTAATTTTATTAGAAGACGTAAAGGCACTTGGTAAAAAAGGCGCCATTGTAAATGTAAGTGACGGATATGCAAGAAATATGATTCTTCCGAAAAAACTGGGATTAGAGGCTACTCCGAAGAATCTGAATGACCTGAAACTTCAGAAAGCCAATGCAGAAAAAGTTGCACAGGAAAATCTTGAGTCAGCACAGGCATTTGCAAAAGATCTTGAAACAAAAGAAATCATTCTGACACTGAAAGTAGGAGAAGGCGGAAGAACTTTCGGATCTGTATCTTCCAAAGAAATTTCAGAAGCAGCCAAAGTTCAGCTTGGGCTGGATATTGATAAAAAGAAACTTCAACTGCCAAGTCCAATCAGAAATCTCGGTGTGACACAGGTTCCGGTGAAATTGCATCCTAAAGTAACCGGAAGTCTGAAAGTATGGATCAAAGAAGCATAAGTAAGGAGAATCTGCTATGGAAGAAGCGCTGATAAAAAGAATACCGCCTCACAGTATTGAGGCAGAGCAGTCTGTCATCGGCGCCATGCTCCTTGACAGAGATGCGATTCTGATTGCATCGGAAATCCTGACAAGTGATGACTTTTATCAGAATCAGTATGGCATTATTTTTGATGCAATGGTAGAGCTTTGTAATGAAGGGAAGCCGGTTGATCTGATCACTCTGCAGAATCGACTGAAAGAAAAAGATCTTCCTCCGGATATCAGCAGTATGGAATATGTACGAGAGCTTATTGAGGCAGTTCCTACTTCTGCCAATGTGAAGTATTATGCCAACATTGTAAGTGAAAAAGCACTTTTGCGTCGCCTCATCAAAGCGACAGAAGATGTTGCAAATACCTGTTATCTGGAAAAAGAAAGTACAGAGATGATTCTTGAAGAGTCGGAAAAGAAACTGTTTAATATTCTGCAGAGAAGTATTGGCGGGGATTATGTACCGATTCAGCAGGTTGTGTTGAATGCAATCAACAACATTGAGAAGGCATCCAAACTGAAAGGCAGTGTAACCGGTATTCCGACAGGATTTATCGATCTGGATTACAAGACGTCAGGTATGCATCCGTCAGATCTGGTTTTGATCGCAGCACGTCCTTCTATGGGTAAAACTGCATTTGTTCTGAACATTGCACAGTATATGGCATTTCGTAAAGATGTTACGGTTGCGATATTCAGTCTGGAAATGTCAAAGGAACAGCTTGTAAACCGACTTCTGGCGATGGAGTCGCATGTCGATTCACAGAATATGCGTACCGGCAATCTGAAAGATGAGGACTGGACAAAGCTGGTGGAAGGAGCGGATATCATTGGACGTTCCAACCTGATCATTGATGATACACCGGGAATCAGTATTGCGGAAATGCGATCCAAATGTCGAAAATATAAACTGGAACATAATCTTGGAATCATTATGATCGACTATCTTCAGTTGATGAGTGGCAGTGGCAAAAGTGATTCACGTCAGCAGGAAATTTCTGATATCTCTCGTTCGCTTAAGGCACTTGCCAGGGAACTGAGTGTACCGGTCATTGCACTGTCGCAGCTTAGTCGTGCGGTTGAACAGAGACCGGATCACAGACCGATGCTTTCGGATCTTCGAGAGTCTGGTGCGATTGAGCAGGATGCCGATGTCGTTATGTTTTTGTATCGCGATGATTATTATCACAAAGATACAGAGAAAAAAGATATTGCAGAAGTAATCATTGCCAAACAAAGAAATGGTCCAATCGGAACGATTGAACTGGTATGGCTGCCAAGATATACACAGTTTGTAAACATGAAGAAATAATAAAAAAGCAGAAAGCAGGTATCTACCGAAGAATAAACATAGTTCTGAGGTGGATGCCTGCTTTTTTGTCGAACGTTTTTTGTTGAATTCGTAAGGGTTACTTTTTATAATAAAATGTAATGAAGTTCATAAGGAGGTGCATGATGGAGACACGATATACAGTCAGACAGGCGGTGGAAATGACTGGAGTCAAGTCATATGTCCTGCGATACTGGGAAGAGGAACTGGAACTACAGATTCACAGAAACGAATTGGGACACCGTTATTACACCGGATATGATATTCAACTTTTTTTGAATATTAAAGAACTGAAGAAAAGAGGATTGCAGCTTCGGGCAATCAAGAACCTGATCCCTCAGATAACAGCATCTATGACCGGATTTGGAGAAAGTGCATCAACACTTCTGGAAGGAGAAGTCATAGATCATGCTGAAGTAAAAACAGACAGGGATTTAAAAGAAAAAATATCCAAAAAAGACGAGGGGAAAAATGATAAGATCTTAGAATTTCAGGCGATTCTTGAAAGACTGATCACGCAGGAACTGAAGGCACAGAATGAAGATGAAGAAAGATGCAGATCGCTTGATTATGCGATACGCAGACAGCAGCTTGCACGAAAAGAGGCAGCAGCTGCTGCTGAGAAAAAATCTGGACGAAGGCACCGGGATAAGTAACGGAATATAAAAAAGCTGCAGCAGACGCTGCAGCTTTTTGGTTGATATGAATGAAATTATTCAGCTGGGTGAATAGCTTCTGTAGGACAGGCATCAGCGCATGTTCCACAGTCAAGGCAAGCATCAGCATCGATTTCGAAATGCTCTGCACCTTCAGAAATTGCTTCAGCTGGACATTCAGCTGCGCATGTTCCACAGCTTACACATTCGTCAGAAATTACATATGCCATTATAGTATCCTCCTTTATTCTCGTTAGTACCCTTACAGGTTCTATATCGTTATTCTAATATATATCTTTATGGATTACAAGTATAAAATTGTGAACAAGCAAAAAAATCGATATTTTTGGTTGACCGCTTCTAACTTTTATATTATAATAAATCATAGTCGGGAATTTTAAGAATTCCATATTAAAGGAGGCAATTTACAATGGCAAAAGTTACAAAAGACATGCTGATTGGCCAGTTAATTACTTTAGATCCTAATATTGCACCAATTCTCATGAGAGCTGGTATGCACTGCCTTGGATGCCCGTCTTCACAGATGGAATCTCTGGAAGAAGCAGCTATGGTTCATGGAATGGACGTAGATGTTCTGGTTCAGCAGATCAATGATTTCCTTGGTGAATAAGCACGGATTTACCGCATAAAAAAGACTGGCTTTCGGGCCAGTCTTTTTTGCATTTTATAAGTCATGGTGTTTATCAAAGCTGTGTAAGTTGCTGAAGGGCACTGGAAGAAATCAGTTCTCCATGTTCCTTCAGATGAGCTTCACCGGCTGCGGAAAATGCTCTGCCAGATCCATATTCAGAAAGAATATTGCAAACTTTGTTGAATTCTTCTGGTGAGTATTCAGACTGATGAAGGACAAGCTGGTAACGACCGTCTGAAGAATCTTTATAAAGAGTATTTTTGCCTGTGAAAAATCCATTCAGACCGTGTGCAGCAGCGATGACATCATCCAAATGATAGAAGCTGAACAACCGGATCAGATCAACTGTCGGTGTTTCAGAAGAGGCAACAGATTTCTCAGAAGTTTCTTTCTGATTGGCCTGCTTGCGAGTAGTACCTTTCATTTTGGCCTCACATATTTTCTGGAAGATATCAATAATGTTGTCTGCTCCGTCAAGTTGAAGTGGTTCTGCCTGAGCATTATCCTTATATGGTGAAAATTTGGAAAAACGAGTATCCAGTTCTTCCGGATCTTCTACTTTAGTAACGATGAGGATGACACTGTCCAAATTGACAGGGATTGCTTCGATCATGAGAGGAATATTATCAGCCTCAAAACCGAACTGTATCTGTGCCTGCTGCATCATATCGCGGAAAAGTTTTTTTGCCTTTTCGGAACCATAAGCCAGCTCTTTGAGATTAACCTGATGGCTTTCGAGATCTTCTCGGGTTAATGTACAGCGGATTTGATTTTCATTGATTTTTTCTATTTTCATTATGATCACATCCTATTCTTATGCACCTGTCTCTGTTATATTATATGAAAATATCAGAACGACAGGCTATATAGTCCATGACTTATTAATATGACATATTATATACCACAATCATAGAAAATGTAAAGAAATAGAACCTGTCTATTTATAAAATATTTAGAAATTAATTGGGAATTTTTAGATAAAGTGCTAAAAAGGCTTGCATAAACAAAGGAACTCTGTATAATGAGGAATAAGAAAAAATATTCGTCATATAGCTGAAGAACAGATTAGAAGCAAAACTTACACAATACATTTTCCTTCCATATCATTGCCGGTAATACAACATATCATACAGCGTTCTTGCTGGGGCAGTGTGGAAATCCCACCATAAGATTAAATTCAATTATACGGAGGATTATTTTTTCTTGAACCTATCAGGTGTTTTCTAAAATCAATTTCAGGAAAGGAGGGCCGAAAAAAATAAAATATGTCACACAGTAAATGCAGTAAAAAGTCATTGAAACCTTTGAAGGATGAATTAAAAGATTATCGGAAACAAGGTGTCAGACTTTTTCTGAATGGAAATCCCAGTACACCGAAATGTATTGCGAAAGCCTGTATGATCGCAGAAGACGGTGGTTACATGAGGGATTATACTGCAGATGAAGAAGGCAGGATTGCAAAAGTGAACTTTGAACATATCAGGGAACTTCCCAAAAACAGAAGATGATAAATACCTGCTTTTATATACATAAGATGATTGCAGCGATTTTCCGGTACAAGTGCAGTTTCCCCTCTCGTACTTAACCAGACCGGAAAATCCTGCACAAAATTAAAAAGTCTGAGGTAATGATTCTGTACAGGAAATATTTGAAAATTTATAATTAGTTAAGACATTATATAGTAAAGCATGTTATAATAAAAAAGTATATGTAATAATCAGGTTACTGAGAATAGCATAAAAAGTGTTACGATACGTAAGAAAAAAAGAAGCGCAACACAGAATGGTTACAGATCTTATCTGAAATTAAAGGGAGAAACAGATGAAGCATCAGGCAAAAAAACAAACGAGAAATCAACACATGCCTGTCGTAATTGTCTGCATATTGATTTTAGTGCTGGCAGTTATGGGGCTGGGAATGCATTTTATTAAGAAATATATTCCTACAAAAGAAAGAATGAATCTTACAGAATATTATGGACAGCCCGGAGATGGGGAAATGGCAGTTGTTCTGGGAACTGAAATCATGGAAGAACGCGCATTGATGTCAGGAGATCAGATATATCTTCCACTTGATATGGTAAATACATATCTGAATCAGAGATATTACTGGGATAGTGCTGACCAGCAAGTACTTTATGCGACACCTTCTGAATTGCAGTATTATCCGGCAGCAGAGAGCGGAGAAGGCGATGTATGGCTGAAGGATGGAACAGTTTATCTGCGTCTTGGTTTCGTGCAGAAATTTACAGACCTGGATGCCTATGTATATGAAAATCCGAACAGAGTTGCAATCCAGTACAGATTTACCGGAGTGCAGACAACGACAGCTAAAAAAGATACAAGTATCCGTTATCAGGGTGGAATCAAGTCTCCGATCCTGACAGATGTGAAGACGGGGGATACATTAATCTTTCTGGAAGAACTGGAAGACTGGGCCCAGGTTGCTACAATGGATGGCTATATAGGATATGTTCAGAAGGATACGATAGCATCTGCTGAGACAAAAGATTTTGAGAGATCATTTGAGAAAGAGGAATATACCTATCTTACTATGGATGGAAAAGTAAATATGAGCTGGCATCAGGTGACAAGTCAGGATGCAAATGCATATCTGGCGGACACGATCGCAAATGTCAGCGGTGTAAATGTAATTTCTCCTACATGGTATTATATTCAGGACACAGCAGGAAATATAGGAAATATTGCGTCGGCGGACTATGTGGCACTTGCACATGAACGCGGATTAAAGGTTTGGGGACTGATTGATAATTTTACGGCAGAAGTGAGTACAACGGATACACTTTCACAGTTGTCATCCAGACAAAATATGATTCAGCAGCTGATTCAGTCAGCAACTACCGTTGGGCTAGATGGTATAAATGTGGATTTCGAGACACTCAGTGAAGATGCGGGACCTCATTTCCTGGAATTTTTAAGAGAACTTTCTATTGAATGTCATAAGAATAATCTTGTTCTTTCAGTAGATAATCCGGTTCCAGAAGATTTTACCAGCCATTATGACCGCAGAGAACAAGGACTGGTGGTAGATTATATTGTTATTATGGGGTATGATGAACATTATGTAGGGTCAGATGCCGGATCTGTGGCCTCTCTTCCATGGGTGGAGCAGGGCGTGCAGGATACGATTGCAGAAGCACCGGCAGAAAGAACAGTTCTTGCAATTCCGTTTTATACAAGACTTTGGAAAACAACTGGTGGGGCTCTGACCAGTGAGGCGATTGGAATGGATGAAGCACAGAATGACCTTACTGAAAATGGCGTTGAAGCTGTATGGGACGGAAGTGTCAGTCAGAATTATGCAACATTTGAAAAAGATAATTCAACGTATCAGATTTGGCTGGAAGATGCACAATCGATCGCGGAGAAAGTGAAACTGATTCCGAAATATAATCTTGCGGGTGTTGCACAGTGGAAGCTGGGATTTGAAAACAGCAGTATCTGGCAGACGATCAGCGATAATTTACAGTAATAAAAAGCTCTGTTGTATCAGTAATTGATACGACAGAGCTTTTGACGTTGCGTAAATAAAAAAAGTTCCATAAATGGAAGGAGGCCGGTACTTTCGTACCGGCGCGTATGAAAAAGAAAAAT
>OIDD01001510.1_pt1 | contig 9682 bp, 7 predicted proteins | sample 1606751 | NCBI WGS metagenome assembly OIDD01 (sample SAMEA3882544, study PRJEB24775) | human gut metagenome | biome: human-associated habitat; feature: intestine environment; material: feces | place: Netherlands | collected 2009/2010
TATCATATTAAATAGAAAAAATCCGAAACAGGAGGGATATACTGTGATTGAAGTAAAAAAATTGACCAAAAAATTTGGCAGTCACACTGCTGTAGACGGTATAAGTTTTACTGTTAATGACGGAGAAATACTTGGTTTTCTTGGACCAAACGGTGCAGGAAAAACAACCACTATGAATATGATGACGGGCTTTATTTCTTCTACAGAAGGAGAAGTTAAAATAAATGGTTTTGATATATTATCTGACCCAATAAATGCAAAAAGACAGTTAGGCTATTTGCCAGATGTTCCACCTCTTTATGGTGATTTAACTGTTGAGGAAAATCTTAAATTTGTATGTGACTTAAAGGGTGTAAAGAAATCTGACAGAAAAGAAATGTTAGAGGAAATTTGTCGCATAGTACATATTGAAGATGTGTATAAGAGATTATTTAAAAATCTTTCAAAGGGCTACAGACAGAGAGTTGGACTTGCTCAGGCTTTAGTTGGTTTTCCAGATGTTATTATACTTGATGAACCAACTTCAGGACTTGACCCATCTCAGATTATAGATATGAGAAATGTTATTAAAAGCCTTGGCAAAAAGCATACGGTTATTATTAGCTCACATATTTTAAGTGAAGTTAGTGCTGTATGTGACAGAGTAATAATTATAAATCAGGGGAAAATTGTAGCATCTGATACTACAGATGGACTTGCAGGCAGAGCAGATAATCATGTTCAGCAAGTGTCTTTTAGGGGCAGTCTTGAAAAGGCGTTATCCTCTCTTAATCAATGGAGTGCTATTAAGGATATAAGTATTGTAGATGAAAAAGAAAATTCAGTTTATACAATAAATGTTTCAGGAGAACAGGAAACAGATATAAGAGAGATTATATTTGCTTCTTTTGCACAGGCTGAAATTCCAGTTCTGATGTTAAAGCCGGCTAGTGATTCCTTAGAAGATGCCTTTATAAATGTAGTAAATGGTGCTTATGATGAGGTTATAACAGATTCTGAGGAAAAAAATGAAGAAGTAGAAGAAGTTGAAATTATAGAAGAAAGTGTAGAAGTGCTTTCTGAAAATGAGGAGGTTGATGAATAATGGGTGCTATATTTAGAAAAGAAATGAGAACCTATTTTACAACAATCTCAGGATATGGTTTTTTAGGATTTTTTGCTTTAATCACAGGTTATTTCTTTATTGGCCAAAATATTGTAGGCTCTAGTGCTAATTATAATGACACATTAACAGGTTCAATGATAATGTTTCTTATTCTTGTACCAGTTCTTACAATGCGACTTTTTGCGGAAGAAAGCAGACAAAAAACAGACCAGCTATTGTACTCAGTACCTATAAAAGTAACAAGTATAGTTGCTGGAAAGTTCTTAGCTGCTGTATGTTTGTATTTTATTGCTTTAGTTATTACCTTTGTATTTCCTATTGTTTTAAGTTCCTTTGGAAATGTTGATTGGGGTATGACATTAACTGGTTATTTGGGATATTTCTTAATGGGAATGTGCCTTATTAGTGTAGGTCTTTTTATTTCTGTGCTTACAGATAATCAAATTGTTGCAGCAGTTTCAACTTTTGCTGTAGTATTTGTTCTTTTTATGATGGATAACATTACATCATCATTACCAGCTACTATATTTTCTTCACTTATTTTTGTGGGGATTGCAGTTATTATTTTAGCTGTTATGGTGTATTCATCAACAAAGAGTTTTGCACCAACTGCTATTTTTGCTCTTTTGGGCTTTGCCGTAATGACAGGCGTATATGTTGTAAAACCTACTTTATATGACGGTGTTATGGCTAAAGTTCTTAGTTGGTTCTCAATTTTAGGTAGATTTGAGAATTTCTATTTAGGAATTATAAGTATTGCAGATGTAGTGTATTATATTACTTTTTCAATTGCACTTTTATATCTTACAGTAAATGTAATTGAAAAAAGAAGATGGAACTAGGAGGTAGACTATGAAAAACTTATTTAAAGATAAAAGAGTTAAATATGGTACATATTCTACTGTTGTTGCTATGATTTTTCTTGCAATACTTGTAATGATAAATTTGGTGGTAGGACAGTTTAATAGGAGTTTTGATACTACAAAGGATAAACTTTTTGGTTTAAGCTCAGAAACACAGCAGGTTTTGGATAATATGACTTCCAAAGTTACTATTTATACTACTTCAAAAACAGGTAGTAGTGACTCAATAGAGGATAGAGTTGAACAGGTTCTTATGCAGTATAAGCAAAAGTCTAAGGTTGGCAGTTTAAGTGTAGAAAATATTGATTTATACTTGCATCCGGATTTTGCAAAGAACTACAATTCAGAGGATAAGCCTGTTTCAACTGGCTCAATAATAGTTGTTAGTAATGACAAGTACAGAGTAATTTCTGAAAGTGATTACTATGATTCAGAAAATGGTCAGTTTAGCATAGAATCTGCTATTACAAGTGCAATACAGTTTGTAGACGCAGAGGAATCTCCGGCTGTTTATTTCGTAACAGGACATGGAGAGGCTGAGCCGGAAAACTTTTCTTCATTGTCAAAACAGATGTCATTGGCTAACTATAGTGTTAAGACAATAAATCTTTTAGAGGATAATATTCCTACAGATTGTGCTGTGCTTATGATTACACCTTGTTCAAGAGATTACTCAGATGTAGAAGCTCAAAAGGTAAAGGATTATCTTACTTCTGCCGGTAGAGTTTACTGTATAATAGGTGGTATCGATACAGCTAACTGTAAAAATCTTATGGGTATTATAAATAGCTATGGACTTACTGTAAATAGTGGATATATTTATGAGGGCGATGAAAATAGCTATATGATGTACCCTTATGCAGTCCTCCCTACTATAGCTAAAAGTGACATTACATCACAGATTACTGAAAAGGGTTACAAAGTTCTTGCTGTTGCATCTCAAGCTCTTGAAAATACTGAAATAAAGAAAAAAGATGTTGAAATAGAGCCTCTTTTAACTACAAGTAAAAAATCTTATGTAAAAGAGGGAGAAAATAAGGCAGTAAGTAAGGAAAGTGGAGATAAATCAGGACCTTTTAATATTGCTGTTTCCGTAAAGGATAAATCCAATGACAGCAAACTTATAGTAACAGGCTGTAGTTATTATTTAGTAGAGACTAATGTGGATTCTATGGTAAATGGTGCAAATGCTACATTTGTCATTAGTGGCTTAAATTGGCTTAATGACCAAAGTGATAATATTTACATTTCTCCAAAGGATGTTATGACAGAAACTATTGTTGTAGATGAGGCGTCAGCTAGCAAACTTAAAATACTTGCTTGGGCAGTAATTCCGGTTATTATTTTTGTAATTGGTTTTGCTGTATGGGCAGTAAGGAGAAATAAGTAATGAAGAAGAAATTAACTCCTCTTATTTGTGGCATAATTATTTTAGCTATTTTAATTGTGCTTTATGTTGTAGGTTCAGCCAGAAAGAATAAAACTACTGAAACTAAAGAAAGTACAATAACACAAGACGAAATAGGACAAAAACTGTCTACTAATGATAATGCTGTTGATATTTTAGTAGAAAATAAAAATGGCAAATTTGAATTTGAAAAAGCTAAGGATAGTTGGAAAATAAAAGGTTACAAAGATGTTACACTTTCAAATGATGCTGTAAATTTAATAGTAAATGGTGTTGAAAGTTTATATGCTGTTGAAACTATAGAAGAAAATCCACAAAGTGTTGAAAAATATGGATTAAGTAAACCTGTGGCTACAGTAAGTGCAAAGTATGAAAATAAAAATCAAACAGTTTTAAAAGTAGGAAATTTATCTACTGATAAAAAATATTATTATGTTCAGGTTGATAATAGTCCAAGTGTTTATATGGTAAATGCTAATGTTTGTAGTTTATTTACTGGTACAATGAACGATTTTGTTGACAAAAATGTGCCTAAAGTAGATACAAATTCTATTGTTTATATGGAAATAGACTACAGAGATAAAGACGATATTCTTGTTGAATATGATAAAGATAATTCTCTTGTAAAGGAATACGCTGATAAAAATGGTTTGGCTACTCTTGTACTTAAAAAGCCGGTTTCAGATATTGTAGTTTATCCTTACAGCTTGCAGGCTACAGCTTTGGAAGATGCTAGTGCTTTAAATGTAGAAAAGTTAGTAGACCCAAAGCCTACAGACCTTTCAAAATACGGACTTGATAATCCAGAAATGAAAATAGTTTTAAAGGATAGAAATACAGAATTAACCGTAAAAGTTGGTTCAAAAGTTCAAGATGATAGTGATATTAACTATAGATATGTTCAGATAAATAATAGAAACGAAGTATTTACAATGGACCAAAGGGCATTACAGAGCTTTTTTGATGCTGATATTGTAGACTTTGTTCAGCCTTTTGTGTCACTTCATTCCAGAAGTAGTGTAAATAAAATAGAGGCTGAAAACAATGACAAGAAATTTAATGTCGAATTTAAGTCAGAAGGCGAAAATACCTTTGTAAAGACAAAGGAAGGCATTGAAAAAGATAATAGAAATGCCTATGTAAGTGGAAAACTTGTTAAAAGAGAATTGTTTACACCTTTCTATCAGAATATTGTAGGTTTAAGTTTTGATAGTATATTAAAGGAAAATGCAAATGTTACAGGAACTCCACAGGCTGTTATAACCTATGTTATGAAAGACGGCTCAAAGGAAAAAATAGAATTTTATAACTATGATGATAGCTATTATGTTGCTAAAAAAGGCGAATCTTCAACACTTGTAGTAAATAAGCAAAGTGTTAGAAAATTATTCCTTGATGCTGAAAAAGTCTTAAAGGGCGAAAGTGTGGAAAATAGTGACAGTGAAAAAGGTCAATCATCATAAAATTAAATGTGCGAATGAATTTTGTCTGTTCGCATATTTTTTTATCTTTATTAATTTGTTTTGACTAGTGAATCGGAAAGATAAATCCGATGGGTTGGATACAAGCCACATTTTGCAAAGCAAAATGTTCTGACCATGTTGAAATTTTAAAATATTTTAAATTCATAATACAAAATGAATTTAAACAACAAATGTGTAATTTATTGATGATAAAAACGAGTTTATGAATAAAAATAATATTAAACTTGCAAAAGGGTTGATTTTATTGTGTTATTTGTTGTATAATATGAAAGATTTATTAAATTTTAACGGAGGAATTAAAAATGAATGTATGGACAATTTTAGCATTTGTTCTCTATTTAGGTGCAATGCTTTATATTGGCTTTCTTTTTTCAAAAAAGTCCAATAATGTCGGCGATTACTTTTTAGGTGGTCGTGGTATGGGTAGCTGGCTTACAGCTCTTTCAGCACAGGCATCAGATATGAGTAGTTGGCTTTTAATGGGTCTTCCAGGTGCTGTTTATTTAAGCGGTCTTGGCGAGGCTTGGATTGCAGTTGGTCTTGGTATTGGTACATATCTTAACTGGCTCTTAGTTGCAAAGCGTCTTAGAAATTATTCTTATGTAACAGGCGATGCAATTACTATCCCAGAATATTTCCAGAACAGATTTAATGCAAAGTCTACAGCTTTAAGAGTAACTTGTGCAATTATTATCTTTATTTTCTTTTTGGTATATACAGCATCTAGTTTCAATGCTGCTGCAAAACTTTTACAGACTGTTTTTGGTATTCAGTATCAGGTTGGTCTTTTAATTGGTGTTGTTGTAATTATGGCGTACACATTTATGGGTGGATATTTTGCCGTTGTATGGACAGATTTCTTCCAGGGTATGCTTATGTTCTTCGCACTTCTTATAGTGCCTATTGTTGCTTATGCATTTATTAAAGCTGATTTTTCATCAGTTGTAAGTGAAATGCCTGGCTATATGAATTTCCTTAAAGAATCTGACGGTAGCACATCTACATGGCAGTATGTAGTATCTAATCTTGGTTGGGGTCTTGGTTACTTTGGTATGCCTCATATCCTTGTTAGATTTATGTCTATTAAGTCAAGTTCAATGATTAAAAAATCAAGAAGAATTGCTATTGTTTGGGTTATAATTACACTTGTTGCATCTGTTGCAGTTGGTGTATTAGGTTATGTTTACTTATTCCAGACAGAGGGTACAGTATTACAGGGTGCTGCATCTGAAACTATATTTATGGTTCTTGTACAGCGTCTTACTCCTGGCTTTATTGCAGGTATTCTTCTTTGTGCTATTGTTGCGGCTATTATGTCATCATCTGATTCACAGATGCTTGTTACAGCCTCTGCCATTTCAAATGATATTTACAAGACTATTTTCAGAAAAGAAGCAACTGATAAGGAACTTTTAAGAGTTAGTAAGATTGCTGTTATTGCTGTTGCCGTTATTGCTTTCGTGCTTGCACTTAATCCTGATAATTCTGTAATGAACCTTGTAAGTTATGCTTGGGCAGGTCTTGGTGCTGCTTTCGGTCCAGCAATGATTTTAAGTCTTTACTGGAAGAGAATGACAATGAAGGGTGCTTTAGCAGGTATGGTTTCTGGTGGTTTAGGTGTTCTTTTCTGGAATACTTGCCTTACAGAATCTAGTCCAATTTTTGGCGATAGATTTGTAATCTGTGATACAGGTCTTTACGAACTTGTACCAGCTTTCATTCTTTCAATCATTGTAATTGTTGTAGTTTCTTTAATTGACAAGAAACCTAGTCAGCAAGTATATGATGAATTTAATAGAGTTTGTACTGAAAAATTTGATTAAAAAGTTTATATAAATTTAAGAGTCGAGTCTATGCTCGGCTCTTTATTTATGTTCAGAATTGTGTTATAATTCCTTTCGAATGTAAATTTTTAAGGTGAAATTATGGATAAATTAAAAGTTTTAAAAGATGTATTTGGTTATAGTAGCTTTCGTGACGGACAGGAAGAAATTATAGACAGTATACTTGAGGGCAGAGATGTATTCGGAATAATGCCTACAGGTGGTGGTAAGTCTATATGCTTTCAAGTTCCGGCACTTATGCTTGAGGGCATAACTCTTGTAGTTTCGCCTTTAATATCACTTATGAAAGACCAAGTTGCAACTTTGGTACAGTCTGGTGTAAGGGCAGCATATCTCAATAGCTCCCTTACTTTCAGACAGTATAATAAGGCACTTGAAAATGCCTATAATGGCGTTTACAAAATTATATATGTTGCTCCCGAAAGACTTTGTACACCAGAATTTTTAAGGTTTGCAAATACTGTAAATATTTCAATGGTTACAGTTGATGAGGCACATTGTGTTTCTCAATGGGGACAGGATTTCAGACCTGGGTATTTGAAAATAAGCCAGTTTTTAAATTCCTTAGACAGAAGACCTAGAGTAAATGCTTTTACTGCTACAGCAACAGACAGAGTAAAAAAAGATATTATAAAATTGTTGGAATTAAATAAGCCATATATGGTAAAAACTGATTTTGACAGACCTAATCTTTATTTTGCTGTAGAAAGTCCTAAAAGCAGAAAAAAGGCTGTTTTGGATTTTGTAGCTGAACACGAGGACAGTTGTGGGGTAATATATTGTCTGTCAAGAAAAAATGTAGAGGAAATATGTGAGCTTTTATGTGTAAATGGTTTTAATGCTACACGATACCACGCAGGTCTTGAGCCTGAAGAAAGAAAGCAAAATCAAGAAGATTTCATATACGATAGAAAAAATATTATTGTTGCTACAAATGCCTTTGGTATGGGCATTGATAAAGGCGATGTGCGATATGTTCTCCACTACAATATGCCAGCCAGTATGGAGGCCTACTATCAGGAGGCAGGACGAGCCGGTCGAGATGGGGATAAATCAGAATGTGTGCTTTTCTATTCCCCTCAAGATGTCAGGTGAATGAAATATGCAGAATATTTCGTGTTCCTCCGCATATGATTGCCGATTTGGAAAAATCAAGTTTTAACAATATAGAACAGCAGTCGCTTGATTTTGTAACGAATACAATCCGACCGTGGCTTGTGAGGATAGAGCAGACAATATTTCAGCAGCTTCTGACAGAAGAAGAACAGAAAATAGTAAAAGAAAGACAGCGAGAAAAGTTAAAAGAAATGACTTTCTATGCTACTACTGATGACTGTTTGCGAGCTTATATGCTCAGGTACTTTGGAGAAAAGGCAAAGGGAAAATGTGATAATTGCTCTAACTGTAAGGGCGAATACGATACTTACGATGTTACAAGAATAGCAAGGTCGGTAATAAGATGTATTAATGACTTAGAGGAAAGATATGGTACAACAGCTATATGTGAAGTTCTTACAGGTCTTGAAACAGACAGAGTTATAAGAAATGGTCTTGATGATGAAATTTCCTTTGGTTTACTATATGATGTGGAAATATCTGAAATTAGAAATGTTATAAACTACCTTGTAAGAGAAGAATATATTACTCAAACTGACGGAAAGTATCCAATACTTACACTTAATCATAAGGCTAGAGAATTTATGAAGAAAGATGTAAAAGTCAATGTTAAGGTTCGTAAGAAGAATACTGTTAAGCCTAAGTTCGTCAGAGAAAAGACTGCTGATAGTAACTTGTTCGAACTTTTAAGACAATGCCGTATGAAGATAGCACAGCAAAAGAGGGTGCCGGCATTTATGATTTTTACAGATGCGTCATTAAGAGATATGACAGTAAAACAGCCTACAACAGAAAAGGAATTTCTTACTGTTAGTGGTGTAGGTTCAGCAAAAATGAAAGCCTATGGCAAAGAATTTATGAATGTAATAAAACAATACAAAAAGAGATAGTTTAGGAGGGGCGTTAATGTCTGCTAAAATAAAAGAAAAAAAGATTGATTTAGTAGCTTACTGGAAAGGACTAACACTGGGATATATGATGCTTGCGTGGATAGTGTTGGTGTTTTTTCTCAGATTTAAGGAATGGATATTAATACCGGCATTGTTGGTGTATTTGCTTGTAAGTGCCGTTGTATGTAATGCCTATGTTATAGGTATGATTGGTAATATGTATTACTTCTTGAGAGAACCGGAAAAGGCAAAGAAGTTTTATACTATAGCTGTAAAGAAAAATACCAGAAATGTAAAGGCACTTTATAACTATGCTCTTGATGCTCTCCACGAGGGTAGGGCTGATGAGGCATTACCTATATTCCAAAGAGCTGAAAAGTTAAATGTAAAAGTCCTTTTTGATAAACTTATACCTCTTGCTGTTTCAAGCTGTTATTGGGTGTTGGGAGATATTGATAAGGCTATTTCCACTATTGAAGATTTACAGAAAAAGTATAACTATATTAACCCTAATACACTTACTACTCTTGGCTATTTCTATATGTTAAAAGGTAATTATGAAAAGGCTGTTGAATTGACAAATAGTGCATTAAAGGATAATGAGGAGTATGCTCCGGCTTGGGATAATTTAGGTCAAATATACTATAATCGGGGGGATTATAAAAAGGCCTATGAAAATTTCCAAAAGGCTATAAGCTATAGAGAAAATATGGTTGAAAGCCTTTACTATATGGCTCTTTTAGAAGAAAAAAATGGCAATATTGAAAAGGCAAAGGAATATCTTGAAAAAGCAAATGGTTGCTATATTTCAGCTTTAAATACTGTAAAGAAAGAACAGATTGAAGAAGAATTGAAAAAATTAGAAAAATAAAAAAATGTGGAACTTCGTTACTGTATGGAGTTCCACATTTTTTATTGTGAATCGGAAAGATAAATCCGATGGCTTGCTTGTCAAGCCACAAATTAACAAAG
>OIDD01001524.1_pt1 | contig 9614 bp, 7 predicted proteins | sample 1606751 | NCBI WGS metagenome assembly OIDD01 (sample SAMEA3882544, study PRJEB24775) | human gut metagenome | biome: human-associated habitat; feature: intestine environment; material: feces | place: Netherlands | collected 2009/2010
GCCGACACCTACACCAACACAGCGCTTGTGGACGTAACCGGCCCCACCGCGCAGATTGCGCTGTCTCTGATCGGGTTTTCCATCATCCGGTCCGCCGGTCGTACCGGGCAGCTGCCCGACCTGCTGGCCACGATCCCCAGCGCAGACAGCAAGATTTTTCTTGCGACAGATGGGCTTAACGGCTACTTCTATCCTACCCCTTCCGGGCTGGTGCCCTACGATGGCTACGCCAGCGGAAACCGGCAGTATCTGGCGGATACCGTTGCCCTGCCCGGTCAGGGCGGAACACTGGACGCGGATAAGTATTACCCGGGTATGTCCGTCTGGGACAGCAGCCTGGGCAAGCCCAAGTGGTGGACCGGCTCCGGATGGTGGCAGCCTGTCGCCGCGCCCATCACCCCGGCGGATACCTCGTTCGTCCAGGCCGCCGAGGGTGAATACCAGCAGCAGCCGAATTTTACGAATGCATTAAATACGGCTGACCCAGATTTTAAGCCCAACACTAGACTCAATGGCTCCGGCGGAGAAAGCACGGACGTGCGGAACTACACCATGTGGACAAGCGGTTACATCGGGTGCAAGGCCGGGGACGTGATCCGGGTGCGCTGCCCGGATGGCACCTTTGAGAGCGGCGGCGGCTCCATCTGGCCCATTGCCGTGCAGTACAACGCCACGAAGGCTTCTACTGGCGCTGTGACCTACAAAGCCACCTCCGGGACCTCCTGCGACGCAGTATTCGACAGCGACGGCAAGGGCTTTAGTATTACCATTAACGATCTCAGTGTGGCGTTCATTCGTATCGTGGGCAACGGTGATGCCGCCGGGGCCATCATCACCAAGAACCAGGAGATCGCCTATAAGCAGGTGTGGGTGGGTACCCCCATGCAGTTTGGTGATGAGGTCAAGCAGAACATGGCCAACGTATTTGTGCAGGCCCCCAACGACACCCTGTACACCATCGCCGTGGACAACAGCGGCAATCTGTCGGCCAAGGCATTCACGCAGTAATCACGCCGCCCAAGGCGGCAGGAAAGGAGATTTTACATGAAAGAAAACACGATCAAGGCCGCGCTGGCGGCTGCGCTGGGGGCGCTGTGCGCTTACGGCATTCAGCTGCTGGTGCCGGTGCTGGTGCTGCTGGTGGTGATGGTCCTGGACTACATCACCGGCATGGCCAAGGCCTGGCACGCCGGGGAGCTGTCCTCCCGGGTGGGCCTGTGGGGCATCCTGAAAAAGGTGGGCTATCTGGTGATTGTCGGGGTGGCCTGCGTGGTGGACTGGCTGCTGCGCTACGGGGCGGACAGCCTGGGCTGGAACTGGCCGGTGGACTTCCTGTTTGCCAGCATCGTCATCATCTGGCTGGTCATCAACGAGCTGCTGTCCATCCTGGAGAACGTTTCGGCCATTGGCGCACCGGTGCCGGGCTTTTTGCAGGCCCTGCTAAAAAAGCTGAAGGTACACACCGAGGACACGGCAGAGGAGAACCTGCCGGGAGAGGAGAATAGCGATGAGTAAGAAGGTCTACATCAGCCCCAGCGACCAGGTGAGCAACGCTTACGCCTGGGGCAACACCAACGAGCACGTCCAGTGCCAGAAGATCGCCGAAGCGGAGGCGGCAGCCCTGCGCCGCAGCGGCGTGGAGGTGCAGGTGGCGGCTCTGGGTTCCACCATGGCCCAGCGCTGCGCCCAGTCCAACAGCTTCGGTGCGGACGTCCACAACTGCGTCCACACCAACGCCTGCAACGGCAAGGTCATGGGCACCCGGCTGTTCTGCTACGCCATCCCCGGCAAGGGGTATGACGCCTGCAAGGCGGTGTTTGCGGAGCTGGCCCCGCTGACGCCGGGAACGTCCGAGAACGTGCAGAAGAACCCCAACCTTTACGAGGTGCGGACTCCGGCGGCTCCCACGGTATACTGTGAGTGCGAATTCCACGACACGGTGGAGGGTGCCAAGTGGATCGTGGAGCACACCACGGAGATCGGCGAGGCCATCGCCAAGGGTCTGTGCAAGTACCTGGGCGTGGCCTTCGTCCCGGCTCAGACGCAGAAGCCTGCCGAAGAACCCAAGGCCGACGCCGAACAGGTGCTGTACCGGGTCCAGGTGGGAGCCTTCGCCGTCCGCGCCAACGCCGACAGGATGCTGGAAAAGCTGAAAGCGGCGGGGTTTGCCGGGTTCGTGGTGAAAGGGAAGAAGTAAGACTATAATTGCCCCTAAATTTAAAAAGTTTAGGTGAGGAAGGTGAGTAATCGGGTACATTTCCCTATAACTATTTCTATATACGCGCGTACTAAGAAGAAGTTATAGGGATTTTAGCCCGATTACTCACCTAACTCACCTAAGTGCCTTAGATACAAAGAAAACACTCCCTACCATTACGGTAAGGAGTGTCTTTTTGTTTGGACAAATACCGTTCCCCACGCAATGTAGGGTTCGGATATACGTCCAATGTCTATGGGGTACGAAAAAGATGGATTTGTATTTTTGATAGATGGATTCGAACCCCCGAAATTAACGAATCTGTCACATTCTATTCAGCACTGTCCGGAAGCCAATCATCCAAATAATGAATAGCGTAAGAAAGAACTGCGGCATCATCTTTGACAAGGTCAAACAGAGATTCTTTGTATTCAATCTCCTCCTCAGTTTCCGAATTGAGTACGCAAGCAAGATTGTTGCAGAGTTGGAATTTGGTTTCTGCTTCCTTGACGTCATCCTCTGCTAGAGTCTGAAGTAACCATGCAAATTTCTGAAGACTTTCATCTGTTTGACCGATTAGCATCATACATGCCGCTATACTATCAATAAGATCGACTTCGATGTACCAATCTTCTGTATTGTACTTGAGAGCGCTTTCATATTTTGATAAAGCCTCACCGGGATTCATTTCGCTGAATAAGATATCGCCATATTCCTGAAAAACTAAGCATAAGTTTCTGGAACCACCGCCGGACATGCTATCCCAAATGTCGATACACTTATTGTAGTATTCTTTGGAAAGCGTATCATTTCCTTTCTCATGCAAACATCTGGCATAATTGAATGAGAAATCAAAGAGATCAACAAGATAGTTATTACCCATCTGCTCCGTTGTTTTGATAATGTACTCCAGGGTTGAGCATGCTTTATCGTAGTCACCTTGATCCCAAATGATGAGTGCTTTGGTATTCAAAGTTCTCATTCTTGTGATGCTATGTTCTGCAAATAATTCTTCATCAATTTTATAGGCTTTTTCATTATACTCGAGAGCTTTATCGAGGACACCACACACATACCAAAAATAGGAATAGTCATGATAGATGACTGCCGTATCTGCATGGTGTTTTCCCAAATGTTTTTCCCGGAATTTTATGACTTTGTCAAACGCGGCAATAGCTTCATCGATATAAGTGGTTCCGTATCCAGCCTGCATAAGTTCGGTACAAATCCCAGCCAATGTGGAATAACAAACAATCTGATCAGAGTCCAACTCGTCTTCCTTTTCTGCATTGATGGCCTTTTTGATGCATTTGTATGCTTCAAAGAAATCCCCGGCTTCTACCAACATTCTGGCCATATTTGCATAGGCAGTGCTGATATCTTTCTCGCGGGTAATGGATTCTTCTTTCTCCGCACAGTCGATACAGTATCGGAAATACTCTCTGGCTTTATCGTACTTGCCGCGTATCTGATTGTAAATGCCATACTGATAAGAAAGGATATTCCGTTTATTCTCTGGCAGATCAGTAATGGACATTAAGCGTTCGACTTCCTTAAAAAGTGGTGCTGCTTCTTCTACTTTGTCAAATTGCATCAGGAGGTCGATCTTATTGCGATAGCTATATGCTAAATCTTCTGCGGTGAATGCAGGATTATCTGTTTGCACTCGAATTACAATATCGATGATCTTTTCACATAAGATATAATTACTGCAAGAAAAACAAATGTGGAACAAGCTGGTTAAATAATCTGTGTCATCCTCAACACACCAGTGTTTCTCCATAATATCTGCGATTGACCACGAAAACGGAATCAAATATGCCTTTTCATATTCTTTTCCGAAAACTTGCCCAGTATTTAATTCTTCGCAGAGAATATCAACGAAAGGCCGAGAAAGCGTATATAGGTGTTCTTTTTGCTGCTCCCTAACTGCAGCAGCTATAACAGAGTGCATCCAATAGATGTGTTTCCGATTATTCGTGATATGTTCCAGCATTCCCATCTTATATAACTTCATGAGGCTGCTGTTCTTCTGGATTCTAAACCATTGCTTTGCTTGCTTGAATTCAAAGCGCAGATTCGGAATAATAGAAACATAGGTCAGAATAGTCTTGTCGGCGTCACTGTATTTTACGAGAGAGAAGAGAATACACATCTGCCGAATAATTGTATCGTCATTTTGAAGACGTTCATGTTCGCAGGAGACATCTTCTTCGCTCAATTTAAATCCCTTTTCCACCAGTCTTCCGTAAAGCTCATGCAGGGCTAATCCTTCTAGATATGCCACTTTTGCGATAAAAACGATCATAATTGTGAGGTGTGCTGTCAGGCTGATTATATCATTTAAAACATCATCATCTCGCTCATCAAATTGATAATGCTTATAAAACAGTTTGCGACAGCTTAATTCAGAGAGAGGTTGCAGATAGAGGATATCAGAGAAACCCTGTAGTTCTTTTTGGCGGCTAGTAACAAGAATATTACACTGAAGAACAGATATCTTTTTCAGGTATTCATCTTCTTCAGGGTTTTCAACGTTGTCGATCACAAGAAGAAGCCTATTTTGCAACTGCGTGGCTTTCTCCTGGATAATCTGCCAGACCTCTGACGGATCACATTGAAGGCGTAATGCTCTTTGAATAGAAATGCATATGCTCTGGTTGTCGTAAGGAATCCATGCGATCTCTTCAATACCACTTGTAATGACCTCCGTATTCACTAACCGGTCGAGAAAACGCTTTGTCAATTCTGTTTTTCCAAGGCCGCCAACACCAGAAAGCACGAGTTTCTTATGCTGGTTAACTATGAGGTTGTATAATGTCTCCAATTCTGCCTCACGACCGACTAGCTCATCTACTGCTGCATCCGGAGAATCTGTAATATAGCAAGGATATTGTGATTTATTTTCAACGGCATCATGGTGTTCATGTCGGATTTGTCTATTTTCTTGGCTGTGCAGATAGTTGAAAAGCTGTTGCCTACATGCAACTCCTCTAGAAAATGCGTCAAGCCAGAATTCAGCAATATCTTCTGTTATCAAGTTGCTATGATCGTTTCCAATGGCATAGCTCAAAACACTGCTGAGCTTTTCTGACGAATCAATCCCAGCCCACATATTTTTTCCTTCGGAAAAAGTTTCAGAAATAGCATAAGCATCAAATTCCCATTCATATTCCGTGCATGTCATTTGAAGAGCCTCATCAAGCGCCTCGTATAATTGACGAGAAATCAATTCGCATGATTTTAGTTGCTCCGGCTTGGCGGTTAGTATATGATCTAATACTCTCTCGCCTATATAGCTTCCCAAAAAACCGTATACTGCTACAGCACTACTACTTGAAAACAGTGCCGAAAAAGAGTCAGGATTCAACATATTTATCTCTCCTCGCTATAGACTTCTTGCACGATTGAACAAAGCGAAAGAACATTGCTGCACTTGATGCAATTACTCCATTGAGATTGCTGACAGTTTGAGCAATTTAGTAATTCCGACATTAATCCAAACTTTACTACACGTCTATATTGTTTGAAACAAATCAATCTCACCGCGTTTTGAATAATCCATTTTCTTGTTCTTTGCAGCATTTCGAAGAGCCATGCCGATAGTATGGCTCAAGTTGAACTGATCTGTTCCAATCAAAGCTGCCATATGTACTAAACCAAATTGACCTTTTTCACTATGGTTATCCCATAGCTTTTCACTGATTACAAGATTCTCCGAAAACAGAGGTAGTAATAGATTAAAATAGTATAAGACTTTTGAAGTAACTGATACTTTAATTTGCTCAAAAAAATCATGATAGATTTTTTCCTCAGAAGATAAGCAACTCAGCAAAATATACGACTGGTTCGATTCGGGTAAGACTGTTACAGCTAACCTGTGCATTTTTCCACAGTCGTCAATAGTTTCAATTCTTTCACCATTTAAATCAAAATCAGGAGCAATATAAGCATAATTTGCAAAACCAATTTGATATGGTATTTTAACCACGCACGTCTCAATACCGTTATTTGTTCCCGACATTATTTCTGAATCGAAATGATTCTTCACGGGTTCAAATTCTTCCATTCGGATGCATTGAATACGGTACTCTTTTACCATCTCGGGGATCAAAGATACTTGAGGTCTTTCTGCAAAAGTCTCTTTGAGTATGCTCATTAGCTGTAGTTGTTTCGCATATTCAAAAACAAAGGCTTTATAGGCATATACAAACCTCATTTCCTCATTGTCGGGATCAAAATCGGGTGCGCCAGCCTCTATTGGTTTGAACAGTTCTGTATCGTGTAAGTCGCAAAAACAGCTTTGTGTTGTTGCCTTGTTCCCGCTCACCTTGCTGAATGGAACAATAACAACGGGGTTCAGCGGATCGTCGTTAACAATAATAGGCTGTTTGGTATGATCCTGCATCATTACATGATTATCACTGCTGGCAAGCAATGATATTATCTTATGATTTTGTAAAGCGTGGGCCTCTTTTATGTCGCCTTGGCAGCGTGTTTGATCTGGATGGAGGCATAGTCTTCTCTTTCTTAAACTTTTTCTCATCCGCTCCATTAAAAGAACTTTGGTTGGCTTTGGCGAGTTGGTTGGGCCAGAATCTGGTTTATTCTTGCAACAATTCGAGAACATTTTGCCTGATCCACATGGACACAATTCATCGTCATGAATAAAAAGTTGATCTTTCGGCAGTTCCAACTGTTTCATAGAATTATATATTATTTTTGCATCCCTATTGAATAGTGAAATGATTTTAAACAATCCTTTTTTCAATTTCCTCTTACCCCTAAATCACAGAATCTTCTTCTGGCTCTATTCTTGAGCTTATGAAACGTTTTAACACTTCGTACCTGAACTCTGCATCGTTCCACATTTCAAAATCACACGCAATAAATGGGTGTGCCATTGTTCTACCTCCCTTGCCTTGCTTTGAGGTGATGCCAACTGCATTCGTCAGGTCGACCCATTCCTTTGGTGTCAAGTAAACTGCGGGGTTTTGGCTTCAACCACTAGTTTTTCAAATGCCACTTCATTGAAATCCGGATTATTGTTCCGTTCCCACGTTGCCAGAAACTTCACAGTGTTGCGATTTCTCAGCCAGCTTTGAATTAAGTAGCTTGGATTCTTGGCATCAAATTTGCGTGCAATTTCAGTCAAGGAAATATAATCATCGGACGGGTGCAAATATTTGGCTACAGTTTCTTCGAGGTAGGCGTTCATCTTTGGCTCATAGATTGGCGCCTCATCCTTTTTAATATCGACTCGAAGATAACATCCAAATAGCGGTTCCAATCCACTGCTCTGATGGGAGATAGCTTATTCACACGCACCAGAAACTTCTCTCTGGTCAGGACGTATGCCCACTCCAATTCTTCTTTGGTTGCTCTTGGCATGTGTTTTCATCACCTTCGCTTGATTGGGGTTTCGGCAGTTTTCCCCTTTCAAAAAGTACACGTCACAGTATTCTTCAAACTTGATAATACCCTTTGTGTATTTTCCATTGTTCAGGAGCTTTTCAGTTCATCTCTGCTCAATTGCGCTTTCCCAGAGGGAGAAAGATCGAATACAGCCTTGAATAGCTTCCAAGCTGTTTCCGGCTTTGTAGAGGCTGAAAACAGTTCTGACAACTTCCGCTTGTTCTGGGACGACTTCAACAAGTCCATGCTTATCCCTCTTATAGCCGTAGCAAATACTTCCGAAAAGTCTCGATTCGACTAATGAAAATTTCATAATCTTGGTTTCTTTCTAATTATACTGATTTCGACGTGCGTTTTCAATATAAAACACGAATGTTGGTGGAATAAGTGAAAATTCTAAACCTCTATATTAGTGCTTTATATCCTGGTAGTGTCAAGTACTATGCGCAAAATTGATTCTGGTATCAACGCGAATTATGAGAAAAACGCTGTTCAAACGGACTTATTGGAAGCGTTTTAATATATCATCACTCATAGAGAGGATTTTGTGTGCTACTACCCCGCTGGGCGATTTCGTCCGGCTTTTTTATTCCGTGTAACAGAGGTTTATGAGAAATTCATATGGTTTGAGTGACTTCGAGGCCGCCAACGAAGACCACCTTGATCTTCTCCTTGGATTCGACGATCACGCTTTCGAGAATCTGCCTTACGATCTGATCATCATAGCTGATTGGGTGATTCGCAAGGGCTTCTATAATCGTGAAGATCTCATCGAGTCTGGATTTTGCATTTTCACGCTTTTGCTTTGTATCAGCAATGCGGTCAAGTTGAATCTGCAGTTTTGCTTTTTCATCCATGAGAGCCTTTGCTTTTTCCTCGTCGAAGGCTTCGACATTATCGGCAGCGATGGCTTTGAGCATCTTTTGGAATTCTGCCTCGATTTCTGCAATTCTGATCTGAAGGTCAAGGCTGTTGTCCTCGGTTGTTCCCGCTGATAAGCCCATGCCGATATGGAGCTTCAGCGTTTTGAGCACTTCGGCATTCTGCTTTGCGGTTTGCATCACCGCTTTCATGATGGCTTCCTGCAGGACGCTTTCCTCAATGCTCGGGGAGTAGTGGCAGTATTTTTTACCATAGTCAAGTCGGTTGATGCAGCGCCATACAACCTTTTTCTTGCCGTTGGCTGCCCAGGTGCATCTGCGATATGGCGTTCCGCATTCTCCGCAGATCAGAAGCTCTGTTAGTGCGTATTTGCTGGAGTATCGGCCTTGTTCGGTTTTCGTGCCGACCTGCTTGACCTTTCGCTTTCCGCACCGTCTTGCCATTTCCTCCTGCACTCTGCCGAAGGTTGCGGAGTCGATGATTGCGGGATGATTGTTCTCGACGTAGTATTTCGGCTGGCTGTGCATTTTCTTTTTCCGCGGTAATATGGGCAGTACCGGCAGTCGCACATCTCTGCCGTGTACTCGAAATGGTGAAGCACCATTATGCCGCCTCCTTTGGGCCGAAATCTTGGAACGGCTGTCATCATCCGTTCCAACGCTCTTTGCTGGGGTGAATCTGAAAAGATCATTGTCTTGCTCCTTGTCTGTGAAATAAAAAAAGAGCCAACCGTTTCTTTTCAAAACGATTGGCTCCGAGGGCAACAAAAATCGGCAGGTAGCGTCTGTGACTATCTGCCGTCCTTGTTCTATATTCGGTTGTTACTTGGGTTCGTATCTATCTTCAAAGGGAAAACGCCGTTTTTTCATCTACGATTTTGAAACTTCGAAAAACGGCCTTTGGGCAACAAAAAAGCCCGATAAAATCGGGCTTTCTGCCGGGTACATCTTTTTCGTACCCTTTTGATGGTGGAGCTGAGGGGAGTCGAACCCCTGTCCGAAAGCACTTTGACAGGACCTTCTCCGGGCGCAGGACAGTTTCAGGATTCCCTCCCTGGGCAGGCACTGGCCAGACTGCACAGTTCAGTAGAGTCATGATGCATGGGCGGGGCAACTCTTAC
>OIDD01001535.1_pt1 | contig 9582 bp, 7 predicted proteins | sample 1606751 | NCBI WGS metagenome assembly OIDD01 (sample SAMEA3882544, study PRJEB24775) | human gut metagenome | biome: human-associated habitat; feature: intestine environment; material: feces | place: Netherlands | collected 2009/2010
TCATTTTCAAGGTGGTGGATTTGCCGGAGCCAGATGTGCCAATCAGCACCGAAAAACTCCCTTCCTGAAAATTGAGATTAAGATCGTTAACGGCTTTTTGTGCGCCAAACAGTTTGCTGACATGGCTAAATTCAATCATTACGTTTCACCTTCAGCAGTGCGATAAGCAAATCGAACAGGGCATCGATCAGCACCGCCAGAACAATTACCGGGATCACCCCCAGCAACACTAAATCAATGGCGCTGCTTAGCAGCCCCTGGAAAACCAGCGCACCAAAACCGCCTGCGCCGATTAACGCCGCAATCACCGCCATACCTACAGTTTGCACCATCACCACCCGCAGGCTGCGCAGAAATACCGGTAACGCCAGTGGTAACTGAACATGCAGGAATCGCTGCGCCCCGCTCATGCCCATCGCTCTGGCGCTCTCCAGCACATCGCGCGGGATCTGGTTCAAACCGACTACCACGCCGCGCACCAGCGGCAGCAAGGCATAGAGCACCAGCGCAATCAGTGCGGGTGTCATTCCGGTTCCTGCTATGCCTAGCTTCCCCAGCCACGGAAAGGCCGTCACCAGCGCGGCAAGCGGCGCAATCAACAGGCCAAAGAGCGCCACCGAAGGCACGGTCTGAATGACATTGAGCAGAGAAAAAATTGCCCCCTGCCGAGCAGTGGAAAAGTAGCACCAGATGCCCAACGGCACACCAATCACTAACGCAGGCAGCACCGCACCAAACAGCAACGTCAGATGTTGTGCCAGCGCGTCGTCAAACACATCCTGACGGTTGGCGTATTCTTTCATTAGCGAGAGATCGTTAAGCGTGCCGGAGTACAGCAACCACAGCGGAATAATGGCAATCTGCATATGCAACAACCAGCGCCACAGCGGATGCGTGGAGATTCGGCGGATGGCATCGCTACAGGCCAGCAATGCCAGCGCCGCAGCCAGCCAGAAACCACTGCCGAGGCTGGTACGCGCCAGCGCACTGCCATTTTGCGCCAGTTGGGTCGCCGCTTTTCCAGCTCCCCACACCAGCAATACGAAGACGAATTGCGCCAGAATGAGTGCAAAAATGCTGCCTTTTTTAGCGGGAATAAAACAGGCTGTCAGCCAGGCGCAACCAAAGCCCACCAGCATCCAGATCGTTTGCGGCCACAGCTGCCAGAGATGTCGCCCTTCACCCGAGACTAAACGATTAGGCGCGTAGCTGATAAACGGCAGCGCTGCTGCGATTGCCGTCAGCAACAGCAGCAGCGCCAGAACAGGATTAATACGTAGATAAGTCACGGGAAATTACTTCGTCCACCCTTTTTGTTTCAGGTAGTCGGCAGCCACTTTTTTGGCATCCAGTCCTTCCACTGCAATGCTGGCATTCAGTTGCTGCAATGTTTTTGCATCGAGGCTGGCGAAGACTGGCTGTAGCCACTGTGCCATTTGCGGATACTCTTTCAGCACCGACTCACGCACCACTGGTGCAGGCGCGTAGATAGGTTGCACGCCTTGCGGATCGCTTAAGGTTTGCAGCCCCAGCGCCGCTACCGGGCCGTCAGTGCCGTAAGCCATTGCAGCATTAACGCCAGAGGTTTGCTGGGCAGCGGCTTTGATCGTCACCGCCGTGTCGCCACCAGCCAGTGACAGCAACTGATCCTGACCGAGCTTAAAGCCATAGGCTTTTTCAAACGCGGGTAACGCATCGGCGCGTTCGATAAACTCTGCCGAGGCTGCCAGTTTGAAGGTGCCGCCCTCTTGCAGATAACGACTCAGGTCGGCAAGCGAAGTGAGTTTATTTTTCTCTGCCACATCCTGACGCACGGCGATAGTCCAGGTGTTATTTGCAGGCGCGGGCGTCAGCCAGATTAACTTGTTGTGCTCCGAATCGAGCTTTTTGACTTTCTCGTAACCTTGCTGCGCGTTTTTCCACGCTGCATCGTTTTCATCTTTAAAGAAGAAAGCGCCATTGCCGGTATATTCCGGATAGATATCCAGTTCACCGGAAGTAATCGCCCCGCGCACCACAGGAGTCGTTCCGAGTTGCACTTTATTCACCGTCGGTACGCCGTGGCTTTCCAGCACCTGCAAAATGATATTGCCGAGTAGCGCACCTTCGGTATCGATTTTTGAACCGACTTTAACGGGGGAAGCCGCCTGTAGCGGCAGGCTCACGGCTGCCAACATAACCAGTGAACCTGCCCAGAGCTTTAAGAGTGGCATGATGCTTTCCTCATTCTTTTACTGTTGTTTTCAGCGAATTAAGAGAAAAGCATAGTTGATAATGGCGGGGTTAGCTTGAGCGGAAGGATTCAGTTGCAGAATCAGATAAATACTTAAGAGGCATATTCGGTCCGGCGTTTCCTGCCGGATGCGGCGCGAGCGCCTTATCCGGCCTACAAAGGGCGCAAACGTCGCGCCCTTACTAAAGCATTACAGCAACTCAAACTCGCCTTTCTTAACGCGTGCGGAATCAGTGCCGATAAATACATTGAACTTGCCAGGCTCGGCGTAATATTTCATCTGTTGATTCCAGAACTTCAGCGCCTCAATATCGATCGGGAAGCTGACAGTCTGAGTTTCGCCCGGTTTCAGGGTGATTTTCTCAAAGCCTTTCAGCTGTTTCACAGGGCGACTCATGGAAGCCGTCACATCCTGCAAGTACATCTGCACTACCGTGGCCCCCTCGCGCTTACCGGTGTTCGTCACCTGCACGCTGGCAGTCACTTTGCCGTCACGCTTCATGGTCGGCGCAGAAAGTTTCACATCAGAGACGGTGAAAGTGGTGTAGCTCAGCCCATAGCCGAACGGATACAACGCCCCGTTAGCTTCATCAAAATAACGCGAAGTGTATTTGTTCGGCTTGTCGGCATTATACGGGCGACCGGTATTCAGATGGCTGTAGTACACCGGGATCTGCCCGACAGAACGCGGGAAGGACATTGGCAGCTTGCCGGACGGGTTGTAATCGCCAAACAATACATCGGCAATTGCATTACCGCCTTCAGTCCCCGCAAACCAGGTTTCCAGAATCGCATCAGCCTGCTGATCTTCTTTCACCAGCGCCAGCGGACGACCGTTCATCAGCACCAGCACCAGCGGTTTACCGGTGGCTTTCAGCGCCGCAATCAAGTCACGTTGGCTTTGCGGAATAGTGATATCGGTCCGGCTGGAGGCTTCGTGCGCCATCCCCTGTGCTTCACCGACTACAGCCACCACCACATCAGATTGTTTCGCCGTCTGCACCGCTTCATCAATCATCTCTTGCGGCGAACGCGGATCGACTTTGACCGCTTCTTCATACTGATTCAGGAAATCGATAATGCCTTTGTCACTGGTAACGTTCGCCCCTTTGGCATACAGCACTTTACCGTTTTCACCGACGGAATTTTTAATCCCGGTCAGTACGGTCACGGATTGATCGGCAACACCGGCTGCGGACCAGCTGCCCATCACGTCACGTTTACTGTCCGCCAGTGGCCCAACCACCGCAATGGTGGCCGATTTTTTCAGCGGTAACGTTTCGAGACGGTTTTTCAGCAACACCAGGCTTTCGCGCGCCACTTCACGCGCTTCTTTACGGTGCAGGCGGCTTTCGGCATTAGTGTCAACCGGGTCAGACTCTTTCGGCCCCAAATGGCTGTATGGGTCGTTAAACAATCCCATATCATATTTAACGTTCAGTACATGGCGGGCAGCATCGTCCAGCTCTTCCATCGTCACTTTGCCGGATTTGATCAACCCAGGCAGATACTTCGAGTAATACTCGTCGCTCATACTCATGTTGATTCCGGATTTCAGCGCCACGCGCACCGCATCTTCCGGGTCTGCCGCCGTGCCATGTTTAATCAGCTCTTTGATTGCACCGTGATCGGAAACGGTGATGCCTTTAAAGCCCCACTGGTCGCGCAGAACATCTTTCAGCAGCCAGGAATCGGAGGTGGCTGGCGTGCCGTTCAGCGAGTTCAGCGCCACCATCACCGCGCCGCTGCCTGCGTCCAGCCCCGCTTTGTACGGCGGCATATAATCATTAAACAGGCGCTGCGGACTCATATCGACGGTGTTGTACTCTTTACCGCCTTCTACCGCGCCGTATGCGGCAAAGTGTTTGACGCTGGTCATCACCGAGTAGCGATCTGCCGGGCTTTTACCCTGCATCGCTTCCACCATGGTTTTACCCATTGTTGAGGTGAGATACGTATCTTCGCCAAAACCTTCGGAAGCACGTCCCCAGCGCGGATCGCGCGAGACATCGACCATCGGTGCCCAGGTCATATTCAGGCCATCATCTGCCGCTTCATAAGCAGAGACACGTCCGACCGTTTTCACTGCATCGAGGTTAAAAGACGAGGCCAGACCGAGGCTAATCGGGAACACCGTGCGCTGACCGTGCAGCACGTCGTAAGCAAAGAAAAGAGGAATTTTCAGGCGGCTTAATTCCATCACCTGATCCTGCATGGCGCGGATATCCTGACGGGTTACGGTGTTGAAAATCGCCCCAACCTGACCGTCTTTGATCATCTCGCGGATCGCCTCTTTCGGGTTATCCGGGCCGACGCTGATTAAGCGCAGCTGACCAATTTTCTCATCAACTGTCATTTTCTTAAGCAGTTCGGTGACGAACGCATCCCGCGCTTCGGGCGTTAATGGATGGTTGCCGAATAAATCATCCGCCAGTGCTGGCTGCAGGGCCAGACTCACCGCGATTCCTACTGAACATAGCCATTTCATATGGATTTTTCTTCCTCTGTTGCCCGACGAGGCAGCGAAAATGGTGCAAAAACCGTAGTTTGCCATAAGCATGATGGAGAGAGAAAAAGAATGCTCAGTTTATTGTCTGAATTTTCAAAATATTCACTCGCTGAATTGTCATACAAGGCGCTATTCTAGTTTGTGATATTTTTTCGCCACCACAAGGAGTGGAAAATGTCTTCCATGACAACAACTGATAATAAAGCCTTTTTGAATGAACTTGCCCGTCTGGTCGGTCATTCACACCTGCTCACCGATCCCGCAAAAACGGCCCGCTATCGCAAGGGCTTCCGTTCTGGTCAGGGCGACGCGCTGGCTGTCGTTTTCCCTGGCTCACTACTGGAATTGTGGCGGGTGCTGAAAGCCTGCGTCACCGCCGACAAAATTATTCTGATGCAGGCTGCCAATACAGGCCTGACCGAAGGATCGACGCCAAACGGTAACGACTATGATCGAGATGTCGTTATCATCAGCACCCTGCGTCTCGACAAGCTGCACGTTCTTGGCAAGGGCGAACAGGTGCTAGCCTATCCGGGCACCACGCTCTATTCGCTGGAAAAGGCCCTCAAACCGCTGGGACGCGAACCGCACTCGGTGATTGGATCGTCGTGTATAGGCGCATCGGTTATCGGCGGTATTTGTAACAACTCCGGCGGCTCGCTGGTGCAACGTGGCCCGGCGTATACCGAAATGTCGTTATTCGCGCGTATAAATGAAGACGGCAAACTGACGCTGGTGAACCATCTGGGGATTGATCTGGGCGAAACGCCGGAGCAGATCCTTAGCAAGCTGGATGATGATCGCATCAAAGATGACGATGTGCGTCACGATGGTCGTCACGCCCACGATTATGACTATGTCCACCGCGTTCGTGATATTGAAGCCGACACGCCCGCACGTTATAACGCCGATCCGGATCGGTTATTTGAATCTTCTGGTTGCGCCGGGAAGCTGGCCGTCTTTGCGGTACGTCTAGATACCTTCGAAGCGGAAAAAAATCAGCAGGTGTTTTATATCGGCACCAACCAGCCGGAAGTGCTGACCGAAATCCGCCGTCATATTCTGGCTAACTTCGAAAATCTGCCGGTTGCCGGGGAATATATGCACCGGGATATCTACGATATTGCGGAAAAATACGGCAAAGACACCTTCCTGATGATTGATAAGTTAGGCACCGACAAGATGCCGTTCTTCTTTAATCTCAAGGGACGCACCGATGCGATGCTGGAGAAAGTGAAATTCTTCCGTCCGCATTTTACTGACCGTGCGATGCAAAAATTCGGTCACCTGTTCCCCAGCCATTTACCGCCGCGCATGAAAAACTGGCGCGATAAATACGAGCATCATCTGCTGTTAAAAATGGCGGGCGATGGCGTGGGCGAAGCCAAATCGTGGTTGGTGGATTATTTCAAACAGGCCGAAGGCGATTTCTTTGTCTGTACGCCGGAGGAAGGCAGCAAAGCGTTTTTACACCGTTTCGCCGCTGCGGGCGCAGCAATTCGTTATCAGGCGGTGCATTCCGATGAAGTCGAAGACATTCTGGCGTTGGATATCGCTCTGCGGCGTAACGACACCGAGTGGTATGAGCATTTACCGCCGGAGATCGACAGCCAGCTGGTGCACAAGCTCTATTACGGCCATTTTATGTGCTATGTCTTCCATCAGGATTACATAGTGAAAAAAGGCGTGGATGTGCATGCGTTAAAAGAACAGATGCTGGAACTGCTACAGCAGCGCGGCGCGCAATACCCTGCCGAGCATAACGTCGGTCATTTGTATAAAGCACCGGAGACGTTGCAGAAGTTCTATCGCGAGAACGATCCGACCAACAGCATGAATCCGGGAATCGGTAAAACCAGTAAACGGAAAAACTGGCAGGAAGTGGAGTAAAAATTACGGATGGCAGAGTATCGCCATCCGAATTCACTTAATCGTTCTGTGCCGTCTGCCCCGCCGCCGCCATTTGGGCGGCTTTTTGTTTTTTATAGCTCAACGCTGCTGCCGGCACAGGCATCACTTTACCGGTTTCAATCCAGGTACGCAGGCGGCTGGCATCGGCAAAATGGGTATATTTGCCAAACGCGTCCATCACTACCAGCGCCACCGGTTTATTATTGATAACCGTACGCATCACCAGACAATGGCCCGCCGCATTGGTAAAGCCGGTTTTGGTTAACTGAATATTCCAGTTATCGCGATACACCAGATGATTAGTATTGCGGAACGGCAGCGTATACGTCGGGTTAGAGAAGGTTGCCATATCTTCCCGGGTAGTACTTAACTGCCCGATCAACGGATACTGTTTGCTGGCAATGAGCAGTTTGGTTAAGTCACGGGCAGTTGAAACGTTATGCACCGACAATCCGGTAGGTTCAACAAAGCGCGTGTTGTTCATTCCGAGCGATTTCGCTTTCGCATTCATTGCCTTAATAAAGGCTTTGTAACCACCGGGATAATGGTGCGCAAGGCTTGCCGCCGCGCGGTTTTCTGAAGACATCAGCGCCAGCAACAGCATATCTTTACGGCTGATTTCGCTATTCAGTCGTACGCGCGAATAGACCCCTTTCATCTCCGGCGTCTGGCTGATATCCACTTTTAGTTTTTCATCCAGCGGCAGTCGTGCATCCAGCACAACCATCGCGGTCATTAATTTGCTGATAGACGCAATCGGACGCACCAGATCCGGGTGGTTCGAATAGATCACTTTGTTGGTATTCAGATCAACAATCATCGCGCTACCGGAGGCAATTTCCGGTTGTGAAGCGGTGGTAGCGGCTGCCGTTTTCGCAACGGCCTGCGGTGCCAAAGGCACAGCCAGCATCAGGGCCAGGCTAAATAAAGAAACTCGAAATTTCGGCATGATGAGCATTCAGATAGTGGTTCACGCGCACGGGTTGCGCACCGCCGGAGTAAGGATTTACTGAGGCTAGCGACGCCATCATAACGAGCAAAAAGTGCGATCGTCAAAGGAGAATCGTGAGGAAATGCTGCATTGCTGACATTTACGCCAGCAATGCAATGTCAAAGAACTTTCTAGAACAGGCGATACCCGTAGCCCCATAGTATAACGGTTAGGGCGAGCAGCACTTCAAGTACCAGCACGCCAATCGCCAGCGTCGAACTGGAGAAGCTAAGGCCTTCCTCTTTGTTGATATTCAGGAAGCTCGGAATACCAAGGTAAAGCAGGTAGCCGGTGTAAAACAGCGCCACCGTGCCGACCAGCGCACACAACCAGACCAGCGGATAAAGCGCCACCAGACCGCTTAAAAACAGCGGAGTTGCAACGTAGCCCGCGAAGACCATGCAGTGCGCAAGTGACGGACGCTGCGGGTAATTGCGCGCCATCCACCAGATGACCCGCCCCATCACCGCGACCCCAGCCAGCATAACGCCGTAAAACAAGACAGCCAGCGCCAGTCCGGTAAACCAGGATAACTTCAGGATAGTGCCATCGCCAAAATTCCAGCCAATCTGTGTAGTGCCAATGAAGGCGCAAATCACCGGAATCGCCGCCATCAGCAAAACGTGGTGGGTGTAATGGTGAGAAATCGTTTCGTTTTCGCGATTAATCACCTGCATTTCACGATCGGGATGGGAAAACAGTCCCCAGACATGGCTCATACCGCCCCCTTGTTGTGAGTTCATGAACCTGACAGTTCAAGTATAAGTCAGCTTGTGATTATTTTTTGTTCGCCCATGTAATTTTCACTGTCTGATGAACGTCCTTTTTCAGCGTGAATGATTCACAGGGTGTATGCTTACTGGCAACCAAAGGGAGACAGACTGGCCTATGGATCTCAATACACTTATCTCACAATATGGTTATGCCGCGCTGGTGATCGGTAGCCTGGCGGAAGGTGAAACCGTGACTTTGCTGGGAGGCGTTGCGGCGCATCAGGGGCTATTAAAGTTCCCGCTGGTGGTACTTTCTGTGGCGCTTGGCGGCATGATTGGCGACCAGGTGCTCTATCTGTGCGGGCGGCGGTTTGGCGGCAAGCTGTTACGCCGTTTCTCGAAACATCAGGATAAAATTGAGCGGGCGCAGAAACTTATCCAACGCCATCCGTATCTGTTTGTCATTGGTACGCGCTTTATGTATGGCTTTCGGGTGATTGGCCCGACGCTGATTGGTGCCAGCCAGCTGCCGCCGAAAATCTTTCTGCCGCTGAATATTCTCGGCGCATTTGCCTGGGCGTTGATTTTTACCACTATTGGTTACGCTGGTGGTCAGGTGATTGCGCCGTGGTTGCACAATCTCGACCAGCATTTGAAGCACTGGGTCTGGTTGATTCTGGTCGTGGTTCTGGTGGTGGGCGTGCGCTGGTGGCTGAAACGGCGCGGGAAGAAAAAGCCGGATCATCAGGCGTAAAACCATTGCCCTGGGTAAGGCGTTCGCGCCGCATCCGACATCCGGTGCACCATGCCTGATGCGACGCTTGTGCGTCTTATCATGCCTACCAAAATTTTACCCATTGAAATAACCACGCACCTCACTGCGCTATTCTGGGTTGAACTGCGGATTCGCCAACATAAAGCCGCCATCCACTATCAACGACTGCCCGGTGGTGTAATTTGCGCCCTCTGAGCACAGCCACGCTACCAGGCTGGCAATCTCATGCGTTGCGCCAAAACGCCGCAGAGGAATCGAAGGCTCCGCGTCGGGCTTCACGTAGCTATCATCCATGCCGTTCATTGGCGTAGCGATCGCCCCAGGTGCGACTGCGTTCACCAAAATCTTATGCCTGACCAACTCCAGCGCCATTGCTTTGGTTAACCCGCCGAGCGCATGTTTAGCGGCTGTGTAGGCGCTGGCATCCGGCAGCGGCGTATGTTCATGTAC